>Ga0307928_10002450_pt1 | contig 14252 bp, 31 predicted proteins | sample AceLakmetagen232_FD_201815 | JGI IMG/M metagenome (GOLD analysis project Ga0307928, IMG submission 201815) | Saline water microbial communities from Ace Lake, Antarctica - #232 | ecosystem: Environmental > Aquatic > Non-marine Saline and Alkaline > Saline | place: Antarctica: Ace Lake... | reverse complement strand
CTCCTGCTCCACCTGATGTTATTGCTAAATCTGTAGTCACAGTTGAAGGGACAAGCCCAGTTGAGACTTCTGAATAATATGCCATTATTCCGGCAGGAACATCTAAATTCTTACCTGCAAAATCTTTTAGTTGTATAGTGACAGGGTATGTATCACTCGTTAAAGTACCCACGGTAATATCTGCATCGTAAGCACAATCTACAATCGGAGTCCATTCCATTTTAATTCACCTTCTTTTTTCTCTTAAATTTTATGATACAAATACAAGATGTTCACTTACAACTAATTTTCCGTTAGGCATCAGTAAAGTAAGATATTGAGCTGTATCGCCTGTATCGGTAATAGTTATATCTATGTCTCCATCTGCTTCACTCATCAACTGGTAAAGATAATGTGACAGATGAATAAGCACAGCACCATCTCCACTTCCAGTTAATGCTATCTCTGAAGATAATGCAGAAGGGTCGATTCCGGTTGCCGTACTTGATACCCATGCCATCACAGAAGCAGGGACTTTTAAATCATGCCCTGAGAAATCTTTTAGTTGTATAGTAATAACCGCAGGGTCAGATGATACCAGCGTTATAGTTGCATCGTAAGCACAATCAGTTATTGATGTCCATTCCATTTTAGCCATCTCCTTTCAAAGAATTAGAGGGGGATAAACCCCCTCATTTAATTATAGTACAGTCGGCACACAAAAAATATTTACGCCCCAACTTCCGTTGAGTACAAGGGGTGCATACATATTCTTCCAACCCAATGTTCCAAACATACCTAATGGATTGGTAGTAGTACCTTCCTCAGGAGGAGGATTAATATAGAACTTCTGGTCTTTACCTGATAACTTCACATTTCCGAAAGCATATTTTCCAAACATACTTATCATTCTTGGTGCAGCAGATTTTACATAAGTTCCGATAGTTCCTGCTGTATGCCTGTAAGGATTTGTGGTTTCATGGAAACGGACATTACCAAGTTCACCCACTAAATTCCTGTAAAGGTCTTTGGGTGCTGCATAATGCTTTAAGTTGATGTACTCGGTGTCGTTCATAAAGTCGTACTTCATTCCACCTCTTGGGATTATTGCATGATAGTATCCATCTGAAAACATAGGTGCTTCCTCTTCTTCAAGTTTAGCTTCTGCTCTCTTAATCAAGTCAACGGTAACCTTGTCACCTGTGGTTAATCCGGTTGTGTCGCATATCCATGCTCTTTCATCATCGGTCATAGCGTATGGTAGTGCTCCTACAGTAATAGTAGTTGCACTTGCTCCGACAAAAGTCCTGACTATCCCCTGATTCTTACCATCAAGAAATACTACAATACCGGTTCTGTCTGTATATGTAGCTGTTCCAATAGCTGTCGGTAAGGAATCAAAGATAGGCACAGTCGTAGTTCCTGCACTTGAAGCGGCTACGATTTCACCTGAATAAGTAGCATCACTATCACCTCTCATTGCCATAAATCCCTGTGCGACTACATTCTGTATTTTAAGGTCTAATGTCTTACCACTCTGGACTCCTTCCAAACTTATCAGCCCACCCAGTTTCGGGTCAAATGCGGTCAGCCATGTTCGGGATGACGGTTTAAGATAACTACCATATTCATCCAGTACCGCTGTAACGGTCTGTGCATAGTATTTTTCCGGTTCAGGGGTAGTCCCTTCAACCAGTAACGCATAAGGTCTGGAATCAGGGTCATAATCATTTAGTGGTGCATATCTGGTGTATTCTATATTATCCCCTTTATTTAAAGGGATACTCATGTCGTTGTCCTGTTTTGCTGCAAACTGGTCATAAACTAACTTTGGCTCTCTATTTTTTAAGTAGACTGCCTTGTATAATGTTTTAATATCTTTAGCGGCTGCTCCTGTTGAAACTCCACCAGCTCTTGCTCCAGTGCCGCCTGTATCTTCAAATCCTGACATATAAATCACTTCCTATTTAGTATTCCCCTTTAGATGTCAGCAGTGATTCCGTGTTTCTTCTTAATAGCTTGGATGACCTTCTCAGGGTCAGCTCCACCATCAAGCTCTCTTTTAAAATCAACTTGTGCTGTCTCCCTTTTTTGAGTTGTTATATCAGAGGACATAATCTGTGATTCATTATTAGATGTTCTCTCCTCTTCCAACTCTTTTATTGCTTCTTTTTTAGCTTCGATTTTCATATCACTTAATTTTTGAGGAAGTTTCTCATTCTTGATTTGGTTATAGAAATATTCCCTTGACTTTAATTTGTACTGATTCAGTACAGCAGGGTTCTTTTTCATTCTTGATTCTACTTCTTTTTCTACATCGGTGTAAGGTATGATGTCTTTTTCAGAATCCTTCTTGAGTTTGTTGATTATCCTCTGCTTCTGATTCGCCCAGTTTTCTCCGTATAAAGGTGTCACCATTGCATTGAGTTTAGCATCATAATGAGCTTTGATTGCCTGATGATACTTTTCAGGGTCATCGTAAAACAAGTCTTTATCAGGATATGGCGGTATCTTTACCTTGATATCTTTCTGTTGGTCGACAACGATGTTCTTTTCAAACTCATCAAGTTTCTTATTAGTCTCCGCCAGTTCTGCATTTTTAGCTTCCAACTCTGCAATTCTCTGGCTCTTCTTGGTGAAGCTGGATTCCATGTCCTTGTAGATCTTCATTTTCTCAGCTTCGGATTTGCCTTCAAATTTACTGGGGTCAATCTTTTCTGCTTTCTTTACTTCTTCTATTACTTCTTTCTTTACTTCTTCTTTTACTTCTTTAATTTCTTCTTTTATTTCCTGCTTTTTCTGTTTTACTTCCTTCTTTTCTTTTTGTTCTTCTTTAAGTTCAATTACATCAAGTGGAATATTCCTTTCATTCTTTGCCCTGACTTTATTAATCGCTTCCTCTATCTGTCCGCCTTCTGCTTCTACCACCGCTTTGCTTTCTTCAAGCGTAAGGGGTGCATTTACATCTATTTTGACAGCATCTTTTGCTGATTGTCCTTCTGTGGAAGGGTCAGTTTTTTCAATGTTCTTGTCCATGGATATAAATCTCCTTTATATATTTTTTATTTTTCTTTCGCTTTTTCTTTTAAGATTTCTGCTAATTCCATTTTGCTACCCAAACCTATATCAACTGTGATTTGGATATCTTCCAATAATTTCTGTACCCAATTTAGTAATTCACGTTTTGCCTGTATCATATTAATATCTATATTCTTTACATCTGCGAGATATTCCTTGGCATCTTTTATAGTCACATCAAAATACAGTTCCTTTATGACTTTCCAACCTTCGCTGTTCACAAGTGCGATTAAGACTTGAGCATCTTTAGCTGATAAAGCAAGTTGTTGTTCTTGTTCTGTTAATTCATTTGGCATTTTCTTCCCCCTTTATTTTATATTAAAATATGGTAATCCTAATACATATAAAAATCTCGTTTCCAAGTTAATTATTCTAAGTAAAACCCAACCTTTCTTTAAAGCAGTATTCACATAATCTGATTTTGTAGTTTCCTCTACTTTCTTGATATACTCTAACATAATTTTTCCCCTTTATTTTTTAATCTGTTGCACTATCACTTGGACTAACATCAGTACATCCACATTGAGGACAGATTATTATTTCATTTGTCATACTCAAACTATGATTAAATTCACATCCACATTCAGGACAATGCCATCTCATTAGTTACCCCCTTTATACCCCTGTTCTAAGTCCCCCTGACTGGGGAGCCGGGGTAAGCCCCCCTGCCATTCCGGGGAGCCCGGATTTTGGGGGAATATTACTAACTCCCTGTTTCTGTTTTGGTGCATTTAATTGTTTAGGTTTCTCCAATTCTTCAACTTCGGGTGCTATTTTATCTATCTCTTTCAGTCTTAACAGTTCGGCAATCCTTCTAGCTATGTAAGCTATGTTCCCGTAAGGTATCATCATAGGTTTGCCGTCAGAGCCCTCTATAGGTATCTTATTTCCCATCATATCCATCTTGGTTGCAGGGATAGCCACTCCTGCTAAAACCTTCATATAATCAAGTAAATTCTTGATTTCAGACATTCTTTCCATAAAGCCACTTATTCCAGTAGGTACAAAATCAGGATTACCTTTTAATGCAATGTTATCTCTGGTTATTTCTGTTAAATCGAACTTCTCTGCTTTCTTCCCTAAAATCCTTATTGCGGTATCTTTCTTGAATTTCTGTATGTTATGTCTATAGATAATTCCCAGTATCTTGCGGAAAGGTGGTTCAAGGTAGAATTTTATCTTTGTATTTATGGGAAGCATGGATTCTTCCTTCATCATGGCAAGTCCGCCCATTGTCCTGTGGACATCTCCCTCACCGCTTGCCGGCATAACCTGTGGAGTCGTACCGGTGAGTTCCATTATTATTTTATCAACCATCACGATTAATTCCTGAATTGTCCTTAATGAGGCAGCTTGTGCGGTAGTGTCAATAGCCCTTATGCCTCCAAGCTGTCTAACAGGAAGAACTCTTCCGGGTCTTGTCAGGATAGTCTTTGCTTTTCCTAAGTAACGGTTTATAACAGCTTCATACATTGGATTAGCGACTATATTGACACAATCTGTTAATTTATTGTAGAGATTGGTGAGCATCGGTGCAAGGGCTTTAACGTCTTGCCCTATACCGTTTCCGACATTCTCATCTACCATGTGGTCATTGATGAAGGGTACAAATATATCATTGCACCAGTAAGGATAAGCACTTGCCCTTATACAGACTTCCTCATTTGCGATAACGATAATAGCAGGAACGTATTCATCTTTAAAAGGATTGGGTTCGGTGTATTCACTAAGTTTTCCTTCAATGAGTTTCTTGGGAACCATTCCGTGATATTCGAGGGTTTGAGCTACTTCTTTATATTCAGCATCATCTTTGACTTGTCCGGGATAAGTGGTCTGTTCTATAGCATCTACATTATAATATATCCCGTCAGGATTATTGGTTTTTTCTTTGTTTTTAAGGTAGTAAATTGGAACATTATCTTTCTTATAGATTTTCCATGAAGTAAGGTCAAGGCAGTTAGGGTCAGACCAGAAATTGAATAAATCAACACATTCCAAATCAGGTCCATGAAATGTTACCACTTTCTTGACAGTTTTTTTGCCTGTTCTCTGAGATTCTTCGGTGTGCTTCCAGGGTACATAAGCGACTGCATATCCGTATAAAACAAAATTCTTTAAAATAGGGAGTATCTTTCTTTCTATCTCTAAGGTATTAAGATCATATATCATCTTATAACGTAATAATGAAGCATTGTCCTTATCTGATTCTTCACCGGGAGCAATATCAAAGGATTCAGCCCCTTTAGATAAGAGTATATTAATATAATGAGAACACAAGGCATGGACAATCTTTTTTAAAGTAGGGATTATAATATTCCCCTGCCACTTTTCCTTACCTACAAGATAAATGCCGTCATACTGTTTCCGCATCTTTTTCCAATCATCATGGAAAGGTTGCCAATGCCTGACTGCCCTTTTATAATCGGACATTACAAAATCTCTTAATACTTCACCTTTTTTCTTAACAACTTGTGCTTCTTCCATTATGCATCCCTTTCACCCCTACCCCGATTAATTACCTAATTTTACTTTAAGTTTTAATGTAACAATATTATCCTCTAATCTCCAAGCCTCTATATATCCATTATCGGACTGCATATAATAACCTTTATCCCTTTCAAGAAATTTCTCTAAAAAATCTTCTATTTCTTCACCTACTCCTTCTCTTATATATTTTCTACTCATTATTTCCCCCTTTTTTCTGTTTCCCATTCTGTACTAACTGAATCGGAAATAAAGTCACCACGTTCTATCGGGTTTTCCACTTGTATATAATAAGGTGGCTCTACCTTGTTTTTACTTAATATCTTTACAAGATTTTTTATATCTTCTACAGTAGCTTTCTTTTTCATTTCTTTCCCCCTTATTTACACTTTCCTTTTTTTAGTCCACCCTTCGGTTTCGATGGTCTTGGGCTTCTTTTGCGAGGTCCCTTTTTATCTCTATCTGGCATAATTTACTCCTTTATATCTTTTTCCACTTTAATTTCTGTTTTACAGTCTTAAAGAAAGGATATTCAAATCCATGTATATTCCAACCACGAGGGGCTACTTTAACGTTTGTGCAAAAATCGTTATCATCAATTATTTCTACAGTAAGATGAACCCTTTTATTATCATCTCCATATCTACCACTTACCTTATATCTTTCAAATGGTAACATCTTATTCCCCCTATAATCCTGTAAATTCATCACATCTCTTTACATAGTCATCATCAATATCGTCATAATTCGCTAAATGAGTCTCTTCCGTCACTACCGTAGCCATGTACCTGAAAGCCGCCCCTCCATGCTTATGGATATTGGGTGCTTCAAAATCGGCATATTCCTGATTGAGTTCACTCCATTTCTTCCCCCACTGTTCAAGATGGGTGATTAAAAGCTGTACTCCTTTACTATCGGTGTTGAACTTGCACCTTCTCAGTATTGCCCTTGCGTTATCGACACTGTTGGCAAAACTCGTTCTCTCAACTTCATCGAAGGTTATGCCGATTCTTTCTGCTTTTTCTTTTCTCGACAGAGCCATAATCTCTTCCGAATCACTTCCCATTTCCCTGTCTTTGATATCAAAAGGTGCATAATGAGTCCCGTAATAGAATCCCTTTTGCGTGGTTCTCTCTCTTAGTTTATGTGCGTAGTATAAGAAAGAGTACCCTGTAGCTTCGACATAATCTAAAATATGTACCCAGTTTCCAATCATCTGGTAGAAGACGATACTCATAAAGTCTCCCACGCCAAGATCCCAAGCCGTGTTTATCGGTACGGATTCGTCATAAGCCAGTCCCAGCATCCTTCCGTCATTGGCAGCGAGCTGCATCTGCCGTCCGAGATAAGTTCCTTCAATACCTTGGTTAAAGCTGCACATGTATTCCTGGTTGATGTAATCCTCTGTACGGTCATTATCCCTTTCCCTCTGGATGGCTTCTTCTGTCACCAGTCTCTTCAGGTCGTGGTCGAAAGTATCTTCTACTGTTGCCGTTATAGTGTAATTGTACTTGGGATTGCGGTCTGCCGAGTCATATCCCCTCTTGAAATGATTGTTCCCGTTTGGTGTTGAGTTGATGACTTCCCATCCGTTGGTCTTTCGTATCATGGGAGTGATAACATCTCTTCCCCTGGGATCCTGCCTTGAGAACTCCGAAAAAACAGCCCCGTTTGCAGGTTTTCCCCTCATGTCCTTGTATTGGAGTTTATTCGTGCCGAAAATCTGTATCTGGGAAGTCCCCCCAACAGATTGAACGGTGAGTTTCATATCCTGGTTATCCATGCGTACAATGAGTTCAGAAGGGACATAAGTTTTCATAAAATCTCTTCCTGTCTCGTCCTTCCCTTCCCAGATGGCATCTCTGCCCTGTTTTAGTGTAGGCCATATGTAAGGATATGTTCCCGGTCTCTTCAAAGCTGAAGGAAGAAGGAATCTACAGAATGAAAGTAAATCCTTCCCACCCCTTCGATGAACATTCATCCAGATATCCTTGTTGTCAAAGAACGCCTCGACTATCGGTTGCTGCCAGTCGTATTCTTTATAGTTGTACGGAATCGGTATCTCTAAGTCCATTGCTACCCCTTATCTTCCTTATCTAAAAAATTCTTATCTTCTCTTCTTGCTTTCTCAATCTTCCTCTCTGCTTTCATCAGTCTGACATACTGTTTTCCTGTCAAGTGCAGAGACTTCATCAGCTTAGTTCTTATCCTTTTATGAAACACCCTTCTTTCATTGACTGCTTCCATAATTTCCCCCTTTAATAATTTATTTCTTTCCCAAGAAATACCCTATTCCACCAATCACCTATAATAACTGCAAAAAAGAATATAGGTACAAGTCCCCATCCAAATGTTTCCATTAACCATTCCATAATACCCTCCTTAATAATGAGTTACAGATGATTCAACTTCTAAATCAGTGTGGCAAAATGGACACTGCGATATCCTATTGCCATCTACAACTAATTCGCTACTCTCACCATCAAGTTTTATATCATCATGGCTTCTGTAATATTTTTCCATTTTTTTACAACACCACTCTATTTCGTAGATATACTTAATTCTGCATCTATCACTCATATGCCCTCCATTGTGCTTTAAAGTGTTAAATTTTATAAAATTTTATATAGGATATAGTTCTGCCAAAAGCTAATTAAAAGCTTCCTGATGCTTTTTTAAATGATTGTATTATTTTTTCTAATCTTTCTACAGCACTTATAGTTTCTGATGTTATAGGACTGAATCTAACTTCTTTTGCCAAATGAATACTGCTATTCATTAAATCCCTATTTCTATGAAACTGCTCATTAGCTTTGAGAGCATCTGAAATCTTTAATAAGTCTGATTCTACTGCTTTGACAGGATTCATAATAATTCCCCTTTTTAACTTATTTATACCGGGCAGGCTTACCGAGTTGAATCATGGGAGTCGAACCCATGCCTGCATAATTTATCTTATTATATAAAGAACCAATCCGATTATATAACTTAGTACCCAGACTATAGTAAAAATTTCCTTTTGTTTTTTAGTATACATTATAAACCCCTTTTAAGTTAAAGTGCATATAATTTCATAAAAAATGTATGAGCCAGTGCCATATACTATTATTCATTCCTATATATGCCCCACACCACCCTATCCCATGATCCCGGATAGCTGATCCAATTTCTTTAAATCTAAACCTTTCATGGTACGGTGTAGGACTAACACCAAACCCTTACCTACCAACGCTTTCAAATTTGAGCTTATTGGCTTAAACCTTCTCTATTCTCTTATCAATGTGCTTATTCTCTGATTATTCCCCTCTTGAGTGCTTATTGAGTGCTTTAAAGGTGCTTCTAAGCTCTAATTAGGGCTTGGGCTTGTACTTGTACCCTTATTTAACCCTTAAAACCCTGTTTCCTTGTACTGTACGGTGGAGGGTTGCCATTTAACCCTTTGTTTATAACACTTTCAGTTTTTAGGCTTAATTAGCTTTACATAAGAAATCTTATAAGACGATACAAGCTATAACCCTTGTTAGTTAAGGCTTTGGGTAATCTTGGTCCTTGCTTCTATGCTTTTATTGCCTTGTTTGCTATATCTAATCTCTTTCAAAATGACCTGGTCTATCTTATCCATACCTCCTGGGAGTTTAAGCCTGGTCTCATCTATCGGGTACTTGGCTTTGAGCTTTAATATGATGTCTAAATACTTGGCTCGGATGCCATAATTTGGCTTATTATTGGCTAATTTGGCGGTAAGTCCTTCATTCATTATTTGGCTAAGAATATAGTCTGTTGAGCCTGTTAGGTTAAGCATTTCAGAGATGGAAAGGTTTAGCTTGGTGAGGAGGAGAACCGCCAGCGAATCAACGCTTGAATCCTTAACAGTTGGGAAAACCTTCTTATAAGCCTTTGGAGCATTACCGTCACACTCAATATAGGCTTTGAGAAATTCATTCTCTTTTATGGTTCTCTTTACCTTCTTGGTCATGGGTTAGTTTCCTCTTTTAATACTCTTTTACTTGTTTTGAAGGTGATCTGGTTAAATTTGGGTTTAATTCGTTAGATTGATTTATTCTACAATATTACTCTTTTATAGTCAAATATTTATTAATATAGTAATATATTGTTATTTATTCAATAATACCATTAAAAGAAAAGCAAAGAAACACCTAACTATTTTCAAATAAAAGAAGGATATTTAAAGGGGGATGTCGAACTATATATATAGTAAAAGAATAAAGGGGGATTGAAATGTTAAAAGAAAAGAAAAACAAAGAAATGATAACTTACAGAATAGCAGTAGAAAAACAAGCGAGCTTTTTAATACAAGCAAAAGACAAAGAAGAGGCAACCAGGTTAGCAAATACATTATGTAATTATAAAATACCATTAGGAAAAACAGAAACAAAATGGCAAGTATTTGGTACTTATGACATTAGCAGTTACAAAAATAAAATAAAGGGAGGATCTAAAAATGAGGGTTGAACAATTTCACGTTAAGAATCAGTTTGAATTAAGAGATGACCAGGGGAACACATTTTTTCAGTCTTACAACTCAATCATAGTTAAAAGAGATATTAATGGGGTTATAACTTTAGGGAATGACTGGGATTATAGCAAGACAACAGGACGTTACAGAAATTTATTTTTAAATGAAACAAAGCAGGAAACAGAAAAGAAAATAGCTAGTGGTATTTATAAGATAGATAAAAATTTATAAGCCGTTTTAAGTCCGGACATTATTTATAGTGTCCGGGGTTAAGGTTACTTAGTATTTATACTACAAAGAAGGGAGGATTTAAGATGTTAACAATTAAAATTGAAACAGATAATCAAGCATTTGATGGTGATAGAGAAGCAGAAATACAAAGATTATTAGAAGATATTATCTTTAAAATTGCTAATAATTACACTGATGAAAAGATACACGATGTTAATGGAAACGTTTGTGGTCACTTTAAACTCACTAAATAAATTAATGAAAGAGGGAGGGAAAAAAATTGGAAAAAGAAAAAGAAATATTACTTATATTAAGCTATTACAATGATACAAAAAAGCAAAAAGATAAATCTATAAGAAATGGAGCATTATATAATTATGCAGAAGGAAAAGAAGATGCTTATAAATGGGTTTTATGTAATATCTATAAATTAAGTTATGAAGATAAAAGACTATAAAGGGAGGGAAAGAAATTGAGTAAATTAAAACATTGAGTATATTATCGGGGATCAGAATAAAAACAAGCTAAGAATATTTAATATAAAGTTTTATTTAAAATATTATACCCGGATAAACAAAATCATGTTAAAAGCATTAAAACGAGTTATAAAACATTATAGCAAATAAAGCCGTATTATTCCGGTCATTTAAGGCAGTACCTTAACGGGTATTAAAAAATATAGTTTCATCGATTAAAGCTATATCGGTTTTAAGTGGCCGGGGTTAATATTACTTTGTTTTTATACACAAATAAAGGAGGTGAAAAAATGACACATTGTTTAAGTTGGATAGGGTTAGAGGGTGAACATAAATTTTATAGAAAATCACTTGAATATATCAATCTACTAGCATACTATAAAGCGTTTTATTTTTCTGATGTTAAAGTTGATGGAATAATAATAAATAGAGAATTTTAAAAGGGGGTCTATAATGGTTAAGGTCGTAAAGGTTTATTTTAATTCTATTGGTACTTACTCGAATGGTCATGGCGAGGGCGTTAAGAAGTTTCGCACTTGCGATGATGCGGAAAAGTTTGTTAATAAGAATAACAGAAAAGGAAAAAAGAAAAGTATATTTAAAATAATCTATTAGGAGGGTTTAAAATGGATAAAGCAGAATTAAAACGTAAAATAAAAAGATTTCTTTGTGATGCTTTTATAAATGGTAATATGGATTATGAAGGAATAACAGACAAAATTATGGAATGGATAAATGAAGTTAAATAAAGGAGGTTTAATATGTATCTAGTTACTTATAAAATTGTATTTGCTGTTTTGCTTGGTATGATTGTTTGGGTATTCTGTAAGATGATCCGGGAACGTAAGCGTAACATCATAAGCAAAGAAGTCAAATCATCAAAAAGAAGGCTGTTTTGGTAACGTTATAAGCTAATAAATTTAATTGAAAGGGGGTAAAACCATGAAAACTGAAACCTATAAACCAGGACAAAAGGATTTTGAAGTAGAAAAGAAAAACTTTTTGAAAGTACAAAGTTGAATAAAGAAGATCAATTAAATTTAGTCTTTAATCATATTCTAAAGGCTCTTATGGTTGATTATGAAATGAGCCAATACAGCGGACTGACTGAAGATGAGATAGCTAAAAAATATACAAATATTTTACTAACAGAAGTTAAGGTTAGAGTTAATTTAAAATAAGGGGATATTATGAAGGTTGATAAATTTACTGTCTTTTTAATATTACTTGATGTTATTATACTTATAGGGGCTATCTTGATAATTAATTATTATACTTAAATGATGCGTGGGGAGGTTTAGGCCTCCCCTTTTTTTATCTTCCTTCCGCAATTAGGGCATTGAAATTCTGTATTACAATCAGGGCATTTTAAATATTCTACCTGTTGCGTTATTTTCTTTGATGTAGTTAAATATTTTGTTATTATTTTATTCCATGTTATGTTTTTACCTTCGGGGATATTGTTAAGGTCGGGATATTTCTTTGCGAACTGTACTGCATACCAAATCATGCGTGGTGACATTGAGAGAGATTCCGCAAGACCTTGCACAATCTTTTCCCCGTATATATTGGCTCGTTCAAAACTTTCATGCTCGGAAATGATGCGTTGGCCTAAACTATGATATCCTTCTACTAAAGCCCACCTTGATTGAAAGACTGCCTCGGTTATGATATTGTGACAATCCTCTACCAAATCCTTGTACCAATTTTGTACTGTAATTTCATTCATTTATTTCTCCTTTACACACTTAATCCGCAAGCATAATGAATCAGCCTTGCATCATCACCTACAATATCGACCTTAATATGCTTAACTCCGGTGCGTGGCTTATCGTTAAATTCTTGATTGATTTTTTGCTGTGCCTGTAATTCCTTACTTTTTTCTACCTTATTTTCCCGGTAATAATGATATCGGGCATTTACGGGACGATTTTGTCCTCTTCTTGCTTTCCTGATTCGTAATCCCATTGATTCTAGATGTAGAGAAATTGTACTGAAAGACACTCCTTCAATTGCAGCTATTGTTTTTATTGATACATGAGCTTTATATAGTTTTGTAATCTTTTCTGCATCTGCTAATAGTTTTTTATGAACTTTGAATGTACCCATTATTTTACCCCCAATATATAATCACTTACCAATTCTTTCCTAAATCTCTCAAGCAAATTTCTCAATTCCGGTGTACTCCATTTCTTAATTTGATTTGCTTTTATCCTCAATTCTTGATACCATTTCTCTCCACGTTTATCTTTAATCCATTCGATAAATTCTATTGGTGCTTTATGAGCAGAATTAGTTTGGAGGGTATGCCAACCAGCGTTTAAGCATACTCCATTATCCAAATCCCAACGAACAGAGAGATTACTTCTTGAGAAAATGTGATGTGAGTTAAGGTATCGTGTCTTACTACTTCTCTCACAGATATACCCGGCTCTTTTCTTTACGAGTTCGGACCATAAGGTATCAAGTTGTTTTCTTATTTGCTTTCTATTTGTTTTCTTCTTCTTTGTCTTTGTTGGTAGCCAATCACTGGCTTTACCGAATACTATTCTTGTCATTATTTACTCCTTCCCTTACCCTATTCCACACACAATATAAACACTCCGGCAAAGCTCCGAACAACAGACCAGCTAAAATTATGAATGGTTGTAATAGTTTCATTTCTTCTCCTTAAATAGTTTAATACAAGTTTCCATAAATCTTTCCATATAATAACTATGTTCATATTTAACATATTCAGCTTTAAACTGTTCTAACTGCTTTATCTTGCTACATGGTTTTGGGAAGTATTTCTGCTCAAAGTGGCTTATATCATAAACCTTTCTTATTTCTTCTAACATTTCTAATCGTTTAATAACTTCTACTATGCCTTTATTATTCCCTCCTTCTTGCAATTCCTCATAATCATCTTGTAAATCATTTAAAAATTCTATTTCTTTCGTTTTCATTTCTAAAATCCCTCCTTCCTTGCTTTAAAATCTAATATCTTCTCGTCTATCTCATCGTGACTTTTAGTATCAATTTCAGGAATGTACTTTTTAAACTTTTCCAATTTCTCTAAATTAGTCTTGTTCTGTCTTATAACCCATTCTTTTTGTGTGTAGTATCTTTCTACTCCGGGATTATCAGCGAAAAATTCTCTGGTCAAGCGTTCCCTTTTATAAGTGGGTAAATTCTCATACTCTATAACTTCCAGAGGTTTAGAGGGTAAAGACCTGCAATAAATATCATCCATGACTTTTAATCCCCAATAAGCACATTGTGTAAGATATTCTTCCAGGGTAAGCTCGTTAGTTCTTAGTTGTTTAAGTAGCTCATTCATTTCATGGGCTCTTGGTAATGCGTTTTCTATTCCTTCCATTTTTTACTCCTTCCTTTTAGCAAGCTCCTGCCTTAAATCTGCTATCGTATCAGCTTGATCTTTTATAGTTGCTGTAATTTCTTTTCTTTCTAAAGCTGTTAGTATGTGAGGATATGATAATGAGTATAATAATTGTTTTGTATTCATTATTCTTCCTCAAACAAAA
>Ga0307928_10002449_pt1 | contig 14253 bp, 22 predicted proteins | sample AceLakmetagen232_FD_201815 | JGI IMG/M metagenome (GOLD analysis project Ga0307928, IMG submission 201815) | Saline water microbial communities from Ace Lake, Antarctica - #232 | ecosystem: Environmental > Aquatic > Non-marine Saline and Alkaline > Saline | place: Antarctica: Ace Lake... | reverse complement strand
CGTACAGGCGGTCGATCAGCGCAATCACCTCAGTGATCACCGGGTACGCGATCTGCTCTGCATGCACCCGCAGGATCAACGTCAGACGCTTCGTCTCATCGTCCTCCTCGAACAACAGCAACTCAGTCGGATCCGACGTGTACCCCAGGTCACCGCCCAACCAGTACGTCCCCTGCCCGCCAGGCAGGTTCAGCAGCACCTCGAGCCGGTCCCGGATCTCCTGCTCGTCCTTGCAGGTGTCCAGGTCGGCACCGAAGATCGACACCTTCCGGTACCCCTGGATCTGGACCAACGACCGGATCACATGGACCACCGAGAACGCGCCGTACGACGGCTTGCCGTGCTCACCAGCCACCTCGTGTTGCCAGCCCGACGTGTCCTTGCCGCCGTAGAAGTCGATCAAGTCGGCCTCTCGCTCAGGCGACCAGTCTGGAGCCACCCACGACGGCCACCGGAACTGACGCCACTCCTTGCTCTGCGTGATCCGGTAGTAGGTCGTGTCCCGCAGACCGTTCGGCGTCGAGTAGACCCGGAACTGCCCGCCTGCGTTCAGGCACTGGCGCAGAGCGTTCCAGGCTGGCTCCGGCAGCCACGCTGCCTCGTCGGCCAGCAGCAGATCCACATGCAGCGACCGGAATGATCCCCCCGCCGATCCAGCCGGGCGAAAGTAGATCTTCACATGGTTCGAGAACTCGATCTCGTAGTAGGGCTTGCGCCGGATCTTCGGCTGCCCCTGCGCGTTGCGGGCCACGCTGTCCCGCAGGATATCGTTCTGCCCGATCTGGTACTCCACCTCCTCGATGATGGTGTCGAGCTGCCCCTGATAAGGGGCTGCCACCAGCACGGACTTCCCCGGGTGCCAGAACGCGAACCACAAAATCAGGGTGCTCAGATCGATGGTCTTGCCCACGCCACGCCCGTCCATGTGCACCACGCGGTCCGCATCGCACTCCAGGTCCTCGCGCTGGTACGGCCGGTAGTGCCTGGGCGTGCTGTCCCGATTCGCCAGCATCGTCTCGCCCCAGTCCGCAGGGGTCCCCATGGACTCGTAGATCTCCCGCTCTTTCGGGGAACGGGCGCTGAGGAGAGGATCGACTTCAGGCATCCGGGACCTCCTGCCGCGCCGGCCGCAGTCGATGCTCGTCGATGATTCTGCGGACCAGCTCAGCTACCGTCAGACCCAGGCGACCTGCCTCCTGCCGGAGAAACGCCAACTGGGGCCGGGTGAACTGGAGAACCTGTCGGGGCATCCTGGACATTCTCGGAGCATACCGATGAGGATGGGCGTTCGTCAAGCGCGCTCGTCATCGCGCTGCCGCCTACCCTCCACATCTTTCTTTCACCAACGGCAAATAAAGACTTGCCATTGGCCCCGTGGATGGTAATGTGTGGACATGAAAAGGAGAACCACCATGAAGACCACGACGACGATCCGCACCAGGCCGGATACAACTTCTAGGAGATGACCATGAAGCGCATCGAACTCTACAAGAACCTGAACCAGGCCAAGCTGGACGCAGAGCACGATGCTCTGATCCTGGCCCTCAACGAACTGGCGCAGGAGGCCAAGACCTTCAGAGACCAGATCCAGGCCGGCCAGGTCTACAACGCCAACCTCACGGATCGCGGCCGGAAGGTGGACGAACTGGCCGAGAGCATGCGCCACACCACCAACACCATCGCCCTGCTGGAGACGATCCAGGAAGGGGAGGAGGGCTGAACCATGGGCTACGACGACGACTACACCCCGACCGAAGAATGGGCGGGATGGATGCACGAGACGGACCGCGGCACCATCCGCTACAGCGCGGTCCACCTCATCGACGACCAGGGCAACGCCGCCTGCGGCGCCAGTCCCAAGCGCGGGGTTGAGTGGCTCGCCGAGTGCGACTCCGCAGGAAAACGATGCAGCAGGTGCCAGAAGATCGCAGACCGCAAAAGCCTGGAGGGCTGAACAATGAAGACCGCCAAGCGCACCGCGCCCAAGGCCTACACCGAAAACAACGAACAGGCTCACCGACTCCTCGTCAGCATCGCTGCTGGCCTCGCAGTCCACTGCGCCTGCACCATCGTCAGCCTCGACTGGGGCGACGTCGGCGACCTCCAGCGACTCAACGAACTGCTCACCGAAGCCGACAGGTTCATCAACGACAAGGAGGACTGAGCCATGAAGACGAGACGGCAGGAAACGCACGCGGTCAAGAGCGCACTCATCGCCGCAGGCTACTCCGGCGTCACCGTGCGACACGGCAACGGCACCACCTGGGGATGGCTCCATGTCCGGGCGGACCTCCACGGCAACGGCCCCAGAGACTGGCGAGCGCAGCACGACGCGATCCGCCGCCTCGCTGAAACCAGGAGCGGCCGCGATACCGACTTCCTGCGGGCGCAGATCACAATCGAACTGCAACGAAGAGATGACTGACGCGGGCAAATGCGCCTCGCCCATGCTCGAGGCAGCCCCGTCCACAGCCTTGAATCTTTCTTTTGCCATTGGCAAATAAAGCCTTGCTACCCCCCCCACACACGGTAATGTGTGGTCATGAAGAGGACGACCACAACCAACAACCACGCAGCCCCGGAGGGCACCATGACCACGACCGAGCGCTACATGACACGACTGGAACTCTTCCGGCACATGGCAGAGGCCGACCCGAACCACGAGCGAGGCGACGAATGGCGCCCCATCTACAACATGGCCGAGCAGATGGACATCGCCAAGGACAACCTCAAGAAAGGTATCCGGCAGGTCAGGGAGACCCTGGATTACCTGGAGAACGGACGCATGCACGAGGCCAGGAACCTCAACAGCGCGAGCGGCGAAGTCAGAGCGGCCGCAGAGGCATTGAAGGTACTCGAACTCTGCGCCAAGGGCCTCCTGCCTACCGCCACCAACACAGAGGAGAACTGAACCATGACCACCGAAATGAACCTCAGCATCGGCATCGAGAAGTACATCGAGCACCTCGCGGCCCTCGGAAAGAAGCCCTCCACCATCGGCACCGCCAAGCGGACCATGGCACTGCTCCAGCAGCACCTCGGCGACAGCAAGGTCATCTCCAAGATCCTCACCGTCCACGTCGCCAACTTCTACTCCAGCGACGCGGCCACCACCCAGCCCTGCAAGGGCGGGACCAAGCCCCGCGCACTCCCCTCCATCCTCCAGATCCGGCGCATCGTCCGCGACGCCCTCGTCTACTGGCACGCCAAGGGCTACCTCGCCAACGTCCCGCTCCCCAAGGACGAGAAGAAGTTCCTCAAGACCGAGAAGGCGCCCAAGCAGCCCAAGGGCAAGACCCCGCAGATCGATCCGCCGCTCCCCCCGGAAGCCTACATCAAGCCCACCGACGAGGCCAAGGCGGGCATCCAGGCCCAGGCCGACGCGCTCAGCACCGCGCTCAACACCGCGCTGCTCACCGGCGACAACCCTGACGCGGCCGACGCGGAGTAGAGGGCGACCATGACCACCTGCAAGAAAGGCGACCGCATCCGACTCCTCGCCATGCCCGCCGACCAAGACCCGATCCCGGTCGGGACAAGAGGCACCGTCACATTCGTCAACAACGGCATCTTCCCGCAGATCGGAGTGGCGTGGGACAACGGACGAACCCTCATGCTCGTCCCGTGCGACAGCTTCGAGGTCATCCAGCCCGCCGCGGAGGCAGCGGAGTCGGACAGCCCCACGCTGGTCACGGTCACGCAGGCCGTGCTCGACGGCCTCACCGCAGCCAGGGACTCGGGCATGGTCAACATGCTCGACCTCCCCGCGGTCGCAGGGTTCGCCCGCCAACGCGGCTTCCACGCCGCGGCCGACTGGCTCAACGACCGCAGCAACCGCGCCACCTACTCGCAGGGCATCTTCCGCGGCTTCCAGGCCGCGGAGTAGCCCATGCGACTCGCCCACGCCATCGACACCTTCTCCACCTACCTCCATGCCAACCAGCGCTCCCCGCACACCGTCGCATGCTACCAGCGCGACCTCCGCGGGCTCGCCCGGTTCGCAGGGGATCCCCACGTCGCCGACCTCACCCACGAGCTGCTCCACGCCTACGTCGTCTCCGACGCCGTCCAGAACAAGCCGGACGGGCAGCCACGAGCCCAGGCCACGGTCAACCGTGGCAAGGCAGCACTCCGATCCTTCGGATCCTGGCTCGTCATGACAGGCGCAGCCCAGCGCAACCCCGCCGAGGGCCTCGACATCCGGCGCGCCGACCGACAGTCCCCGTCCACGTTCACCGAGCCCGAGCGCAAGCGAATGCTCCGGGAAGTCCACGCCCACAAAGGCGACGCCGCGACCAGGGACAGCATGATGCTCGACCTCCTCCTCGGGACAGGGATCCGGCTCGCAGAGCTCGTCGGCCTCGACTGCGACGACGTGGACCTCGACCGCAAGAGGATCACCATCCGCGCCAAGGGTGGCCACGATGAGACGCGCTTCCTGAACGCGTACCTGCGCCAATGGCTGCGACGCTACCTCCGACACCGCAACCAGGCCGACTCCGACTCGCCCGCCCTCTTCCTCTCCAACCGCGGCACCAGGATCTCCAGGCGCCAGGTCCAGGCCCGGTTCCGCCTCTGGCTCCAGTGGGCAGGCATCGACAGGCCTGGGCTCTCGGTCCACAGCACCCGCCACACCTTCGGAACAAGGCTCTACCGCAAGACCCACGACCTGCTCCTCGTCGGCAAGGCCATGGGACACCGCACCGTTGAGGCCACCGCCATCTACGTCCACGCCGACGACGAGGCCCTCGAAGAGGCGCTCGAAGCCCTCTGAGCCACGCGCTGCCGCGCCGGCCTGGCTGCCCGCGCCACTCACAGCAACACCCCACGCTCTGGCTGCCCTGCGGCCGCGGGCTTCCCGATGGTCCCGCCGACAGCCCGCGGCCGGATCCACCGCTGGACGAACTCCCGCCAGGGCCTCCGCAACGGCGCGGGCAAGTCGTGCCCGCGGTTCCACAGCATCGCCATCGGCAGGACCCCGAGGTCAAGCACTGCCCGCACCCGGGACTCGGCAGCCGCGAACGTGTCCCCGTCGTACCCGACCAGGACGTAGCACCGAGCGCGGTGCTTCCCCGCCAGGAGGCCGGCGCGGTCCAGGAGGCCAGCAGCCCGCTCCACATGGACCAGATCCCCAGGGCGGTCGTAGGCGAAGAAGAACTCCTCCGGCCGGAGCACCGCCATCCACTCCGCGTGCCACTCAGTGAACCGCCGCGCCTCGAACCCACCCGTGAACCGCGCTGCTTGCGGCTGCACCAGCAGCATCCGGAAGACCGCCTCCTGGTGCTCCATCGAACACGCCAGCAGGTTGTTGTCCAGAACGTTCCACCCCGGCCAGATGCGGTACTCCCGCAGACGGCCCTCGCGCTCCGGGACGAGGCATAGCTCACAACGGTTCGGGCAGCCCCTCGACGTGATGATGTGTCCAGGCTTCAGGTACATTCCAGGCACGAACTCACCCCCGGGATCCCCGAGCGCAGGCCCGCCGATCCGGACAGGAGCTACGCGCTTCCACTGCGCGGCCAGGAACCGCGCCCGCGGAAGATCCCAGGTGAAGGTCACCGAGACATGGACCTCGGCGTAGTCCCCGCGCCGGATCCACCACTCCGGCAGGTCCACGAAGGAGTCTGCATCGGTGGGCGTGGCACTCGCCACCCGCCGCGGAAACACTCGGGCAATCCGTCGCTGCTCACCCATGCCGCCCCAGATCCTCCCGGTACATCGTGATGGCCTTGCCGTAGACGACGAGGTCTGCATCTGCCACCACGTATGCCCCGTCCTCTGCACCCGCCGTCCCCGTCAGCATGAGGCGCACTTCATCTCCGACCACGACCACCCGGCAGAGCATCGCATCGGTGTTCTGCGAGACCACGGCCAAGTCCCCGCTCGACACCGTCTCCTGCCGCCTCACCACCACCACGTCGCCATCGAGGATCCCGATGTCAGACATCACTTTGCCGCGGACAACCACCGCGAATAGAAGATCCCCAGGATCCGGCCGGTGCTTCGAGAAGACGAGCCCACCGAATCCCCTCACCTCGGAGATCGACAGGCTGGTGGCCACGAGCTCCTTCAGCCGGTCGTCGATGCAGGCTGCCGAGGCCGCGGCCAGGTTCCGCGGCTTGAGTGAACGCGGAGTGCCATCGCCGCGCTCCAGGAAGCCCTTCTTCCGCAGTGCACGGATCATGTCGAAGGCGCTTGGACGAGTTATCCGGAACTGGACTGCAATCTCCTCTGCCGTCGGCGGTCGCCAGTTGACCTGGATGTACGTGACGATCCATGCCAGGGTCTCTCTCTGCCGCTCCGTCAATCCCTTCATACGCTCCTCCTCATGACTCTGGCCCGTTGCCCGTGCCTGGTGCATCGGTCCTCGTCGTCGCAGTCGTCGTCGCAGTCGTCGTCGCTGGATCCGACTCGCAGTCGCAAGCGGACCGACATTCACTCTGCTTGGCAGTGGGCCACCACAGCGACAACAACTGCGGTCGTCGTACAACGAGGCGATCCGTTGTCGCATCCCAGGCCCGGGCCTGGGACCGACAACAGATCGCCGCGTCGTACGACGGGCGAGGAAGTCTTCGGCCAGGGGCCAGGCGGGGCAGTGACAACAGTTCGCAGAACACGTCTTAGGCGACGTTCCGCCGATCACCAGCTGCCAGGGCACGCGGACTTCCGCGCCGGCCGAGCCGGTGTTATGCGACGTTGTTTCTGCGTCCTGCACGATTTCAGTCCTCCGGCCACCAGTCTGCGTCGTCCTCGCTCGCCGCCACGGCCTCGGCAGCGTCGGGATCCGGGCCCTGGTCGGTCGCATCATCGTCGTCGCAGTCGTCGTCGCAGTCCGGGGCCCGGTCGCCAGGCTCCTCCTCCTCCCACACAGCGTCGATGGGGGGCGGCTCGGGATCCGGGTCGGGATCCTCGTGCACGACTGGCTCCACGTCGATGACCTCGCGCCTGGCGGGCACTGGTCTGGACGGCTCGGGCATGGGTGCCTCGAGCTGCCCGCGTTCCGCCAACTGCTTTCTGCGCGCTTCGACCTTCCGCATGATCGCCGCGATCACCTCGACGGGCGTCGTGCCCGAGCTGCTCGTCTCCTGCTGCTCCCGCGTGATCTTGAGCGACTTGAGCTCGCGGTGCAGAACCCGGGTGAGGATGTCAATCGTGCTGGCCGGACATTCAGGGTCGTCGGCGGCGAAGATTAGCTTGGCCTCAAAGGTCGCGGCGCGCTCCAGCGCCATCTTGTCGATCTCGGTGGGGTTGTCCACGGCGCGCATGTACCGGATCACCAGCTCCTCCCTGAGCGCCTGCATCTCGGGGGGCATCTTGGAAGTGTAGGCACCGTAGGTCATGGCGTTGGTACTGCCCTTTGGCGGTGGGCCCCCGGAGCCTGGCGGTTTGGGCGTCCCCTTTGGCACGCCAGGTCCACCGTCGCCTCCGACATTCTGCCCGCCGTGAAACTTGCAGAACTTGCTCGGCGGGATTCGCCGCAGTTTGCACTGCTCGCCCGACTGCCGGCTCAGAGCCTGGCAGCGGTCTTCATCGGGGGGGAGTGCCATTAGAGGACACCCTGTATCGTCTTTGCGCTATTCCTCCCCACCGAGGCCGGCGCGAGGAGCAGCCCGCGCGCGTCTTCTCTTCTCCCCGCTCCTGGTTCGGATCGAGCGTTTTGCTCTAAGGCCTTGATTTCATTCGCTCCTGCATGCTCCGAGGTTCTCATGTCCGGCCTCCGTGGTGTCTGGTGCGTAGTTGGCGCCGTGGTGTGGCGTGGATAGATGAGCGCCGCGCTGGTGCTCCGAAGCTCTCTTCCTGGCTGCGTTGTTTTCGTGGTGACCGCCTTTTTGCCGGTGCCCCCGATTCCGTGCCGTGACCTATGTGACCTGACATTTGCTATGTCACATATACATGCGCGTACGCGTGGTATCCTATTTACGCATACGCACATACACACACGTACGGACTGAAGAAAATAAGTCACATAGGTCACAAGTAGGTTTCGATTAGCAGCGGTGCGGATTTCCTCGTGACCTATGCCCTGAAAAATCGTCACAAAACCGTCACCACGGATCACGAAGCGGACAAGCCGGGCGCTTTGAGTCCGTATGGTGACGTTTTTGTGACCCGTGGAACCCTCCGCTGTGACCTGAGAAACCTCCGATGAATTACGCCCCTGGGAGCCAGATAGCCGCCCCGGTTTGTCTCCTGGACAATGGGTCACATAGGTCACGGTCGCCCTCAGTTTCCAAAAATGCTGTAGTCGGTTTTGATTTGGATGCCGGGGTAGATCCTCCCGGTTCTGCAGTGGTCACTGGTGTAGCCCTGCCCCCTGAGTTTTTTGCCGAGGCGAGTCTTGGTGAATGGATGCTTGATTCCGTTGCGATGTGCCCATTCGACGTACTCTCGATAGATGGCGCTGGCCTTCGTCTGTGTACCTGGGATTTCCTCGATACAGTCACGGACAAAGGAACCGCAGTCCGATACCTCCTCAACCGCTTTTGCGAAGTCCGCAGGCGACGGGAATCGGCTCAACGTCCTAAACAGAAGCTGCCCCGCCGCTGCGATGTCAGCACCGGTGTAGCGCTTGCCTGAAAGGTCGGCGTATAGTGTGAACGCCTCGCTGGTCAGATCTCTGCCGCTAAGCAGAGCAAACGCCTCCAGAATCTCCCTGAGTTTTTTCATGCCAACCCCCTCATCTGCCCTTTGTTTCGACCACGGCATCCTTTGCGAACTGCCGCACATCCTCGGTGCGGAAACGCAGGGACGCACCCACTTTGACGTAGGGCAACCTGCCCGTCGCCATGAGTTTTCGAATGGTATTCGGATGTAGGCGCAGCAGATTGGCCGTCTCGTCGAGCTTCAACAAAACAGGGTCCATATGCCTACCTCCTGTCTCCATGAGATATACACAGGGCTCCATGGGCGTGTCAAGCGTATTTTCACAATCAACCTCTCAGTCCCCGAAGAAATCGCGGTCGTTGGCTGGGTCGTAGTCGGACTTGATCTGGATGCCTCGGTAGATCCTCCCGGTCCTGCAGTGCTCGCTGGTATAGCCTCTGAGCCCGAGTTCTTGGCCGAGGCGCTTCTTGGTGAGCGGATGCTTGATGCCGTTGTCGGATGCCCATTCGGTGTATTTGAGATAGATGGCGCTGGCCGCTATCTGTGTACCTGGGATTTCCTCAATGTAGTCGTGGAGGAAGGAGCCGACGATGTCCTGCTCCTCTCGGTACTCACGCGTGGCCTCGATAACCTTGGCAGGGGGTGCGAGCCCGTCCTCCAACCATGCGTGGCAGCCGCGGACCGCCCATGCCAGGATGCCTGGCGCCTCCTCGGCGAGGACGTTGGGGAGATCGCGATCGATGGCGTCACCCTTGAACTTCGCATTGAACGGGATGAGTCGGATCCTGCGCCAGATGCCGTCGTCTGTGCCGCGGATGTTTGGTTTATGGTTCGCCGAGAGCCAGACCTTGTAGGTGAGCTCGTACTCGAAGTACTCTGCGAACAGGAAGCGGCACTTGACGACCTGCTCCCCGGTGATGGCTTTGATCCTGCTCTCATCCACCCGGGCACCCTGTCGGCTCTCCGACGCTGTCACCAGGCGCCGTCCACGAAGGGCTGCTATGTCGTTTGTCTGCCGGTCGCTCTTTTCGGCGTCCTCGAACGTGGAGAAGCTCGCCGCGTCCCCGTAGTCGCCCACCACGAGCCGGAGGGCGTCGAGGAAGACGCTCTTGCCGTTGGAGCCGCCGCCGATGAGGAGGAAGAGCACCTGCTCCTTGGTCAAGCCGGTCAGGGTGTAGCCCACCGCCCGCCAGACGAAGTCTACCAGCTCCTCGTCGTCCTGGAAGACCTCCAGGAGGAACCGTTCCCACCGCGGGCACTGCGCCTCCGGACGGAAGGCGACGCCTGTGGTCTTGGTGATCATGTCCTCGGGTCGGCCGTCGCGCAGATCCCCTGTGCGCAGGTCCAGGACGCCGTTTTTGCATCCGAGCAGCATCGGGTCGGGATCCAGCTTGGTGTCACGGCCCCAGATCAGCTTCTCGTCTGTCGAGGCCAGCATCAGCGCGGACAGGAGCTTGCCAGCGTTCGTCGCTGCCTTCAGGGCCTTCACGGCTGCGTCCTGGGCTTTCGCGTCAGGGATCAGGCGGGCCGCGTCGATCCGAGCATCCATCGTCTGGATCATGTCCCGGATCTCGCGGGAGTCGTCAGTGGGCATCCATCGGTGTCCGCTCCAGCGGTGCCAGTCGCCGGAGCCGAGACGGCCGGCGCGCTCACGCATCTTCTCATACCTGTAGTGGTCGCCGTGCAGGGCCACGAAGGCCTGCGCGTTGCCGCGATCTGTGCAGTCGAGGTAGACCAGATCACGGAGCCCCTGGGCGCGGACGTTCTGCGCTTCGGCTACGGGCGGCAGGGCTCGCGTCCCCACCTCGGGCGGCGCGTCCGCGTCGTCCAGAGGGACTTCGACGAGTGCCGGAGCCAACTGGGCCCCGCCAGCAAGAGGCGGGCCATCCTCGTCGCTCGGCATGGGTGGCTCGTCCTGCATGGGCTGAGGGCAGCGCGTCGGGCGCGGACGCAGGGCCCGCGCCGCGGCCGAGTAGTCGCCGTCATGGTCGAGGATCGTCAGGAGCGCAAAGGGCGAGTAGGCTTTCTGGTCCTCGAGCGGGTGGGCCCCGGTGCTGAAGACGTAGAAGGCGTTGGGCACGTGGTTCCACGTCGCTGAGATCCCGCCGCGCTCCTTGCCAGGCCTGCGCCAGCCCTCCTCGTCGCCGTGGCGTTTGGTGCACTGCCAGCCGTGGGCCAGCAGCACTGCGCGCCAGTCGCCGGACCTGTTGAACTCGTCGCCAGGCCGGTCGCCGTCGATGTCCGGCTGCTTGCCGCCTGGTGGAGCCGGCGCGTCGGTGACGACCGAGGCCCGCGTGAACTGCCTGGAGATCTGGATCAGGTCCGCGCGCTGCTCAGGCGTGATCACCGGCAGGGCCTCGACCGCACCACGCAGGAGCCGGTACCCCGGCGACGGCGCTGCGCACACGTACCCGCCCTCGCCCTTGGTCTCGATCAGCGCCTTGTGCTTCTCGTCCAGGGATCCGATGGCCAGCTTCATACTGCCCGGCACCGCGGACTCGCATCGGTAGAGGATGTGGATCCGTCCCCGCAGGGTGCGCTCCACCACCAGGGATTTGAAAAGCTCCGTGTCGAGCTCCTTGACCAGATCGGTCCAGGGCTTCACCAGCGCGGCGTCGTCGATGTCGATGACCTCGAGGTGCCCGCTGACCACGCCGCCAATGATGCCCAGCGCGGCCGGAGGCTTCGGGTCCGCGAACCAGGCGCGGACATCCGCCTCGGAGACGGGCTCCTGGGTCCAGGGTTCCCACACCGGCTTGCCGGCCTCGTCCCTGGGCAAGAACCGGAACGCGGGATTTTTGTTCGGGAGCTCGCAGGGCAGGATGGATATGCCCGCCTGGAGGTAGGAGAGCGCGGCGTCGAGGAGAGGGTTGTCCGGAGTAGGCATCAGCGTACCTCGACCGGGCGCAATCCTGGTACGTCCCAGTACTCATGCTCAATGGGGTCTGGTTCACCGCGGCGCGCGGCGTGGACCCAGGCTTGCTCGATCTGCTCGAGGTGCTCGGCGGGTATGTGTCCACATGCGCACCGCCAGAGGATCCGGAGTGCGCAGCGCTCGGTGATGTCATCGACCCACTCAATATAGTGGATCGCCTCGACCAACGGGGCGAAGAGCATGCCAACGAGCGCGCCGTAAACCCTCGATGACTCGTCGCAAGCACGGAAGGTGCTGTTCGGACGGCCGTGTCGATCTGGGGCTGTGAATACGAATACCGGTGAGCTCATTGTCAGCCTCCGAGTAACGGTCAGCGCGCCCCAGGGGCTACTCGGTACCCCCGGGGAACACCGACCAGATAGTGGCGTCGCGAGCCGCCACCAAGGAACCTATGATCTTCGTGACGCACCTGTCAAGGCCTTCTCACCCGACCGTGTCTTTTCCCCCGTCGCGCCCCCGCTGCGGCACTCCACGCAGCACCACGTCCTTTTTCGTGATCTTCCGCACCCGGAACCGGGCGCCGTTGATCACCATCTCCATGCCCACGTACAGGGTGCGCTTCGGCGGGATCCGCCTGAGCTGCTCCTCGCCGCCGGCGTCTGCGATCTCCTGGTCCGTCATCGGTCGCATCGATCCGTCAGGCCGTTGCATCTCAGACCTCCTTCGCATCATCTGGCAGGGCGCTCGCCAGCGCGCAGCCGGCGTCCTGCGGCTCAGGTTGCTCGTCGCAGTCGTCGTCGCGGGCCAACTCCACGAACTGCAACAGTCCGCGGGCCAAGACCTCCATCTCGTTGATCACGTGGTCGCGGAGCGGGATCGGCTCCGAGTCATCGTCCTCGGGGTCGAGCAACGGCCGCTCGCCGTCGTCGACGCTCCATGCCGTGCCCCAGGAGTCATAGATCAGGGAGCCTACCTCCCATGGGGCAGGGAACACAGAGAACGTGCCCATGGGAGCATCCGCCCCGTCCGCTGCCCGGTAGAGCAGTTCGTTCAACTCCGTGGCCAGAGCCAGGAGCTCGAGCGCTCCGCTATTCATGGTGTCTGTCGTCATCGTCTTTCTCCGTCCTTGTTGGTGGTTGTTCGCTCCTGCACCGTCTCCCACTCCCGGTCGGTGGTGAGGGTGCCCATGGTCTTCCTGATCGCTGCTGCGCTGCATGTGTATCGCCGACCCATGGCCTGCTTGAGAGGGATCGGTGTTTTCGGGCCAGGCGCTGGCCGGCGCGCTGCAGCTCCCATTTTTCTGTACCTCTGCACCGTGATCGTGGAGACGCCGGTGGCCTCGGAGATCTCCCGATTGCTCCTGCGTCGCTTGATCATGGCCAGCACCTGGTCTGCCTGCTCCTGGGTGATGTATCTGGGCACGATCGCTCACCGCCTGTCTTGGGGGTCGGGATCCTCGGGATCCAGTCGCCTTTGCAGATCAGCGAGGGCGAAATCGATGTGGTTCAGTCTCTGTGGGGATGCCCCGTCATGCCGCAGCATCGCCGCTGCATCGAGCGCCTCGTGCAGGTGCTGGCAGGCATCGACGTGGTCGTCCGCGTCGGCGGGGCCCACCACCGCGGGCTTGGCCTCCCGGCCGTGCTTGAAGCCGTGCTCGAACTCTTCGGCGAGCATGAACTCGACATGGTCCCAGGTCGGCGGTGCATCCCCGCAGAGCCTCCTGGCGACTTTGACGAACCAGGCTGCGTGCTGGTCTGCCAGATCTCGCCTGCTGTGGTCGGCCATGGTCTAACTCCTTGCTCAGAAGGGGAAGTCGCTGTCTGCGCCTGCAGGACTGCTCGCCCCCGCGCTCTCTGCCTGGTGGGGCGGGCGGGCCGCGCCACCGGATCCCGCCGCCTTGTCGCCCGAGAGGAACTGGACGTTGAACGCCACGATCTCGGTGGTGTAGACGTCGCGCCCCTCCTTGTCCTGCCACTTGCGGGTCTGGAGTTTGCCCTCAAGGAAGACCTGGGAACCCTTGGTGAGGTACTTCGCGCAGTTCTCCGCGGTCTTGGCCCAGACGACGATACGGTGCCATTCCGTGGAGTCCACCCACTCGCCATCCTTCTGGAAGCGCTCGTTGGTGGCGAGGTTGAAGTTGGCCACCGGCTGCCCACTCTGAGTGGTGCGGAGCTCGGGGTCGTTGCCCAGGTTGCCCAGGAGGATCACGCGGTTTACGGCTGCTGACATTTCATTTCTCCTTGCCGCGTAGCGCGGCTGGTCAAGACCACCTGCGGTGGTCGGTTTCTGATGCGGTCCACGATGCCGCGCCGCTGGATCTCGGCGAGTGCATCGCCGAGCTCTTCCGTGGCAGCGCGCTCGTGTCGCAGCTGCTTCTCCATGGTGTCCAACTGAGACTGGACGTCCCCTGCGTTGCGCGCCCATGTGGCGAGCTCCTGCAGCGCGGCGTCGCGCTCGGTGCGGGCCTGCAGCAACTGCGCTACTTTCTTCTTGCATGTCTCCTTGGTGCGCTCAAGCTCGCCGCGGAGGTCCTCGACGGTCTGCTGCATCCGATCCCATTTCTCAGACATCCTGTGTCTCCTTCTCCAGCCATCTCTTGCTGCTCCAGACGTCCTTCTCGATGGTGGGCGCGACGCCGTAGCCGCCGCCGCTGCTCATGTTGCAGAACTGCCGGAACTCCTTCTCGTAGAGGTAGGGCTCGGTGCCACGAGACAGGATCTGCCTGCACTGGCTGGTGACCTTGACGACGACGATCTCGTTGTCGCTCGTGGGCC
>Ga0307928_10002448_pt1 | contig 14257 bp, 37 predicted proteins | sample AceLakmetagen232_FD_201815 | JGI IMG/M metagenome (GOLD analysis project Ga0307928, IMG submission 201815) | Saline water microbial communities from Ace Lake, Antarctica - #232 | ecosystem: Environmental > Aquatic > Non-marine Saline and Alkaline > Saline | place: Antarctica: Ace Lake... | reverse complement strand
ACGGGAAAGCCGCGGATATCAGAGCTACTCACGGACCTTCACGGGGAAAGATTCTAAACGGACTTTATCAGGCTGGGTTTAAGCGGATAGGGATAGGAAAAACCTTCATCCATGCTGATACTATGGAATCGGTTGAAAGTTGCTGGCTGTATGTATGAAAACAGGCAGAGTCAACCAGATAGCGGAAGAGAAGAAGCGGAAGCGTCAGAAGAGAAAGAAGGGGAAAAAGAAATGAAAAGGGAATACACAATAAACCCCGTGGTTGAGGAAATCGACTATAAATATGTACGATTTTTCAACCCCTTCCGCATTTATAGTGAAGTCCTCAAGGGGTGGATTATCTTCCCGATCGGTTTCGTATGCGACAGAGAGAGTGTTCCGTATGTAAAGGGTACGTCTATTCGTGCCGGGTTTTCCCACGACCTCTTGTGCCGGAAGGATGCAATGCTTTATATTTTCTTTGATGACCCCAAAACGGCGGTTAAGCAAATCACAAAGAAACTCGCCGCCGATGTGTATCTGGAAATCATGGAAAAAAGATATGCCCTAGTATGTAAAGGGGTAACGGGCGTGAAAAAGTACCTCAAAAAAACCGACGCATGGACACGCAGGTATGTCAAATACTGGGCTGTTAGATTCGCGTGGGGCTACTTCCACAAGTTCAAAGTCAAGGCTACCTACGAGGAAATAACCGGCTGATCTATTACCAGCACATGCCCACCTGGACACCGAAACGACTTAGTCTGTCTGGTCACTCCAAAAGCCCTGAAAGTAGTCCTGCAAACCGGACAGTAGAATGAATCTATCTCGTCGGTTTCATCTACGCCTGGGCCGTATATAACCTTTGTGCGTATCGGATCGTCAATCGCCATCTCATCCTCCGTGCATAAAATACATTACAATCAATACGCCAACCCCGATCAGGCAATAGGCAAGCGTCCAGTTCCTTTGTCTCCGGTCAAACTCCTCGTCTTTCATATCCCACCTCCAGGGGGTGCCGCCGAGGAAAAGGAGGTCAACCCCGGCGGCTGGTGTTGCTATTCCTTTACGTCCTTTTTAGCCTTTCGTAGCCTTTCCCCCATCTCCCTACGCTGTTCATCCGTTAGATTCTTTTTCTTCACAATCCTGTGAGGATTATAGCGGTGGAATTGATATAGGGGGCAGTTTGAAAGCCCACAATCTACCTTCCCATCTGCGTACCCCAAAGTACACTCATAGCACTTGGAACGGATAGCTTGCATGGGGGTAAGTTTTCCCCCTTCAAGAAATGCAATCAAGTGTTTTTATCTACGGTGTTTAGGCCGTGGTCTATTACGTCTTTAAGCCTCATGCTATCCTCCTTTCGATTGTTGGGTGACATATATTGCAAACAGTTACTAGATTATCCAGAGTGTCCTTACCACCGATCCTAACTGGAACTATGTGATGGACACAGAGATTAGCGCTACTGCCACAATTAGAGCATTTGTAATCATCTCTTTTTATTACAACCAATCTAAGTTTTCTCCATTTTGTCGTAACCCATCTTGGTATCTTACCTCCCTTCCAGTTGGGGGAGGCCTCTCCTAAGACTGGGTTTTCTTTTTGGAAAATGTCGTGACATTTTATAGAACAAAAATCCTTGTGAGAGCTAGAGTCTTTTCTTTTTACAAATATGACCCCACAATTAAGGCAGGCAACATCCTTCTTGTGTTCTCCCTTCCAGTTGGGATTCTTATCACCCACAACAGGGCTTATTCTATGCCTTTTTTTAACAGACCGACTGACTATCCCCTTGCTTTCTTGGGATGTAGTCCAACACCTACAGGAACAAAACCTTGCGGTGTCTTCCCTGTATGGCTTAACCTTGAATTCTTTGCCACATGCTTCACATATTTTAGTAATCATACTGCTCACTATACCACGCAATCTGTTATGAATCAAGATACTTCTTATCCCTCGTATTGATACCGTATTTCTCTACTTCCTCGTATCTGTTCATTCTTCCGTTACCTCCTCGTTAATTCCACAGGACTATGCCACACCATAATACAAAACCCATAGCCAATATCATCCCAACTATATCGGAAGATCTCTTCACTCGCCGTGGGTAATCGTCACCTATAATTGTCACGCCCTTGAGGATCATTCCGATAAGTTCTAACCAAAAAACCACCAAAATAAATGTTCTCATTCTTCCGTTACCTCCTATCCTCTCTCAATTTCTGTCACCATGTCCTCTATTTCACCCTTATTGTAGTCCTTATCCGCATCGGGGATTGGAAACCCATATTCCATTGCGGCCTCATCCTTTATCTGCTCAATGAAAAACGCCACCATCTTAACATCTGCCGGGTCGTCACTATCCTCCCTAAGTTGGACAACGTAAGTGTTCCCGTGCGAGTCGGTGCTTGTGAGGTACTCATGCTTCAAGACATAATAGACATGATCCCGTTCGTGTCGTTTGTACTCTCTCAAGGCCGTTATCAGGGGGATAACAGCTCCGAAAAGATACCCCCTCTGCTTTGTAGTATTTTTGTTGTGGTACTTCTTGAAAGTCGATCTAACCCTTGTTTCTTTACCCAGCTTTGCGAGGTGTGCCTGTATGAGATAATCAAGGTCATACTCGACAAAGTATTTATTCCCGTTGTGTGCTATCGTGCCAACGAAGGGGATCATGCCGCCAACTCCTTCAGCTTTTTTACGGTGAGTGCGAGTTCAAGGCAGAACGAATCAAGCTCGGCCTTTAATTTCGCAATAAATTCCTCGTCCCGCTCGACCTTGATTATGAACGGGGCCATGCCTGGATAGTACGACATGAAGTACCAGGAAGCAAAGCCCGTCACCGCCATGCTCCCCTGTACCTGCTGGAAGTAATCAGTCGGAAGTTTACCACCAAGGAGATAGGAAACGTGGGTATGGATTAGGGGGCATTTAATCTCCAGGCCAGCATCTTCGAGCAGACCGTCTGGGGAACAAAGATACTTCTTCTGTTCATCGGGATAGCACAGGCCAACCTGCTTAACCTCGACATCGTATATCATTGCAAACAGGCTCCGTGCGGATGGTTCCAGTTCGATACCCCTCTGCATGATAGCGTTCTGGTATGTCTCAGTCTTTATTCCCACGATTGTTTCCCCGGCAAGCTGGTATAGATAATTCTTCGCTGATTTTGAGGGTTCGCCCTTTGTCGTAATGATCTTGTCAAAGCTACTTGCCCCCGGTTTCCCGGTCTTCTCAAGGAACCACTCTTCTTCCATCTGTACACAGTCAACGATTATCATAATAATTTCCCCTCCGGTTCGCCTTCCATCCACTCATCATCTTCTCCCGGTACTCGGGCAGGCTCTTCCCCCTTCTCGGGTTTTGGCTTTGCCTTCATGACCGACATGGCTTCTTTGAATCTTTTGGCCGGGATCTTATCGAGAGAGTCAACATCAAAGTGCGCCAAGAACTTAGGCCCGTCTACCTTGCGCTTTTCGCGCTCCTTTTTGAGTTCCGTTACCTGCGCCTCGGTAATATACTCCACCTCACCCGCACCGTTCCCGTCATCGTCAACCGTTCCCTCCGTACCAGCAACCCCAAGAATTGACTCACACGTTACAGACCTCAAATATGTAAAGGTTGATTTCAAATCCTGCATTGCATTTCTGGATGGTTGCCCACTCACCCTTCCGACTGCGGCGGTATCAATCGGCCCCTTCATGGTAACGGTTTCGCTGTGCCCGAGCCTGTGGCTTAACTTACACGCTACAGTCATTGAGGTATCACCCTGCTCTGGCGAAGGAAACTGTAGGGAAAGTCCATTGCTCCCGAGTATCGGATTATAGGTGTCGAGCAACATCCCAAGGCTTGTGTACCAAGACTTGAAATACTTATTGTACTTGTCTTTTTTTACCGGTGGCATCTCTGCTTTGAAATTAGCGAAGGCATCAAAGAACGCCTTCCTTGCGTTGTTGGCATCGTTTCGCTCCTGCAATTCCATCATTTTTTCGATGAAGGCTGGTTCAAATCCCTTCTCTGCTGATACTTGGAATATCGTCAGAAACGAATCTTCTGGCTGCACCGGTGCCGGGGTATTTGCCGGGGTAAGTACTGCCACCCTCTTATCTGTGACTTTTAGTTTTTCAGTCATTTTATAGTTCCTCCGCTTTCTTTATGATAGTTTCAGCCACATGGGCAAGTGCAAGGCCACCGTTATCAACAATAACTTTTGCCCTTGCGTCTTGAACGTCTGGTTCAACAAGGGAGGCTATCGTTTCGGCCCACGCAATCAACTTCTCCTTGTCCGGCTTCAACGCCTCTTGACGCTCGGCTTCGGCCTTCTCAGTCGCCTCTTGCAGGAGCCTTGCGGTTTCAGCTTCTTCGGCGGCAATCCTAGCATCCTCAATGACTTTAGCCGAATCCTTTTCGGCCTGAATCCGTGCATCCTCTTTCGCCTTGGCCTCAAACGCTTCTCGATCTTTCTTCTCCTTCGCTGCCCACTTTTCCGCTTCAAACGCTTCACGTTCGATTCTAAGCCCTTCTTCCTTCTCGGCAACCTCCTTATCCCTCGCCGCCTGTTCGATGGCTTTACGGTCTATCTCCGCTTGAGCCTCGGTAAGTCTGGTCGCTTCATCGGCCTTGGCTTGCTCGGCGGCTTCAAATTCCGTCTTAGCGAAATCAAGTTTCTCGATAAACACGCCATCGTTCATACTGGCAACGTCCTGATAGGGAAGGACAACATTGTATTCCTGAAGGGCATCGACTCGGCCCTGGATCTTCTCTTTCTCAAGCCGATCTTCCTCGGCCTTGATACGCTCCTTCTCCTTGGTAACTTTGTCCTCTTCGGTCTGGAGGTGTGTTTCAATGGGAATTGACAAGTCAGTAAGCTCTCCGGCCCTCTTATCGACGTTTCGCCCGTGTTCCAAGGCAGACGCTTTCTGTGCCTTGCGCTGCCTCTCGATATTTGTTCTGAGCTTGACCATGACCATACGGGCATCATGGACAGTATCGAATTGTTCCTTGTCGTCAAGGTCGGTAATAACCAATGGCATATACTCCTTTTTGAGTTTGGCTATTCCTGCAATGTTTTCGTCGTACTTAATCGGTGGTAATGTATCAAATGTTTTCGCTTCCATCTCCCTTTCCTCCCTTTTCATTCGTAATACTTCGATTTGCTCTAGTGAGATCACGCCTCGTATATTTCCTCTTTTCTGTACCAGTTTATCGGTGAAGCATACGGGGCTGTAACCCATTGCTCCCACGCCTCATCTGCCGTTTCGGCCATCATGATAGTGCTTTCGATTGGCAAGCGGAACAGGGGCGTACATTGGTCTGATGGTGCTATTACCCTGAACCTTATCACCCATTCTTTCATAGCGTTTCACCTGACGGATATTTACTCCGCTTCCACACAGCCTTATCCACCGGGACCAGGGCAGACATATACGCATCCCAAGCCTTGCGGATAGCGTCTATCCGTCCATCCTGCCGGGTCAGTTCGATTGCCGCCCCGAGATTATCAAGGGCTACCTTTCGCTTCTCCTCCTTACTTCTGAATCTTCGGCCTAGTTTCTGCCAGAATGATGCGTTCGATTTGATCTGGTCAATCATGGTCTATTCCTCCTCCGGTTTCTCCTTCTCGTTATATGCAACCCCTCCGCACACTGGGCAGGTGCCAACATACCCTTTGCCGTATGATATGATCTCCGGCTCAACTTCTCTGCCGCACGTTACGCATTTACTTTTCATCTCGTTCACAATCCCCCTTTCGCTCGGCCTCAATCTCTGCATCCCTATCACGTTGCGCGGCCCTCTTTTGGTCTTGGTACGTGTAGATCGCGTCCTCCCTGGCTTCGGTCATTTCTTCCTGCATCGCCTCATCCTCTGATTTCACTTGTTCGGTATTCCCGAACAGCTGTGTAGTCTGGTTGGGTCATGGCTTCCTCTCATCCCCCCTTTAAGAGCTCGTCACGCTTCAGACAGAAATATTCATGTTGGCAAAAATCATATCCACAACCCGCCATCCATATAGCAAAATCTTTGAGGTCATCTATGGCCTGAGCCGCACCTTTGAGTTTGGTGGATAGGTCTTGAGCAACTGCTTCATCGGTGGCTAAAAAAACTGCTGATGCCGATTTTCTCAATTCTTTTGTGTCTATCACGATACTTCCTCCTTTATGGTATAGTCCATCTCCTACTTATCTCCGAATGGTGGGAGGGCGTGTTGGCGGTTATTCCACACCCCCCGAGACTTTTACATTGTGTCAATTAACTACCGCCACTCTGCCGACAATTTATCTACTGCATTTCGTTTTACCCCCCTTTCAATGATGCGGGGAGCTACCTGCCGCTTGGTACCAACGGTCTATGAGCGACAACCTCGGCCACTTGCCCACACCCTCACTCCCCGCAAGATGTAATCAAAGAACTGTCACAAAGTTGATCTTTTTGCCGCTTCTACGCCTCAGTCAGCCGTGTCGTTTCCCGTATGAGGTCGCCAAGAATCTCAAGGCGATATCGTATGCTTCTGATCTCCGATGCCCGTGGAACAAGTTCTGTTTCCACATCCTCTCCGGTCTTCGGTAGCTCTGGCTGTTTCAGGACGGGGATAAGCTTTTGCCTGTGATCTGAAAAAATGCTTTCTACCCGTTCCATTGCTCCTCGGAGGGAAATGATTTCTCCCCCTACCTGTGTTTCTTCACCCCGGTCACATGCTGATGCGTTTTCTCCTAACATAATTTCCTCCTTTCCTCTGTATTTTATATTCCTACTCCCCCGCCATTGTCGTAACCTTGGAAATACAACCTCGGTTGTCATCCCCTCCCGTCACGTACAGGGCAGTGGGTTACTTCCTTGTAAATATCAAGTTGTGGCCTTGTTTATAATAATCAAATTCATCAAGACTGATACGCCCCCTCCCATTTTTAATAACTAGGGAGGCATCTAAAACACACAGTTCACCATCCCAAAATGATACTCCTGAATCTTCATATACATTCATTATTAGTACGTGTTTCGCTTCTTCCTCAACCACCTCCGTAAGCCCCACCTTCACGAGCCATTGGATTCTGTCTTTACAGGTGAATGAGTCTGCGTAGTCTAGGGCGACCTTGAGGGGGATGGAGGCAAAGTATGGGTAATCAGGAATAAAATGCAAAACATCCGCATCCCTCGCATGAGCCAGGATCAGCGCCTTTACCGTGATATCCTTCTTGAGTCCGTACGTCACTCCGTTTACTTTGTATGTTTCCATGTTGTCCTCCACGATTTCGCAGTCGGATTTGTAAATGCCACTCCCGGTTTTGATAGTAACCATGTTTCCCGAATATTCCTGAACATCAAATTTTTGCCCAATTTTGTTTTTATACCAACAATGCTCATGGCATGCCCCTGTCACCCTCACTTTAAATGTATCACTCATTTCTCCCTCCAATAATTAGGATATTCTCCCCGTACCTTGAAATAATAATCGGCATACTGTTCCCGAGACATTTTCATGGCCGGCACAAAATCCTCCCGCGCTCCCGGCTCTACCCATGACCCGATAACAACAAGCCACCGTTCGCCCTCCTTGGCCTGTACGTGCCACCTTTTGTCGGGCATGATACCAAGCCAAGCACAATCAGCCTTGGAGTGTTCAAAGGCATAAGCTGTGCGTTCCATGCAGGAGTCAGCGGCCCATTCCTTGTGATAGGCATTTGCTTTGATGGTATGCCCTATCAAGATTAGGGCGAGGGCGAGGATGATTACCCCTCTTGCTAGTAATTGATTTCTGGTGAATTCTCTCATGATTAAACCTTGCCTATCTGTTTACAAAGATCGTCGTATTTGTCAGAATAACATCCACTATGGCAATAGACGCATGCCCTGCTGGAAAAGTTATACCGAGTGCGTTTCAGAAAATCCTCTGCATCCACACGGCAGAAGAAAGGCCCGGTTATCTGACTGGCAAGCCAATGAACGTCACAAGGCATGTTCTGTTGCGGGTCGAGAATCATCCACCACGGGGATCTCGTTGCCTCGTTGTCTGTCACCTGCTTTAATGTGTTTACTATTTCGTCTGCTGGATGTGTCATGATATCCCCTCCCTGATTTATTGATTCCTAATGTTGACTGTAGGCTATCAGAGTATTTCCACTATGTCAAGAAGTATTTTCATCTTTGAAATAGCTTGCGTCAACAGTCGCACATTATAAGGATACATGCAAGAAAAAAATGCTTGCAATAGATTATCAACTCTGATACGGTCTAGCCATGAAAAAAATAGAACCCTTTGGGGCATTAAAAAAGAAAATGGCGAAGGATCTGAAGGTGCTTAGTCTTCGGGAGCTTTCCTGGCGAATCGGAATCACCTATATCTCACTGTATCGTATTGTCAATAATCGGTCTGGTGGGTCGGTGAGTAACTGGTACAGGATAGTTTCATACTACGAGAGGGGGAAGTGATGAACACATGGCCGGGCGGGAAACGACATGCAATGACGCAAGATAATCACGAAGAATGGAACGCCAGAAATTATCCTGGGACATTACAAATATGTTGTAAGTGTGATAAACCGACAACCTTCTGTGAGGAAGATGGATATTTTGATGACGATGGTGAACCATATTGTTTTGATTGTGCAACTGAATATGGTTTGAGAACTGACACATGAGATTCTACCGTTACACTACGAGAGGGGGAAGCCATGAACTACGAAGAAGCCTTGGAATGGTTAAAGGGGAAGCGATCTATGACCAATACTATTCCACGAGACCCGTTTGAAACTTGGGAGGTAAGGATTGCACAGGCAGATGCGGCACTGATACAACAAGCGTATTGGATTGTGAAAGCAAAACAGGAGTTAATGTTATGATTGTTTCTTACTACGAGAGGAAGCCATGACTCCATACTACGACAACGCAGGGAGATGTTTGGATGAATAATTTTACAGACAACACAACCGGAAAATATGAATGGGGGACTCCGCAGAGATTTTTCGACGAACTAAACCGTGAGTTTGGTTTCACTCTTGATGTATGCGCCACAAAGGAGAATGCAAAATGCCAGAGGTTTTACGACCAAGAAAAGGACGGGTTGATTCAGGATTGGACTGGGGAGATTTGTTGGATGAATCCTCCCTATGGTCGCGTCATAGGTACTTGGCTCAAGAAAGCATATCAGAGCCATGCGACTGTGGTGTGCCTTGTGCCGTCGAGAACCGACAACAAGTGGTGGCATCAATGGGTAATGATGGCAGACGAGATTCGATTTGTGAGAGGACGGCTACGATTTCATGGTGCCGGGGATGGTGCAAAGTTTCCTTCTGCGATAGTGATATTCCATTCAAAAGATTAGCACAGGTGATTTTACCGTTAAGATAGTTACATACTACGAGAGGAAGCCGTGAAGAAGAAACCAGAAACTCCACGCAGTAGGGTAAGATCAGCAATCCGTCAGCTATGGTTACGAAGCCGGGAACGGGCGAAGGCTCTCAAGGATGCTGAATATACCTGTGGTAGATGTGGAAAGAAACAAAGCAAGGCGAAGGGCAAGGAGCAAAAGGTGAGCGTACACCACAAAAACGGGATAGGTAACTGGGAGAAGGTCATAGATGTTATCTTTGAAGAAATCCTATGTTCACCTGATAATCTTGAAGTCCTATGCCCGAAATGCCATGAGGAAGAACATGCACCAGAAGCCTAAGAGAGAAGTTGACGAGGCATATTCTGAATTTATCAAAACACAGCCATGCCTAATCGGGGTTGACTGTATCGGGCAAATCATTAACCACCACACAAAGACGAAGGGTTCAGGCGGGAGCGACAGAGATCAAGTACCGCTATGTGGGGGAAAACACCATCCAGAAGTACACACCATCGGAAGAGACACATTCCAAAAGAAATACGGTATCAATTTCGGCGAGGAAATAAAAAGGCTTAATGCCTTATCTATGATGGAGGGAGAGTAATGAAAGACGACGACAGAAAGATACTTACCGAGTTCTTGGGTGAGTCTATTGACCACGTTTGGGAGATAGAGGGCCCAACGGCTAGGTGTTATCAATGCGGAGATGTACGTGACGCTGAGAGTATTCCAGAAGCGGGTCCATGTAGAATCCGTACCTTCGACACATGGGAGGACTTCGGGGCGGTGTGGAAGAAGGTAGACAAAAAAGGTTTAGCTATATCTTGGATTATTCAAGGAGAATATGAACGGGTTATTTTACAAAGTTGGCGTATGTGGGAAAGAGAGACACCGGAAAGGCGTTGTTTGATAGTCCTCGAAGCCATAAAGGAAGGGGTGCTGTAATGGCATACGACTGGAGCGGAGTAAAACTGGACGGGACGGAAACGGCGAATGAGATATGTGAGATTGTCGGCTGTTCCCTCGGCGCAATTTACCGAAAATGTATCAAAGAACAGGCCTGTAGCTACCTGAAAACAGACCGTAGTGAGGGGGCAAAGGTTGGCTGGGTGAATCGGGACCGCGAAGAGGAAGTCCGGGGTCTTCCGCGAGCGAGTTATCCAACTATAATTTTAGAACGCCCCCTGGAGGGGATAGTCCGTCGCTACATTTAGAGGTGAGGAAATGAAACTCTGGTTCGTCCACCTAATTGTGATCCTGATAGTCTCATGGCTCTCGCTCGGCACAGTCCAGAGCGGCAACTACAGCCCGCGGGAATGGCATATCATTCATTGGACTTGGGAGAAACACGGCTACGACTGCGCTGTATGCCTGGAGGACATGACTTTCACAAGAGGCGCAGGGCCGAGGGCCGGGGAAACCTGTAGAATCGTGTTACCGGAGGAGTTGAGGAAAACTGAAACAAGTGGCTTTGTATCAAATAACGAGAGGCAATGACATGATTATCATACAAAAGGAAGAGTTCAGGACTGTGTATCGGTTTGTGGGAATCAGCCGAATCCAAAACAATTTTAAGCGAAGGGTGGCCCTGGCGTTGCTGTTCCTTCCATTGCTGTGCTTCAACTGCATAGCCCCGATCCCGCCCTTTTTGATGCTCCGTGTTTACAGTATCTTGGAATTGCTGAGTGTGACCCTTAAACGATGGCGGGCACCGATGGGTGATGAGGAATTGAGGGAGGTAATCAATGACCATTGACGAACTCATAGAGGGGCAATGCCAGTTCAAGGGCAAGGCAGGTACCGAACGGGAACAATTTGCATGTATTTTGATTTTTGAGGGCTAAAATTACCGAACGGGAACATGGAGGGGATATGACAGATCAAGAGTTGTTTGAAAGGCTGAAGAGGGAAGGGGAGTGCTGGCATGAATGGGAAATGGCCGCCGACATACCAATTTGTCACCATTGCCGTAGGGAATGTGAACCGGCAAATTTCAACCCAGACTTCTCCACCCCTGACGGTTTCTTCTGGCTGTGGGACCATACATATCAAAGAGAGGATGAAGTGTTGTCGTGGGAGAAATTCAACAGCAAGGCCCTAATGTGCAGCGATAAAATGCTAGAACTCCCCAACCCACAATACTATGTCCACAGAACCCGATTTACCGAAGCACTTAAACAATATCTTAGCGGAGGAGTAGCGCAGAAACCCCTTGACAATAAATGGCTATTATGAAACTATGCAGGCGTGAGGACATGGTATGGATAAAGTAGAAAAACTCAAGAACAGGCAGCTTGCAAAATTACTAACGCACCTCGAAAGAACAGGCCAACTCACTGTTGAGCTGGAGAAGGACTTGAAACGTGCGTACAGATTTGCCTTTGAGGATGTAGAAACACTAATACACGGACTTGATACGGAGAATAACGATGAAAAAAAGCTTCATACTGTATAACGATCAAGTTGAGTTGATCAACGAATTAACGGACATTCAGGCGGGGCAACTTCTGAGGGTTTTATACCAATATTCAAACTCAGCTAGTAACGACACGATACAAGACCCAAGTGTGAAAATGGCCTTCATTGCCATAAAGTCACAACTTGATAGGGACGCACAGAAATATAGCGAAGTGTGTGAAAAGAATAAAGAAAACATAAGTAAACGGTGGAACAAGAAAGATACGACCGTATACGACCGTATACCACCCGATACGAAACATACCGATACTGATAATGATACTGGTACTGTAAATGATACTGATAATGAAAAGGAACAAAAGAAAACTCTTTCGTCCTGCAAGCCGAACGGAGCATGTCCACATCAAGATATTATCGAACTTTATCATACCATCCTACCAGAGCTTCCCCAGGTTAGAACATGGCCTGAAAGCAATCAAAAGATACTCAGAACAAGGTGGAAGGAAGAACCCGAACGGCAAGTCCTCACGTGGTGGGATGCGTATTTTAGATATATCCATGAATCGGCATTTCTTACAGGCAGAGAAACGGACTTTACAGCTGACCTTGAATGGGTTGTAAGGCCAAAGAATATGACGAAGATCCTCAACGGCAGATATCACAAACAAAAACACGGAGGCATAATGGCATGGTTGACAGAGATGCAGGGCAATTCGCCGGAATCATAGCTTCATTGTCAGAGGTTTTCGGTGGTGGTGAACCGTCAAAATCACTGATAAAGATATATTGGCTTGCCTTGTCGGACCTGGACATAAACGACATTCAAAGGGCAGCGAGTGATATTATCAAAACCCGTGTTTATTCATCGCTCCCAAAACCTGCGGATGTCATCGAGGCAATCAGAGGTACTTCGACAGACAGGGCGACAGGGGCATGGATAAAGGTGTTGGGTACACTTCGAGGGGTAGGCGCCTATCAGAGCGTCCAGTTTGACGATCCCGTGATACACTCTGTTATTGAGATGATGGGCGGGTGGCCTGAAATGGGGAATATGCTGATTGACGATGAGAAATGGAAGCAACGAGAATTTGAAAAACTGTATCCGATAATGGAGAAACGAGGCGACCACCCGGCGCACCTGTCTGGTAGATTTGAAACAGAAAACACAGCTAAGGGATATCTTGAACATGTGGAGCCACCCATACAGATAGGGTTTGATGAAACTAAACAGATTGAGGTATAAACGGCAACCCAGAGCAGGATAAACTCTATGTGTGCTACCCCTGACGAGGTGCGTATTTGTTGGTTAATATGTGAAGTTGAGAGATTGCAGGAATTAAGGGAGGCGTGAAATGAATAGGGAGGAATTTATAAAGTTGTTTCACGGTGATTCGGGGCAGTGGGAAGGCGACAATGCTATGCAGGGGTTAAAGATAATTGAAAGGTATGCTCCTAATCACTGCGTTGTAGGTGTCGGACACGATGTAATTTATTCAGCAGATGTTGACGAATTGATAGATGCGGGTATTACACGGGACGATGCTGAAGAACTGAGGCGGTTGAACTGGATGATTGAAGATGGGAGCTTTTTAGCTTGTTTCGTATAATCTCCTGGTGAGGGATGAAAGGAGTGAGAGATGGAACTTAAACTTGATTTATATGTGCTAAGGGGTGGTGGTGACGGAAAGACAAGGGGCTATGTAGAGATATATAATGAAACGATTACGGAGGGTGATTTATTGGAGTATATGCGAGTCCGTATGTTGGACCGAAATGACAATGTTGTTGTGGAATCAATATCAATAACAAAAATCAATATGTAACCAGCACTACTGGAGGTGATGGGATGAAGATAAATAAAACCGGAATGTCCATAGGTGCCTTCCCGCTTGAAGGGTCTATGGAGTCCAGATTACAGCCCTATTACAAGGCATTTTTGAGGGAACGCAAGGCAGAAAACCATGAATATGTTGCATGGATCAGGGCGAAGCACAGAGAGTTCCGGGCATTAAATCAGATCCCCGATGGCCCATATCCTGAAACTGTCCGGCAAGAATTTGAGGATTGGCTATGAAAAACACTAAGTTCAACTGGCGCTGTGCTCATTGCGGTAAAAGAAACATACAGATTACAAAGTTTCAGTTTAATGCTCCGTGTCAGTATTCGGCTCTGTGGCCGTGCGCTAAGTGCGGGAAGGAAAACGAGATCTCATTTATATTTGGCGTGTATTTACCGGCAAAAACAACAGCATAACCAGCACTACTGGAGGTGATGGGATGAATGATCTTATCATAGGACGCAAGGAAATCGTTGCGGTCTTTGAGCCGATGTATCATATCGGCACATGGATGGGGGCCCGGAAATTCATCCGGCAACACGACATTCCCCTGTGGAGGAATCCAGCAGGCAAGCCTGTGTTACTAAGGCACGAGCTAGATCAGTGCAACGCCCGGATACAGAAACTCGCACAAAAAAGGCGGGAACCGAAGCCCCCGCCGTGAATCCTTTCGCCTACTTCTCTCTTGGCAC
>Ga0307928_10002447_pt1 | contig 14261 bp, 25 predicted proteins | sample AceLakmetagen232_FD_201815 | JGI IMG/M metagenome (GOLD analysis project Ga0307928, IMG submission 201815) | Saline water microbial communities from Ace Lake, Antarctica - #232 | ecosystem: Environmental > Aquatic > Non-marine Saline and Alkaline > Saline | place: Antarctica: Ace Lake... | reverse complement strand
AATCACCCAGTTTCTTTTGACCTGTGAATTTTCCTATCTTCTGATTAGGACTTCCAAAAACAGAATACTCAAACACATCTGCGATATGATTTGCTTTCTTATTATTGCAATTTAAACATTCAGCCATTTTGTTTTTACCATTTTTTCTTTTGTTTATTTGGAAACTACCTACTTTAGTGGGTAGAGCAAGTCATGTTTTCTCCTTTGGGTTGAACTCGAATTTCTTCTTTCATCTTCTTGGTGAGTCGCTTCCGCTTTTATGGCCTGCCTGATATCCCATCCGGTAGGCTTTCGCACATTGAAAACAAAACTCACTATTCTTTTTTTTATTAAAAGATTGTTGACCGCAGATCCTACACGCTTTTTTGCACATCCTCTATTTCCCCCGTCGCCGTGTTGAAGCCTTTATGATCGGTTCTTTGTGGGCATCTATCTCGTGGACATGATCTGCCACACTATCAATAAACTTGTTTATGTGACTTGCACTTTTATTTACCTGTTTGATTATTTTTTTGAGAATGGCAGCCCAACCAATATTTTTTAACTCCAAACTTTGAATCCTATTTTCAAGCTCTTCTAATTTTGACATCTTTCTCGACCTCATCCAGTGCTGGAAATAATCCATTTGGTTTACTTCTCTCATGCTCTGTCAATCCTATCCTCAACATCTCTTCTGCAAATTCACTTCTAGAACCTTTGCCTTTAAGTTTCTCGATAGCGTCGAAAACTTTGTCTGCAACTGTTATTGTTAATCTTTTACTCATTGTTTCTCCTCTTTCTCCTCAACAATTTCTAATTTTAACCTCACACGCTTCCCGATTAATTCTCCCGGACAGGTAGTACATGATATTACAATCCTGCCTTTTGGTCTGGAAACAGGGTACTTGTAAGCATGTGGCACTATGAACTCGGTGCCAGAGTGTTGAGTGAAATAATAATAATCTCCATTAGCTATCTTCTTAAATGCCATCCTAAGTTAAGAAGTGCATACTACTATATAACTATTGTGTGAATCAGGGCTATATTTTGGGATAGATAGAAACAAATAGTGATATTTCAATGCAAACATTATTAAACTGCCAAAGTATAGATTTGATGGCGAGGTGTTTGATATATGTTTAAGAAAGCTCAAGGCGGATTGGTTGCAGCTTTTATCTCAATTCTAGTTGCAGTTATTGTAGGAGTTGGCGTCGCTATCCCAGTGATAATCGACACCATTGAAAACGCAAGTTTGACTGGTACAACCTTTACGATTGTAAGCCTGATTCCTTTGATGATTGGCTTAGTGCTCTTCGTAGCAGTAGCAAGTCTGATAACGATTGGGAGGCGGTAAATGAAGAAAACTCTTTTTTTTCTTCTTTCTTTTTTGATTCTAATTAGTTCTTTGGTTGTAGCCGGAGATGTAATCATTCAGCGTTCTCTCGGAGATGATGTATTAGAAATAAGGGGGCCTATAATGTCCGCCGTGAAAATCTATAGAGATTATGAATTTAATTTTCACATCTTCAATAAGTCCCTTGGATTTATTAGGATCGATGTTAATTGTACTTTTCATTTACACAACGATACAGGAAATCTTATAATGTCTTTGAATAATATCTTACCTACCCATTTTGATTACGATTTTTTGGTTGATGGTTCAACTAATTTTACACATGAGGGCCAATACCAATATACGATGTGGTGCGAGGCACCTCTTGAACAGGGGGAGTTAAGTCCTCGTATGGGCGGATTCGTGTCCCATCGGTTTGATGTAACGGCAGAGGGCTATGAGAGGCCTGCAGAAGATATGGAAGAAGAACAAAAAGTCAGGCTCTCGACATTCTTAGTTATGTTTGGAATAGCTCTTATCTTCATCGCCTTTATGCATGTCTTTCAGGACGATGTAGGAAGTTCTATCACCTATGGAACAATCGCATTTACTTTATTGATTATCCTCGGAAGTATGATCTTCTTTGGCTTTGAAGTTATCGTAAGCTTGATCGGATTTCCGTTTAATGTTAATACAATACTCGGCCTGATGTGTTACCTTATAGGTATATATGCGATTTGGTATGCATCAGCATTATTGTTATTTGGACGCAAGAAAAAGAAAAAGGAAGATTTAGAAAGCGATTTCAAACCTAGATAAAAGATGGCTGAGAGAACCCTGGACCCGGTAGATGTACGTACTAGACAAAGGCAGAGACAGGAGAAACTAGTCGAGTACGTCGGAGAGTTGCTTATCCCAGTTACAGATGGATTTGACCATGTAAACTTAGATATGACATTTTCTTTCTTGGGAAATTTTGAACTTGCTAGAGTTGAGAATTTATCAACGGCGATAAACATCTGCCATATCTACGGCCTTAAACAATCTGAGTATTTGTTGAGGGGGGATTTGGCAACTCTCTTAAACTCAAGGAAGTCCAGAAATGCTAAGAGCATGGATATATTCACAACTGTAGCAACTCAGACTAAGCAGACCTTCGAAGATGTAACTCCAGTTCAGCCCGGCTTTAGATGGTTGGGATTTGGAAAAAAACAGCAGAAAACATGAATACTTATTTCAAATTAACATATAACAAGAAGATTAATGATACTATTTTTAAATATATAAATGCCATCATATCTGATGTGTCATATAATCAAGGAGGATTGCTGTTCTTTTTTTCCAGATTGATTTGGAACTCAATGATATTGTATTATATGTTAAATTTTTTGAAGGCTTTCTTTTTGTTTGCTTTTAGAACACAGGGACTAATCTCAGACAAGAGGCTTGAGTTAATTGGTACTTTACTATGGGCAGTAGGAATAATGTATATGGTGAATATGATTGGTGGCAGGAAGGTTGGTAATATAATGTTAAAACCAACCAGAAAAAGATGAGGTGGGATAGATGGATTTAATACAATTAATGTACTGGATCGTTGCAGGCATGATGGGGCTAGTAGCTATTGCGATCATGGCTGTCGTCGCTGGCAAAGATATTATAAGAGCTTTCAAAAGAAGGTTTAATCCTAGAGGTTGTGAGGTGTTCGTGGCAAACACTACAAGAAACATCTCTCAATATTACTTAACTCCTAAAGATAATGTCTTCAAGGTTGATGGTGTTTCTTATGTAACTAATCCACGAAAGACAATGAACCTTTCTATTGATCTGAGAATGGATGTTGCTCAGTCAATGATTGACAAAGACAAAAGGATCTCTGAGAAAATAAAAGTTATTGAGTTACAGAAGATAGAGTTAATCAAGACTCTTTCCGAAAGCAAAGACGAGAAACAGCAGTTCTTTCTCAAGTCAAGGATAACACAATTAGAGGAGGCTATCCTAAAGACCAGAGAACAACTTGATAATAAGAACCAGAATTATTTTATGAGCAAGAGGCCTGCCTTCTTCTACATTGAGGGGGATCCAATACCTAAAGACTTTTACGAATGGTATTCCCTGCTTGATTCTAAGATGGTAGATAATTTAGTATCAAGAGCTATATCCCAGCCTATGCTTGATAAAGAGAAGAAGAGCATTGAACAGATAAGGTTGTTGATTATTATTGCTACGATTGCTGCTGGCATAGCTGCGTTCTTGGCCATAAGGAATAATGCTATGCTTATCGAAATCTGCCAAGATGCTGGCTTAAATTGCCAGCTTATTTAAGATGGGATACTTCGCAATAGTCAAACTTGAGGACGACAACTCCCCCGATGTATGGAGAGCAGTAGGTAGAGCAGAGAAGGTTTTGGTAGATGCTATGCACTACCTAAAGAAGAAGGATGGCAAGGAAAGCATGATAAAAGAATTAGGAAGGTTCCTAGCTAAAGACTTCGAAGAGTTTGAGAGGTTTTTGAAATATGGATGAAGAAGACCAAGCCAAAATCGCAACTAACATATTTCTAGATAAGCGAGTTTTGGCTGCTATGGTTATTGATAAGGAGGGACAGCTCAATGGTGCTGTTGCTGCCTATCTTAAAAAGCTGCATGAGGGTTATATCGACGTGGATAAACCGAATATTAGTATTCTGTTTCAGGACTGTTGGAAACTATGCTATGAAATATATAGCTTCCTAAAGTATAATGATATCAGGGAGAAGGAGAAGAAGCATAAAGCAGAGTTTGTTTTGCTTACTGGCGTCATGGCTAAATACGAATCACTTGATGAGGTTACTCATGTAGATCTTATCCAAGCTTACCAGATGCTAACAAAGTTTATAACATTATCTGGGTATCATCATGTTAAGACTCAGGATGATAAAGAGTTTGATCCCTTCGATACATTTTGAAAATGGTGACTAGAAGCATTGATGATTTCGGACAGCACATCAAAGATATACAGGCAGATCTACACGGCAGGGCACCAAAGGAAAAGATAGATTCCTTTGTTGATTATTATTGCAAGCTTTACAATAAGAGGAAGAAAACTTATCTTCCTTGGAAATTATGCCTGCTGCTTTTCAATCGAAGAAATTGGGTAATCAAAAACAATCAGCATTATTGGATCGCTTTTATTGGCAGGACAGGGGGAGAGGGGAAAAGTACCCTGGCTAATAACTGCATGTATTTCCTCGACGATACTTATACTCCTGATAGGGCAGCATTAAACTATGAAGATTTTATAAAAATAGTCATGGACTCATACACTGTAAAAAATAATCCGGCGATAACTCTAGATGAACCTGAAGACAAGACACATCCTAAAAGCAAGGAGGGGAGGAAGCTATCAGATATACTTGGGAAGATTAGGCAACTGAACTTCTTTGTTGCTGTATGTGCTAACTCGTTAACTTACTTACCTAGGTTCATATACGATAGACTATCAGCTATATGTTACATCACACAGAACCATAGGTTTACAATGTGGGAAACTCTCTCCGATAGACCAAAGTTTACAATCATCCATGAGATCAAGAAAGAGTTTAAGACAAAGGGACATAGTGTGTTTGTAGATAAGAAGATATTGAAGAGGGCTAGGTTCAAGAATCAAAGCTTCTCGGAAGGGATGCCTTTTAGTTCGTCACAATATAGGAAGAAAAAGCGACGTGACCTATTTAAAGATATTAATTCATTCCTACGTAAAGGAGATAGGAAGACTATAAGCCTTGCTAGGGAGATCAGGATTCAAGATGATTTCAAAACTGATAACTTTACGCAGCGTGAGTTATCAAAGAAGTATGGGATTACTCAGGCGTGGGTCAGTCGCATAGTTAATAAGAAGATAAGATAACAAACATAACTATAATTTATATTATTATGGCATAGAAAAAGATGAAACCATCACACAAGGTCCTCAGTAATGGTAAGTTTGTATCATATATACTGCTCTGGATCACCTGCTTCTATGGTGCCTACCAGCTATGGATCCTTCTTGATTACTTCAAAGTCTATCCTGCTACTGAATATATAACCCATGTAGGAGAGCTTCTTCCTGCAGAGGCCATTGTAAAGTTAGCTATGTATAACAGATTAGTCCAGACGATATGGTTTGGCTTACTAGTGGTACTAGTGTACTTCTATCTTGATTACAAGTCTAATCCTAAGACTCACTTTTTTACTAAAATTCAGAACTGGTTTGTACAGTTCACTGAGGATATAAATGAGAAGGAGGGGAACAATGCAAAAGAAAGAACTTGTGAAGAAGATAAAAAGAGATAGTATGTGGGATGTGATAATGTCTTATGTCTCGCTGGCCATAGTTGTAGCAACCTTAGCCACCCATACATATCTTGGAACTAATTTGATGTGGATATATATTGCAGGATTACATTTCCTGTTGTGGTTCAATTCGTACCTGTTGACACAGAGAGATTTACAAATACTGGAGGTTGAAGAATGAAGATTAGAATTAGTATACTATATATGGTGGCGTTCATAGCGGCCACAGTTGGCCTAGGAATTACTTCGGTTATCATGGGAGACATCTTCAAGTCTCAGACAGTGTTTACTCTGCTATTCTTTAGTGGAACTATGCACGTGATAACAATGGCCATTATGGAGATGAGAGAAGGCAAGGTTTCATTTGATCCGATCCTGGCTCCTCAACCAATAGCACCAATAGCACAGCCAATAGTTCCAGAGGTACCAGTACCTTCGGTTCCTGTCCAGCCAGTACAGGCAGCACCTGAGAAAGATCCTTATGATTGGGTTTCAGATTTCATCCTGAAAGGCATTGATACTGGCAGCAATCTAAATACTATAATCAAAGGACTAGAGAACTCCGGGTTTACTATGGAGTATATTCAGAGAGTAATCCATAGGATGCATGATGAAGGGAAGATTAAGATAGTTGAGAAGGAACAACCTAACCCTGTCGAGCAGAAAGAGGAACAAGTTAAGAAACTAGTTGAGGAACCAAAAGAAGAGACACCATCAAAGCCAAAGAAGGAGAAGAAGAAATGTCCTAAGTGTGGAAAAGCTTTCAAGTCAGAGAAGATAATGAGAAAGCATTACGGCATGGCTCACTCTGCGGACATTGATTTATAAGATGCCAAGACTAATAATCAGAGTCAAGAAAGAAACAGATCTGATAGACAAAGCTTTTGAAGGTTCTGCTATGGGTGGGATGAGTGGCAAGGTCTGCAAGGCTGTCTATAAATCTAAGATGCATGGATTGTTTCTGTTGTTGAGAAAAGGCGTGGCTAGATATATAACCAACGAGGGAAAGAATTTCTTCGAGGCTGTGGACACAGGAGAGGCAGAGTATATATTAGCTCAAGAGGCAAAGTTTGAAAAGTTTATGTTCGGGAATGAGAAGACATTAAAATCTAAGCCCGAATACATAGACTTCAAAAAGAACAGGATGGTACGTCAAGTATTGAAGAGGGTTAGACAAGGCTTCTCTGGCTCTAAGGAATGGGCCATAAAGAAAGCTATGGGAAATATGAGAGTGATAGATTTTTTTACAAGGTGTGGTATTACTGTAACATGGACTATGCACGTCGACTAGATACCAGTTCCGAGTTGGGTGACTGCTCGGTGGGTGTAGGTCCGCAGCCTTGCACTTCTCTTAGACTGGCTAGATTGATACTATCTTCCCCTATCTGTCCCTATCAGTGTTCCTGAATACCACAATGTTTATATAGTAGTTACTACCTACCTACCTAACAAGGTAATATGGAGGTGATGATAATGCCAAACAGAGATGAAACAGGCCCAAGAAGTGGAAGTAATGGCCCAAGAGATGGAAGAGGTCAAGGCAGAGGAAGAGCCAAAGGAGAAGGAACCGGAAAGAAAACTGGAGGAAGGAAAGGGGATTGTTAATATCAATTCCTTTTTTTAGGAGGTACCTAAACATGACAGATGAAATTGAGGAAAGGGAAACAGAGGATTATTTGGAGGTCATAGCTGAGAGATTTTTTTAATCTCTCACTTGTTCTGAAAATGAGCGAATCATTTAGGATAAGACCATGTTCGTGTGGAGCATGGATGGCAACTGTGGATGATAGGATTTCTGAGGATGGAAAGCAACTGGTCCATGAAGAGAGATGCGTGAGTTGCAGGAATCTATTGTATGGACTGATAAAACCGATTGCAAAAGTCTGGAGGTTTTGGTGATGAGTAGAAAACTTAAATGTGAACATTGTGGGAATGTGTGGCTATACAAGGGTGTTCATAAATTTTATGCAACATGTCCTAATTGTAGGTTCAAGGTTAGCTTAAAGAAGAAGCCTGGCAAGGTGGTAGTCTAATATAGATGGGTGATCTCAATGTGTAAAAAGAAACAAAATTTAGAGGAAAACAATTTTCCCAAGATTAGGGCAGTTATTGAATTTGATGAAATAGTCGAAATACCTAAATGTTTTTTTGTTAAACGGAAGTTTGGAGATGATTGGAAAGGTTTGTCATTTGATGGTGAGATAATTGCCATCATAAAGGGGAAGACGAAGGTGATTGAGGATGACAATTAAAAAGAAACCCTTCGTCAAGTACAATCTAGATAGCAAGAAGAAAAATTATATAGTGATTTCTCTCAAGCTCAATCTTGACGAACAAGGCCAATTAGTGAGGGATAAGAAAGTAATCAACCAGGAGAAAGACAGCACAGCTATAAAGCAATTAATGCGTATTGGTTCAAAAGTAGTGCATGATGAGAAAACATCAGAATTGCTGGACATAGTTCTCGGTAATAAACGCAAAAACAAGAGATTAGGGATCAACGAATTTGAGTAAGCTTTAGTGCAAAAGTAATACTATTCCGGAGTCAAAGTATTACCCTTGTATCTGTCAAGCCTACCCAAAGGAGGGAACAAATGTGCAATAAAATAAGTTTCAATCAAGATAAAAAAGGAAAGATATATGATGCTGGTGGTTTAAGTTTTAGCCATTCGGAAATCTCAGCATTGTGGGAGATGGATGATGACAAAACTAATAAGTATGAGTTTAATCCCATTGAGGGACTAATAACTGACAAAGAAGTGTTTACGCCAAAGTTGTCTCATACAAAAAGAGTAGAATCATACATCAAACCATTTAAAGACGAGAAATATTTTGATAGATATGGTTCAAGTTCTAAGTATATGAACTGGAAAGTCATCAAAAATATCCTTCCCAATGCTTTGAAATTTAGGAAATACCTTAAGAGAGTTGAATCAATAAAGTGGTTGTCTGCGAAGAAAAAGAAACTGCCTCTCAATGTTTTAAACTTAATGAAGAATTATTCTAAATTAATTGATAAAAAAGACAGGGAAATTATTGTATTGTCTTTGTCAGCCGCAGAGTCAGCCGCAGAGTCAGCCGCAGAGTCAGCCGCAGAGTCAGCCGCAGAGTCAGCCGCAGAGTCAGCCGCATGGTCAGCCGCAAAGTCAGCCGCAGAGTCAGCCGCATGGTCAGCCGCAAAGTCAGCCGCAGAGTCAGCCGCAGAGTCAGCCGCATGGTCAGCCGCAGAGTCAGCCGCATGGTCAGCCGCAGAGTCAGCCGCATGGTCAGCCGCATGGATTTTATTTCCTAAAAGATTAAAAAAGAGAGAAAACATTTTTGAATATTATCTGAAAGTTGCCGAAGCAGGATATTTGATTTATAAAGTTACTGATAAAACTATCTACTTGGTGAGAAGATGATTAAGAAGATTGAATGTAAGAAATTGTTTTGTCCGTTACTTAGGAAGATTGTAGCTAACCCAAAGGAGAAAACATGATTAACAAACTGATAATATTGGCATTGGTCATAACGTTTCCAGTAGAATACAAAGAAATGGATCTATACTTTCTCTCTCACTACATAGACCAAGAAGAGTGTATCAATAACCTTAACTCAATCCCAGACAAATACTTAGAAGGGATAAACAGCATATCCTTTTTTGACATAAGAAAGCCAGTTAAAGCAGGACATTACTTTTACTTCGCTCAAAAGATTGATATATTTGTCGGATGTGATATGTCAACTATCGTTCACGAAGTGGCGCACCACAAAAACAAAATAGACAAAGTTAGCTTTAGAGACAGCTATCTACATAAAGAACCATTCGATCAAGCATTCAAAGAGATAGCAGATGCAAGATGAGAAAATAATGGAAAGTACACTTGCCTTAAAGATTTAAAGGGTGCATTATGTTTAGATTAAATCCTAAGATATAATCTTCCAGAAGACTCCGGCCATGATTAAGCCTGTAGCTAACCATGCCACCACTGGGATCCATTGGGCGTCTACTGTCATACCTGCAAAGAAAGAAGATGTTCCAACTGTGACTAAAGCTGTAGTCAATGGAACTAGGATAATGAGGATAACAGTCTTTCCAGCTTTGATGATCAACAATACTGAAATTATGAATCCTAATATAACTAGAGGCAACATAAGGCTTCCTCCGAAAACATTATACATCGCTAAAGCCATATTGTTTATAAGTTGGAAGCTCATGGAGCACCACCTCCTCTAAGGAAGATAATCAATGAGGCCCAGTTCAATATAAACAATGGGATGCCTATTATTATTGCCGCTACTGGAGGAAGTAGGTTATAGCTGAATAATAATAATGGAATGAATGTTATTCTCCACAATGTAACTAATCCAGCAAATACCATCCTCACTGCATCTATGAAAGCAAAGCCTCCAAACTCAGGCTGGATAGCTGCTCCCGATTCTGGATCAGGGACAGTAGAGAAGTTTTCCGCTATATCAAGATTAGATGTTCCCGACCATTCCTCAGATGAATTTAGATTGTCTTGCCAGGCATGGAGATTTTCATCAAACCCTCCTTTATCTTCTAAGAGTAACTGAAATAAATCTTTCTGTTGGGATGGTATGAACTGAGGGACATCGCTGCCAAACATGGCATAGTTTACACCTAAGTAGAGAAATGTGTTTAGGCAAACAGATAATACTATCAATTTTAATACTGCTGACGCCATGCTAATCATCCCTCGCTGTCACAAAGAATGTTGCTATTCCTACAACAACCATAATTATCCCTGTGAATGGATCCACAAAACCTGCTAACATAAATACAATAGTCGCTAAGACTGACACCATGACTAAGCCTATCCCAATGATTCCTATCTGTGATGCTATAGCACATAATCCAGCTATGGCTATTGCTCCGACTATACTAAGCATAACTTGAGTCTTCATATCTCTTCTTAGGTTAGCCATGATATTCGCGAAGTTCTCTCCGAAGATTGCCTTTAGGATTACGAAAGTATAATCAATGCCGTGCATGTATTGGATATCAAAGCCACTTCTTTTAAAGAAGTAATGTACATCGAAGGTTCCTGTCTCATTTCCTAATATAGTTACTGTTGTTAATCCTCCTGCAGGGCTTCCAGTTATGTTTGATAGACAACTAGCTGGAACACATGTGAAGTTATGATCGTCAATAAATATCCCCCAATACTCAAGGCTTGAATCATCTGCGAATATATCTAAAGTAACAGAGACAGGATCCATGCTTACGTTTAGAATCCTGTCCCTGGGTCCGATAGAGTAGAATATCCCATCATACACATTTTCATACATGCTTTCTTTTAAAGCATCTAAGATTATTGTGTAGGTTGTCTGCAATGGCCTTAATGAGGTATTAGTTGGCTGGAAGTCTGGATGCAGTATAATCAGCCTATACTCGTTTTGCTGATCCTGGAAGAGCTGGCCCTGCCCTGCATAGTCTGTTTCGAATTGGGCCACTGTAAGAAATGTTCCATTAAATGATCTCTGGAAGGTTACTCTTGCATCCGCCACCGCTTCCTGCCCTGAATCAAAGATAAAATAATCTATATAATCATTCTCAACTCTGTCGAAGACTTGATACATATTAATACTGCTTGTTTGGTTTGCTATGGTAACAAATAATCCTCTAGCCGGGTAGTTCTCACTTTCTGCTGTTACATAGTATTCTCCTAGAGTTAAGTTTCCTAACAAGATACTTCCGCTTCCTGTTGTTGCAGAGAATGTACTTTCTAAGCTGAATGATAGAGTTATAGTTTCCCAATTTATCTGAGATCCGTTCTCTTCATCAAAGACAGTTACATTTAAGGTTGCAAGGAAAACGGCTTGCTCGGCGTCTATTGAGAAATTATATTTAGTTGAATCATTTTGGATAATAGTTATGTTCCAGCTAAGTTTAAATGACTGCTCAAGTTCTGGAATAGTAAAGCCTGATGTAAATAATACTGAGTTGGTTCCTATCTGAGTTGAGACTGCTCTTGCAGTTCCATTATATGTAAACTGTACAGTAACGTTCTCAACATAGCCTGGCCTCTTGGAAACATTTAGCTCATAGTTCTGGAATGTTCCTGCGGTTGCTACTTGGTTAAAGTCCTTTGTGAAATTTCCTCGATACCATGAGTTTAATTGTCTGACGATATTCAACCCTCCAATACTATTTAATGTTAGGTGCTTTGTCGCTGCGAGATCCTGGAAGATAATCCTATACTCCTGGTCAGATACTTTAATGATTGTGTACTTATCGCCAATGCCTTCGAAGTCCACCCAGTTACCGGAATGAGTTTTAGGATTCCAGATAACAAAGTGGGCCTTATATCTGGAATCCTCCAGGTGATAGATGTTGTGGTTAGATGTCAGTGTGAATGTTCTGGCTGAATCTGTGAACAGATAATTAAATCCAAATGAATATCTATCGTAACCTCTGTTGTACTCTGTGGAGTATGCTCCAGTTGAAGCGATAGATATTCTATTTAGTTCAGGGGTGTCAAAAGTTAATCTATTTCCTAGCCTAGAAATTGCGTAAGGGAGTATAGCCTGCTGCGTATGGGAATCGGAAACAACCAACTCAGCGAGGTATAATCCTTCCAGCCAATCAGTGACGTTGAGTAATGCGGTGAAGTTTGCCTGCTCGTCATTTATTGAGGTGTTTGTGAAATTAAAGAAAGTGATTCCGTCTTTTGTAATGTTAATCTCATAAGCGAATAAGTCCTGCTGGTCATAAAAAGTAATGTTCAATAACAAGGCTCCTAAATATTGATTGACTGTTGATTGGTTGGCTGTGGAAAAGCCATTGCTTGCCTGTAATGTTATTGTCGGTAAGTTGGTATCAATAGTAAACTGAGTTGAATCAGTTCCGTTTGTTGTTCCTGTCTTATTACAGAAAGCAAGAACGTGCCATCTAGCATCTTTTAGAAATGATGTATTCACCAAATCTACTTGCTGAGCCAGATTCCTAAAGTGAGTGAACTCAGTTGAGTTTGTACTGCAATTTACTGCTCCTGTTTCGTTGTGAGTGATGTTGATATAGATATTAAAATCCAAATCTATCAAGCTAGCGGTGTTGTATGAGGAACCATTCAAGGGATAGATTACAGTTACATTGATTGGGCCCACTGGTACAGGAGGCAGTGTAAGAGGATAAGGCAAACCTGCTCCGCCATTCCATAAGTCCTCAATCTCTACCTGACTTAATGCTTTTATAAAAACAGCCCATTCATCAATCTGTCCATCGAAATATACTTGTGCTCCGGCCACTGTCCTGCCATGACCAAAAGAGAAGTCTTGTCTTGTGAAGGATATTGGACCTGTGTTAAACTCTCCGACTAATGTTGTATTGATATACATCCTGAATTTATTAGTAATATTGTCATAAGTATAGACTATGAACTGCCAATCTGCTAAGTTAATTGTGACATTGCCAGTTCCACTTAGCCAACCGGCATCATATTGATTTCCATCCAACAAAGAACTGCCTAATATGACTCCAGATGCGAAAGCTGAATCGGCCTTGACTTTCCATAATCCTACATCAGTTATATCATCAGGGAATATCCAGAAAGAAAAAGAATAAGAATTTCTTTTAAATTCTATTGATGGAGCCACTGACCTTTGGCTGGCTCCATTGTTATAATCAAATGCCTCGTTTATTTTTCCTGCTGCTCCTGTTGTCGCTGCGTTGGCTGATTGGTCATACCCTGCATGCAGATCATCCGCCTTTCCTAATGTTACATCAACATCATCAAAGGAATAATACGCAGTAAGGTATTCTGTTGTGACTGAGGCCACTAATGTACTTAAAAGTATAAGAATAAGCATAGCGGTAAAGAAGAGGCCAGTTTTCTTCATGGCTGACCTCTGCTTACGCTTGCCTTCCTGTTATCAATACCACAATAGCCACTAACACAACCAACGCCATAAACACCGGTAGAATACTTATGATAGTATTTATCAGTTCGCTATGGACAGATGCTCCTGTCGAATTAAGGCCGATGTTGATGAACTCCATCAGTGGACTCAGGATTATTGAGAACACTGCTACTAATAGGAATCCAAAGATGAGACCAGTGACGGCCCCCCCTTGAGCCTTTCTGTTAGGCATCAGGGGGATGATGGTCAATATCTTTGTTTCCTTCTTGGGAATCATGCCCAATCACCTCCTTATTGTCGTTTTCCGACACCTGCTATTGCTAATACTCCTACAAGTATTATGATGGCTAATATTACTGGCACTAAAGCTACAACAGTTCGTGTTGTTGAGTCTGTTATATACCCTGTTGGTTCATAGCTGTAGTTGAATCTCATATCTTGCACTGTGGCATTACCTAACCACCCACTGCTTCCACTGACATTAACAGTTCCACCCGCAGCGTTCAATGTTATGTTTCCTGCTGTTACTAGGTCTGTGTCATTCTCTGCTGTGAATGTACTTGCTACAATGTCTGTGAACTCTAGTTGTGTTATCTCGCCAAGAGTTACTGTACGGTTTTCGGTGTTTGTCTGTATTGCTAATGAGTTCTCTGTTATGAATTGGAAGATAACTCCCAAGATTATCACTGTAATTATTGCAGCTATTCCGATTAGTATAATCGGATTCATCTGTGCTTTTCTTAATTTCATCTGGTACCCCTCCCCTTTC
>Ga0307928_10002446_pt1 | contig 14262 bp, 19 predicted proteins | sample AceLakmetagen232_FD_201815 | JGI IMG/M metagenome (GOLD analysis project Ga0307928, IMG submission 201815) | Saline water microbial communities from Ace Lake, Antarctica - #232 | ecosystem: Environmental > Aquatic > Non-marine Saline and Alkaline > Saline | place: Antarctica: Ace Lake... | reverse complement strand
TTGAATGCAATATTCTTTAACTCTTTTCCATAATATAGGATTTATTTTTAGACTTTTGGTTTCCTTTTTCATAGTAATATAACATAGATATACTACTATATAAACCTTTCGTTTATTTCCCAATAACTTTAAATTTAGGCAAAGCAACAATGAATTTCCCACCTTTTTCATAAAATTCTTTTTCTTGATTAATTACTTCCTCTGCAAAATGCCAAGTATTAATTAATAAAAAATCTGGTTTTATTTTCCTCATTTCTTCTGGAGAAACTATTTGAATCATTGAACCAATTGTCTTTTTTCCCCATTTAGATGAGTTTTTATCTGCAATACAATCAATTAAACCCCTATTTAATCCAAAATATTGGAGTGCAACATTTCCACGAGTTCCAGCACCATAAATTGCTATCTTTTTTCCTTTCTTTTTTTCTTTTTTTAAAAAACCAATTAAATCTTCTTTAATCTTTTCTATTCTTAAAGCAAATTCTAAATAAGGTTGTTTAGTATCTAATTTAAGTTGTTTTTCTTTCTCCTCAATTTGCTTAATCCTCTCTTCTGCCCCTTCAAATCCCCCTATAGAAGCATTCTCCTTGAACTTAATGTAAGTTCTGATACTTCCCCCATTTATATTGTTTAACTCAATATCAAAAATTTCTAATCCTTGTTTTTTAAGCATATATTTTAAGGAAGTAAAAGATTGGTAGGAACGATGCTCATGGAGAATATTATCAAAAGCATTTTGCTCTAACATTGAAACAAGATAATTCTGTTGAATTACAAATAAACCATCTTTATCTAAACATTCCTTTATATCCTCTAAAAATTTATTTGGATTTTCTAAATCATAAAACATAGAAATAGCAGTAATTATCTTTGCTTTTTTCTTGAATTGTTTTTTGTAATCTTTAGCATTAAAAAAATTATTTATTATTTTAAACTTCTGAGAATCTACCCTTTCTATTAAATTTTTACAAGGTTCAAATCCCACTAATTTTCCTTTCTCATACATATTTAACATTGTAAAATCATTTGCCCCAATATCTACCACAATATCTTCTTTTTCAATTTCTTTCAAACATTGAGACCTATTAACAATATCTTTTAAATCACTTTTAATAGTTGAACTTATTCCTGATTGATACCCATAATTTTCATTCCACATTAATTTATCTGGAGCATTATGTTCTAATTGTAATAAACTGCATTTTTTACATAAAACTAAATTTAATGGGATTTTTTCTCCTTGTTCTTTTTTTGATTTAATAAAATTTGAAATGTATTGGGGACCAAGGGAAAAAATAGGAATAAGTTTATCTGAACCACAAACCCTGCAATTTTTTATTTTCATTTCAACACCTCAATTATATATTTTCCGAATTTATAAAAATTTCCTTCTAATTTTTCTGTATTAGAATCTAACCACTCTATATTTAAATCTTCTTTTTTAATTGTTTCACAAGGAGCATCAAAATATTCTGAATTTTCTTCTGTAAAACAAAATGTAGCATTACAATCATTAATTGTGGTGGTACTTGCAGTATTATTATTCCTTTTACTTAAATCTTCAATTGGTCTCAAAGCATTTATTTCGAAACAACAAGCAACTAATTCATCAACTTCTGTTTCATTTAAATATATTTTAAAATTTGGTTGATTTGTATATAAAAAACCAATAAAAGTTATCATAATAATAAATGCAAAAATCCCTATTCCCTTTCCTATATTTTTAATTTTCATTTTATTATTTTAACACACACAAATGCTTCTGCAAACATTAAACCAGATTGTGTTCCTCTATATTTAGCCAAAGATTCTAATGATTCTAAAGAAAGAGGGGAGGGAAATTGTTCTAATGTAGATTTATAATAAGACATCGCCTTTAATTTCTTTTTTATTTCTTTTGAAATATCTACAAAAACATTTGGTACAAATTGATTTACTCCTCTTATAATATTTGTTGAACCAATATCTTCATAACAATAAACTTCTTTAACATTTTTTCTAGTTGCAACCATCGTAGCTTCAAAAACAAGTTGATGGTCTCTATGTAAATCACTCCAATTATGTGTATAAACTATATCTGGTTTTATTTTTTCTATATCACTTTCTATTAATTTATTTAATTCAAGTTGTGGGAGAGTATCTAATTTAGCATCAGGTAAATCGTGAAAATAAACTTCTTTTATACCAAGGTATTTTGTAACTTTCAAACAATCTTCTTTTCTCTCTTTAAGTCTTTGAAATTTATCTTGCCCAAAATATCTAGCGAAAACCCCATCTGTAAGAACTGATAAATAAACTTCGTCTCCTTCTTTCACATGTTTAACAATTGTTCCTCCAACACCTATTACTTCATCATCAGGATGTGCTGCAAAAATTAAAATTTTCATATTCCAATAACAACGATTAAGTTATCCCCCAAAATTTCTTTATTTGAATTATTATATGTTATTGTATTTAGTTTTAAGTTTTCTTCATCACAAATTCTTTGAATATCCTGTTTTGTGATTGGAGTTATATGCCCATTCACTTCATAATTTTCTTCATTAAATCCCCAAATCCTTCCTGTTAAAAGATAATAAATTCTTGCCTTCCAATTAAAGATATTTGGGGTTGTTAAAATAATCAATCCTTCTTTTTTTAAAATCTTTTTAAGTTCTCTTAATAAATGTCTTGGATTTTCTAAATGTTCAATTACTTCTTGACAAACTATTATATCAAATTTCTTTTCAAATTCTAAATCTTCATTTAAATCTGCTTTTATAAAAGGAACATTGACTTTTAATTTATTGGTTGTATCTAAAGTAAGAATATTTTTATAATCTTTTTCCAATAATCTTTTACTAAGATTTCCTATCCCACAACCAGCATCTAAAATTTCTATATTTTTATTTTTAGGTAAGAATTCTAATACTCTATCATAAACATTTTCCATTGCAGTTATTCCTCCTTCATTTATTTGTTTCCCTTTAATTTTCATTGAACTTCTACCTCCATTTTAAGTTTATCTTTTTTTGGATTAAATTTTGAATTTTTTAATAACAATTTATTATCTCCAATTTTTATATATGCTGAAGGATAAACTCCAGAAACACATCGTATTTGGTCGTGAATATATCTTAACATTGTTCTTTCATCGTTTGGTTTATTAAAATTTATTTCGCTATCTTCTGGTGTTCTTGGTTTCCATTGTTCAATAAACTTTGATTCATCTTGTTTTCTTCTTGGAAAAATCCCCTTATTAAATTTTGGAATCACTTCTTTAATTATTTCAGAATAACATTCTATCATTTTGTGGTAAACATTTTTTACATTATCATTTATTCTTATGTCAAATTCTCTTTGAGCCAAAATATCTCCTGTGTCTAATCCTTCATCTAACCACATTAAAGTACAACCAGACTTATCGTGTCCTTTTAAAATCGGATAAACTAAAGGTGCCCCTCCTCTATATTTTGGAAGCAAAGTTGGGTGAGTTCCTATCACCCCCAATTTAGGAATTTCTAACATTTCTGGTTTAATTATCTCTCCAAACCCAAATAACCATACAATCTCTGGGTTATATTGTTTAAATAATTCAATATTTTCATTACTTCTTAATAAATTTGGTTTAAAATCTCTTCCAAATATTTGTTTATAAAATCTTATATCATCTATTTTATATAAAGGAATATTATTTTTTTTACTTATTTCATCAAAATCTCCAAAATCTGAAATTACTTCTTTATAATCCTCCTTAAGAGTAAAAATTGCTTCTGGTATGTGTCTCTTTGAAACCATTGTTTCCAAACACTTTTTTCCATAATCTGTTCTACTTATAAAAACTGATTTCATTTAAATACCTCCAACAATTTATCAACATGATTTTCCCATGTCATTTCTTTCCAATCTTCATTTATTTTATTTATCCCAATACCATTCTCATTTCCTAAAACTAATGGAACACCACTTGCTTTTGCTTCTAACCACACTAAATTGAATCCAACATAACTTGGAGGATAACTAACAAAAACTTTCAAAGTATTATACCAATCGTTCATTTTTTCTGGAGGAATGTTCTTTGCTATTGAAAGTTCTAATCCTTTTTCTTTAGCAATTGCTTTCATTTCTTCTTCTGTTACTATTTCTGTTTTATCTACCCATCCAAAATATTTTCTTTCTTTATTTAAATCTTTAAACTCTTCTGGATTAAAACCATTATAAATTAAATTTGATTCAGGGAAAAATCCTTTTACTGGAGGACCAACAGAAATTGTTTTTTCTTTCATTACCTTACCAACAATTTTCTGTAAAAATCTTCCAAATTTTTGAGGAGTTAATCCATGATGGCAACAATAATGATTTTCATAATTTAAAAAAGGTAAGGCACAACTCCAGTCCTGTGTATATAAAATATCATAATCTCTTTTATTAACTTCTTTTCTTAATTTAAAAAAAGATTTTATTGTTGAAGAACAATTTAAATCATCGTTTCTAGATATTATTTCTACTTGATGCCCTTTTTTTTCTAAAAGTGGAACAATATTATTTACTACTCTTGTAACTCCTCCGACTCCTTTTTTCTCTAATTTTATTAAAACTATTAATATTTTCATTGCCAGTATTTTGGAAAATTTACTCCAACGCCTCTTTGTAAATTCTATTTAATTGTTTATTCCTCTCTTTTATAGAAAACTTTCCAGAATCAACTAAATTAAAACTATTTTCGCCCATTTTTTTTCTTAACTCTGGGTTTTCTATTAAATAAGAAATTTTTTCCACAAGTTCCTTAACTGTTTGGGGATGTGGTTTCTTTACATCTTCAACATATTTTTTTAAATCCAACCTATAATCATACCAATGAATTTCACTTTTAACTAAAAATCCATTGTATCCATCTTCTACTAACTCTGGTAATGTGAAATCGTCTGTGCATACTATCGGTAATCCTGTACTCATAGCCTCTTGTATAGATACACCATAACTATCAATGGTTGTTGGTTGAACATATATGTCACAATCTCCAAATATTTCATCATAAAATTCTTTTGGGTCTTCTATTCTTCCAAGATAGTTTACATTAGGTAAATTTAATTTTTGGTCTTCAGAAATATTTCCTTTTATTTTTAAACTTAATTTATTTGGATATTTTTTATCTAAAATTTTAAATGCTTCTTGTAAATCACTGCATCCTTTTTCATAAAAACCTCTACCAATAAAAGAAATCCTTACTTTATCAGATTCTTTTCTTTCAAGTTTAGTAGAACGATATGCTAGATAAACTGTTTCAATTTTATCTTTAAAACTGGAACAATCAACATTTTCTAAAAGGCTTCTTTTTGCAGCATTGCTTTGAGGAATTATTTTTTTACAATAAGGAGAAGATAAATATTTTATAATTCTTCTTTGCATTGATGGTTTTTTTAAATAAGAAAAAGATAGTCCTGCAAAAGCACCACCAGATTCTATATCTACAATCCAAGGTTGTTTATTTAAAATTAAAATTCCTCTAGTTGAATGAATCAAATCATATTTTGAAGAATTTTTAATATAATTCATCCTTGGAAAACCAAAAGAATGTAATTTACCAAAAACATTCCTTTTTTTTCTAGTTACAGAACTATTGTGGTCTCCACTTGGTTCATCAAAATGGTATTTTACTCCTTTTGGAGGAAAGTCTGTTATTTCCTTAAATTGAGGGTGTACCCCTGGGTTAATAAATATATTTAGTTCTTTCATTTTAAACACCCCTTAAACATTTAACACATTTATCTTCTTTATTTAATAAATAGAAATTCTTTTTTCTATCATACATATTTAATAATCTCATCCTATTCCTTTTTGGTTCATCTTCGATAATTCGATTTATATAACCATCATAACATCCTTTAGAATAATCTAAATTAGACTTCCCATATAAATCTGCTATTCTTTCTATTTCGCTTTTTATTTTATTTTTCATTATAAATTCCAAGACTTTCACGGGGTCTCCGAATTATCGGTGTCAAAGGATTTATCCTTATTAATTTTTTAAATAATCAATAAATTTTTTAATTCCCTCTTCTGGACTAATTGGTTCTACTCCTAAAACTTCTTTCATTAATGTTGTGTCTGCTTCTAGGTGTTCAACATAATTTTGTTCTTTTGGAACAAATGTTGGTTCAATTTCTGCTCCAAGAGTTTCTTTAATAATCCTTAAAATTTCTTTAAATGATACTGCTTTTCCTGTTCCAACATTTATTATTCCTGTATAATCTGTTTCTGCTGAAGCAAGGATACATTTTACAACATCTTCTATATAAATAAAATCTCTTGTTTGTGAACCATCTCCCCAAATTTCTGGTGGATTCCCATTCATATAATCTCTAATAAACAAATATGCTACACTTCCAAAATCTTTTTTCCATTCTTCTCCAGGACCATATCCACAGAAAATTCTTAATCCAACTGATTTAACAAAATCAGAATATGAACTTGCTAACCCTTCACAAGCCACTTTTGATGCTCCATAAAGATTCCTTGGTTTTGGATAAATATCTTCTCTATGAGGCATTTCATTCCCTGCATAATTACTTCCAGAAGTTGGATAAACAAGTTTTTTAACATTATTTTGTTTTGAATATTCTAAGGCATGATAAAGACCAAAAAAAGTGTCTCCAAAACATTTTTCTGGATTCTCCTTAAACAATGTAATCGAACTCGGAGCCCCGAAAGAAAATAAAAATTTTATGTCATTGGGAACCTTTTCCCAAGTTTTTTTGTCGGAAACATCTCCATCAATTATTGTAATTTTATCAAGAAAATCATTTTTCGATTTAGACTTTTCTGAATCAATATAAGAAAAATTGTCAATTGAATATACTTTTGCTCCTTTCTCCAATAAAGTTCTTGCTAAATTTGAACCAATAAATCCTGATGCCCCATTTACTAAAACCTTAACTCCTTTCCAATTCATCATCTCAATTTTCTCCTAAAATCATTTAATTCCATTCTCTTAATCTCACTTCCCCACAATCTTAATACTTTAAATCCATCAGAAAGTAGTTCAGATGTCCTCATATGGTCTCTTTCCCATATCACAGAAGCAGGTTTATCTCCTTTGGTATTAGGATATCTTTTAAAATTAGCAGAATATTTATTTGGATTACAATGTATAAAATCCCCATCGCATTCAATTACTAAATTCATTGATGGAATTAAAATATCGCATTGGTAACCATGTTCAATTTTCATATATTGATGGGTAAAAAATTCTATTTTTAATTGTTTAAGAAAGTTTTGTATTTTAACTTCTATTGAAGAATCTTTTTTTGGAAGAATTTGTTTTGCCCTATTCTTTCTCATAAGTTCTCTAGTTTCTGGTTTAGCCATACCAATTCTAATATTTTTTATCATTTTCTCTTTAATCTCTGGTTTAGCCATCGTCTTCTTTATTTGTTTACTAATTAATTTTACCATCTCTTCAGCCCCTTCTTTTCCATAAATCTCTTCCCAAGTTTTATTTTTGTTCCAAGGAATTCTTCCCAAACTATTTTTATTTCCAATATAATTTATATTACTTTTATGTTTGAAATTTCTCCCCTTAATACTTCCCTTATAATTACTTGTATTTTCTACCTTCCAATGCATCCCTATTGGTCCTTTCGGATGAACATAACCTTCTTTTTTACTTGGATGATTTTCACACATTTTTTTTTTAGTTTCTTCTTTATGTTTTTTTCCATACATAGGATTATTCTTTCCTTTATTTTGATGACTATAAACATATTGTGCTAACTTCTTTGTATGAGAATTATATTTTCCTGAAGTTTTTTGTCCACAACCACAATCACATTTCCCAATTATTTTTGGGTTTTTTAATTTCATCTTCCCTCCTCACTCATCATTTCGTAAAATTGGATTGGGTCTAACATTTTTGCATAATCTGGTATTTTTGTAGATTTTTTTTCTAATCCTCCTTTTAAATCTTTTTCTTTTACCCAACAATCATAAAATTTTGGGCAATCAGAAACACAATTAACTGCTTCTTGATAAATACAACCAACAATTACATCTTTCTCTTTAAAATTTCTTACATATTTTTCGTGTTTTTTACTTTGATATTTCATTTTTTACCTCCTTTCACTTGTATGGGGATTTATATTTTCTTCCTCTTTAATTTCTTTATCCATTGCTTTTTCTCTTGCTAAAACTTCTTCTTTAGTTGGGTTTCCTTTAATCTCTTTCACAACTTCTAATTCAAAATATACTTCTTCAGTCGGTAATATAAAACAAAAAAGCCTTTGATAAATTCTCGGCATTTTATTTATTATAAAACCGATAAATTTACTAATTGTCCTTAATCCATAATGCCCAGACCAATTATATTTTGCCTTAACTTTAAATGTTGTTGGATGCCAAAGGTAATGTGTTGTGTCTTCTTCTCTGTAAGGATAAAAACTTGTGTAAGAAAAAAATCTTGTATGGTCTAAACTTGAATGAGCAAGGGAACTTGCAAAATAGGGAACCCAAATTTTTATTAAACCTTCGTTTTTTACAACTCTCCACATTTCATCAACAATTGGTAATAAATTATTTATGTGTTCTAATGTATGCTTAGAAACTATCCCATCGAACTCATTATCATTAAAAGGTAATTTCCCTTCCTCAAGATTACAAATTACATCTGCACTCGTTGTATCGTAAAAATCTAAACCAATAACTTCTGCATTTTCTATTTCTGCTTTTTTTAAACCACATCCAATATCTAAGATTTTCATGTTAAAGACTCCTTTATATCTCTGTCTGTGATTAAACCAACTTCTTTTGCCCTGTTTTTACATCTCCAAGAACAAATCCATAACCCTTTAATCAATTTCCCTTCTCCTTCAAATACTTCAGTTCCGCTACAAATATCACATTTTGTCATTTTTCTCCTCCACTAATCTTAGCATTTTCTTTAAGTAAGATATATAATCCATAGTAATTGTTGTTTTTTCTCCTGATTCTTTTTCTAATTCTTCTTCTAGTTTAATCAATTTCCTTAAAACATCTGCTTTCCAATATTTTCCCATTTTATTTTTTTTCCTTTGAATGTTTTTGTTTTAAATGTACTTTCAAAGCATATTCAACTTGACTAGCAGAATTTCCTTTAATTTCACATTCATCGAGGGGAACTCCTGCTTTTTGACATTCTGGACAATAGACATAATATTGAATTCTTGGAACTTCTCTTTGTTTTATTTTTTCTTTCATCTTATTACTTATAAGGTAAGTGGTATTTATAAATCTTTCTATTTAACAAATGTGAGATTATCTAGTGAAGCATATTCTCCTGTTTTTTTTAAAAATTCTTCTTTTACTAAAATATTTTCTGGATAATTAACTTCCCATATTTTTATTGGTCCTCTAAAACCATTAAAATAAATTAATCCTCCCACATTTGCTCCTTGATTATTTAATTCGATTACAGACATATCCTGTTCAGAATGTACTAATTTAACAGAATTGTAATTCCCAAAAACATCATCAAGAAGATATAATTGAGCAAATAAACTTTTTGAAACTTTTGGCGAAAGGTAAATTGCTATGCCTAAACTATCTATGCTAATTTCTTGATTTATTTGATTAACTCTTGGAATAATTGATACCACAGAATCCAAACCTTTATTAAAATTTAGTATTTCATTATTAATATAAATATATTTCAAAGGAATATTGAACTGCTGTTCATTATATAAGAATACTCCTATTGGTTGTGCTAACATATTGTTATTTATTTCTAAAATAATCCCAATAATTGATGTTTTTTCTGAAGGTAAAAATATTTCTCTTCCTTGTTCGTTATAAATTATATCTTCATAAATATATGTTCCTCCAACATAAACAAAAGTTGTGCTATTTTTAGTTTCTACAATTTGTTTTGGGTCAGATGGCATAACTGGGATACCTGAAAATCTATCTAATCCTGAATCATCACTTCCTATCCGAGAATAAGCAGGATATTTTCCTAAATCTGTGGGGTCAATTAACAAATAAGAAACATTTTGAGTTTTCATAAAACTTAAAGCAGTATTTGGATTTGGTGTCGTTAAAAGATATCTACCAATCAGATGGTCCCAGTAACTCACAGCGTGACCTCCATCGGTGACTGTAGCCCTCTCTCCCAAGTATTGAATAAAATATCCGTAGTCCCACCACGCAGTAACAACACTATTCTCAGGGGTGTTATCCCTAACCCAAGACATTGCGTTTTGCCATTGGTAATTTGCTGATGGTCCAGTATATTTTGCTTGTTGATTTATTGAATTTATAAAATTAAAAGAAAAAAACATTAATCCTATGACCATAAAAATTAATGAAACAGATAATAAAAGTTTTGAAATATCTTTGCTTTTCTTTACATATTCAAACAACTTTACAACACAATATCCTATCATAAAACAAATAATGGGTGTAACTACAAACAAAAATCTTATTGCACCTCTACCTCCAATTAATATAAAAATTAACAATGAAGCAATTATTAATAACTCTTTTTTTACTTTTATATCGTCGTTAAAATAAAGAGATACACAATAAACTAAAAAAATTAATAAACCCCCAAAATAAATAAAATGGCTTATAAAATTATTCCCATTTAATAAAGAGATAGCAGAAATTCTACTAAACAAAATACCTGAAATCATAATTATCCAAGTAAAAGAAAATAAAACTTTATTTTTCTTTTTTAAAAAACCTTTTGAAATTTCAATCCCTACAAAAGCCATCCCTATATAAAACATCCAAAAAAATAATTTCCCTACTTGGTTTATCCAATCTGTAAGATAAGGAGAAGCATTTTCTGCAACAGTTAATCCTGTTCTACTTAATCCAGAAGGGTTTAGTAATGTTTTAAATAAATTTGGAATAAGAGATAAAATATTTGTTCCATAAACTGAAAGAAAAATTATTGAAAAGACTAATGTTATTAAAAAGCTAATTAAAACCCTATATTTTTTTATTATTTCATTATTTAAAATCTTTTTCCCAAATTTTATAATACAGAAATCAATTATTAAAAATAAAAATATACCACTATTCATTAAACTACTAAATGAAAGAGCCACTTTTCCTAATACAAAATTAATATCAAAACCAAAACCTAAACTAAATAAAATACTTGATATAAACCAAATTGAATAAAAAAGTAAATAATTAAAAAGTATTTTTTCATCTGAATCAACTTTCATAATCCAAAAGAATAAAAAACTTAATGGAATAATCATAAAAACGAAATTTGAAATTCCTCCCCAACAAGCAATTGTAAGTGCAGAAGTGAATCCCACCAACAAGCCTAAACAAATTGTTTTGAGTATTTTTTTATCTAAATATTTAATTGCTAAACTATAAGATAATAAACAAAGAAAGAATGCAAACATTCCAATTGATTCGTGGTCTGCAAAACCAGCCATCGTTCGATATAAATAAGTTGGAATTATCGCCAAGAAAAAACTACTAATTAATGCTATCCATTTAGAATTAGTTAAAACAAATATTAAAAAGAAAAAAGTAATTAAACCGAGTATAAAAAATATCACTGGAGAAATAACAAATAAATATTGAAGAGTAATTTCATTATTAAAATTACTAACTATTTTATGTAAAAAAACAACTACATTTGGTAAAATTTCAGGGGAAAATCCAACTTGTAAAGAAGGATACCTCATTAAATCAAATTCAGGCAAACCTGTTTCAGCAATTGTTTCTGAAATTCTTAACCAATAAAATGGGTCTAATGCCAGTGGAATATTTTTTCCTGTTGTAGAATCTACTAAAAGAGGAAGATTTTGTAATCTTATTGCAGAGGTTCCAATTAAAATTGTTAAAAATAAAATTATAATAACTATATTTTGGACTTTTCTTTGTTTGAAAAAATTTAGGCTTTTTTCTGATTTCTCTTTTATTTCTTGTTTAATTATTTCCATTTTTGCCAGTTTTTTTTATTTTATTTTTTATAGCAGTACTCGATTGTTCAGGAAAGTAAGGAAGGACAACTACCCTACAACCTATTTGTTTTGCAACTTTCATTGTTTCTCTTAGGTCATCCTCTGAATGACTCGTGCTTTCTGCTAAAATATCTGGGTGAATTGCTTTTATATTTTTTATTGGAGAATAAGTATCTTGAGCTATAACACAATCTACACACTTAAGAGCCTTAACTAATCTCATTCTTTCACTAAAAGAAATTGTTGGTTTTGGTTTTTTTTCCATCACCGCTTCATCAACAAGTATACTCGCAATTAGTTTATCCCCTAATGCTTTTGCATTTTCCAAATGAAGAATATGCCCGTCGTGGAGAATATCCCCAACCAAATATGCAAAAACTATTTTAGTCATATTTCCCCCAACTAATTTTATTCCACACTTTATCATAAATAAAATACATCACCAATTTAACCAGAGTATAAGTCAAGGTTATAAAGGATACTGCTTTCCAACTTCCTGTTAACATTAATACAATTAATCCTCCTAATCCCATACCTAATATTATTTCATAAGTAAATGGTTTTAACCAATGGTCGTTTCTTTTTAGTTTTATCCATGCTCTCTCATGCAAAAAAAATACCACGAGAAATGTAATCTGGTGTATTAAAGTTCCTGCTATGGTAATTCCCCATTGTCTTGTATATAAATAAAATATTGTTACATAAACTAAGATTCCAAAAATTCTCCAAATTAAACTTTTAGTCATAGACCTTGTTTTAGTTTCATTCATTTTTTGTTTTCAAATTCCTCCACAGTAACCCTAATGATATTCTCCACAACTTTCAAATAAGAATCAATCTTATATTTTTGCCTAATTTTTTTAATTACTTTTTCTTTAAATAAATCAAATTCCTTTAATTCCATATAATATATATAATATTGTCATTTAAAAACCTTTCCATAAAAAACATTAAATTTTTATAGTCTAATTCCTTAATTTTTTAATGAAAAAGTTGTGTATGTTATTAATTTGTATAAGTTTGTTTCCTTTCATTTCTTCTTTTGGGACATTAATAGGAGAGAGTAATGGTAATACAACAAATTTATCTTATGTGCCTTATTTTGGTGCAACTGGAAATATTAGTGTTGGAATTTACAATTTAACCTCTGGAGGATTATTTCCAACAACAACTTTACTTTATGATATTGGAACAGGAGCAAACAGATGGAGATGGCTTTATGTTCAAAATATTTCTGCTGATTCAATAGATGTGGTTGGAAATGTAACTGCAAGTGGTTATCTTTTAGGAGATGGGGGTTTCTTAACAGGTGTTAATGTTACAGATATTTGGGTTGATGAAACAGGAGATACAATGACTGGTGCTTTAAATATTAAAAATAGTCTAAATATTTTCGGAAATTATCCTTTTAAATTTTGGGATAATGGAGGGGTAAACCAATATTCTTATATGATGGGAAATGCTGATGAATTTAGATTTTCTGCCGTAGGCAACCAAATGAATTTTTATTATGGGGCATTAGGTTCTAATTTGGCTTCCAGTATGGATACAAGTGGAAATTGGAACTTCACAAAAAATGTTGAAATTTTTGGAGATTTAAATGTTACTTCAGATACTTGGTGTAATCAAACTAATTGTTATAATTTTAGTGATTTCTTAACTGGTGGTGGAAGTGGAGTTCTTAGTGATAGATGGTTAAATACTTCAGACTATCTTTATATTAATTCAAGTTACCCTCAACATATTAATATCTCTGGAAATGCTACTTTTGGTGGAGGAGCACTCTTTAAAGGAGCAATATTAGGTGATGAATCTCTTGGTTATGAAAATATTAGGTTTGGAGTTTATTCTCATACTCCAAGAATTATTTTAGACAATGGAAGTTATATAGGACAAATAGATTATGTAGGAGATACTATAAGATTTATTTTAAATGATTCAGGAACAAATAGAGCAACAATGAGGATAAATAATTCTGCTGTAAGAATAGGGGAAGCAAGTCATAGAAAAGATTTATATTTATATGGAGATTTAATTGGTGTTGACCCTGCTGGTGGTGGAGCAAATATTAAAATAGATGGAAAAATTAATATTACAACAGATACTTGGTGTAATCGAGATAATTGTTATAATTTAAGTAATTTCTTAGGAAATTCTTCTTTTAATGGAACTTTTGTTTCAGATAATTATGTTCCTTATACAGGAGCAACATCAAATGTTGTTTTAGGAGATAATAATTTTAGTGTAAATGGTTCTACTTTGTTCGTCAATAAGGAGAATGGAAACGTCGGCATCGGGACTACGAGTCCAACCAGTTTAT
>Ga0307928_10002444_pt1 | contig 14269 bp, 29 predicted proteins | sample AceLakmetagen232_FD_201815 | JGI IMG/M metagenome (GOLD analysis project Ga0307928, IMG submission 201815) | Saline water microbial communities from Ace Lake, Antarctica - #232 | ecosystem: Environmental > Aquatic > Non-marine Saline and Alkaline > Saline | place: Antarctica: Ace Lake... | reverse complement strand
ATGGATATTCAAGGGCTAACTTGTGGGGTAAGTATTTTAGGAAGATGGTTGACGCTGAGGATATAATGCTTGTTGGTCAGTACGAGGACAAGGATTCTGAGATTGATAAATGGATAAAGCCCGGCATTCTTGATGCTACCATGATTGGCCCGTATGACCTATCCGCCTCCCTTGGCGCTGTTGGTCAGCTAGGCCATCCTTTGGTCACTACAGCCATGGATAACTATTTGGCCATAAGCAAGAAGAACAAAGTACCTCCAGGCATTCATATTGTCAATCCTGAGCCTGGGTGTATTGACGAAGCGACTGAGAAGGGATATAGGTTCATAGCCATGGGAACCGAGGCCGTGTTCCTGCGTAAGGGGATGGCGATAAGATGAGCAGGTTGTCAAAGGACGAATATCTCTGGTCATTGGCATATGCTGCTAACAAGCGGTCAACGTGTGACAGGCTCCGTGCAGGCTGCACAATCGCCCGTGACGGCATATTATTGGCAATAGGGTACAATGGGTCATGCCCCGGAGAACCGCACTGCGACGAAGCTGGGCATGATATCCAGACGATAGACGGCAGGGAGCATTGCGTCCGCACCATTCATGCTGAGATAAATGCGATTATCAATGCAGCACACAACGGTGTGAGAATATCTGATGCTGATTGGTACATTACTGGTGTGCCATGTCATCAATGCTCAATGGCAATAGTTAGGTTGAAGCCAAGGTGTTTGTTTATCTGTTCGGACATGGGGGGTAACGATGATTGGAGTGAGCGGGTAGGGTGGTGGAAAAACAGAGGGCATAGTTGTAGATACCCTGATAGGTTGATATTGGCAACAGAGAAGCAGTTGAAAGAAGCAGGGGTGATAAGTTGATGGATGATACAATTCCTGATATGGGATTTATCTGTCATGCTTGTGCCTGCCAGCTTGGTGGTAAATGGCCCGAAGGTCATGTAGCTACTTCCCATGTTGGTAAGTGTTGTGTTTGTGGAAATGAGAAGGGCCTTGTTAATGTTGGTGATTATGATTGGCCGGATAAGAAGGCTAGAGGGATGAGGGATTGAACATCCTTATATTCACAATCAGTTGCCTTATCGTGCTGTCCACGTGTTTCAAGGAGCATCATGTAATCAAGAAAACATGGTGGGCTCCGTGGTATGGTATTATGAATGAGGGCCTTTGGATAGCATTCATCCTGATTGTTGGTAGCGGAAGCTGGCCTATTCTGCTAGCGTGTGGTTTTTACATATACAACGATACGAAGGGTATTAGGTCTGGAAGGTGGAAAAGAAATGATTTGGTACAGTAGAAACCCTAAGTTCAATGAGATATATTGTTGTTGTATGCGTTACTTTAGGAGATGATAGTTTGGCTACAGAGATAAAGCTCAAATATAAGCCGCACCCACTTCAGTTACCTGCTCATAAATCGACTGCCCCATACATACTATTCGGAGGGGCAATAGGAGGAGGTAAGAGTGTCTGGGGCGTAAACGATATGCTCCAATGTGCTCTCGACTACGAGAAGAATGTTGTAGGTATCTTCCGAATGAAACGCCAGTCATTTATGGAGACTACTTACAAGACCATGGAGGAGTGGATACTTCAGGTGGATGGTCTTGTCAAATCTCACAACAGATCTTCTCAGGAAATTATATTGGTCAATGGCTCCAGAATCGTCTATGGTGGTCTCATGGCAAGCACTTCCGCCGCAGGAGACCCATTTGAACGTATCAAATCCCTTGAGATTGCTTCATGCTATGTTGATGAGATAACGGATGTACCAGAGGATATGTTTGATTTCCTTTGTGGGCGTATTCCCCGTTTACCTTCTGGCCCCATTAGAAACACCAAGACAGGCAAGAAGGAATACCCACCACCAAGGCTATGTGCTGGGAGTAACCCTGAACTGAGTTGGGTGAAAACAAGGTGGATAGATAAGAGGCTTGATGAGTATGAGTTCTTCCCATCCAGGGCAGACCAGAATCCATATAATCCACCGGAGTATTATGAGCGGTTGAGAAAGACAATGCCGCCATCAATGGTGGCCCGGTATGTAGACGGGAACTGGGACGCTGTTATTGATTTTGAGTCCATCTACCCCGCCCCATGGATAGTCGCCGCAACAAAGCGGAATTATCCTGTTGGCGAGCCTGTTGAGTTTGGTGTTGATGTTGCCACGTTTGGGATGGACAAGACAATAATTATGATGCGTCAGGGATATCACCCAACAATGCTGACAGTGGATGAGTTTGGTGATACAACAAAGACGGCTAACAAGGTGGCGATATTTGCCGATGAGTATCACCCTGAGGCCATTAAGGTGGACTCCGTAGGTGTCGGCCAGGGTGTTTTTGACCAGTTGAATGATAGGGGGTATCCTGTTGTAGCTATAGTAGGTGGGGCAAAGCCTGCTGACCCGCGATTTGTCAACCTGCGGGCAGAAATGTATTGGGAATTCAGGAACCTGCTGGAGACGGGGGAGGTTGAGATACCCGATGTATCCGAGCTTATCAATGAGTTGGGCCAGATTCACATCATACGCCAGATGTCTGATAAGAAGATACTTGTAGAATCTAAAGCCAGTATCAAAAAGAGGATAGGCCGGTCTCCTGATTATGCTGATGCTCTGATATATTGCTTTTATGGTGCTGGAAGCTCTTATTCGATGGGAGAGTTGGTGTGATGAATGTATAATAGGGTGAGAAAGGATAAGGATATGAGCGAGACAACGAAAAGATGCCCTGAATGCGGCGCAGCCGGGAAGGTGACGAAGAACGGCACGCGATTTTATAAGTGCGATTCGTTCGAGGTATTACCTGACCCTCGTTTCACTGCGGGAGGCTTTCACGAATCCCAGCAATGCCTTCGCAACCAAGTCACCCAACTCAACCACGCCCACGCGATACTCACCGAGAAGCTGGCCCAGCGTGACGGGACAATCGCCGAACTGATACTCGACAATGACAGGCTGCGGGGGGAACTCGGTGGGAAGTTAATAGCCAGGCTTCTCCGATTGAGCGAAAAGACCGCGCGCAGAAGGCTGAAAACGATTCTGAGCCTTCGGGGCCGCGTCAAAGAGCTTGAGGGTGAGAACAGACAACTGACAGGCGCCGAGAAGGCCGAGGCTGTTATCGACCGACTGCCCAACAAGACGAAGGATGGGGTAGTGGTGACACCAGAGATGTTGATATACCGAGTAGGTGGTTCATGCGCAATCTCTGTCATGTCTCTACTGGCTGATGCGTTTGTCAGCGACGGCAAAATCCCCAACTGGCTCGATTATTGCTCCACCCGCGAAGCAGCCCAAGCAGCGAAGGAGAATGAAGATGCCTGAAGCCGAGAAGCTAGGCGAACTCCGCAAACTTCAGACAGATTGGGATAGCTATGGCAGCCCGCCCATTGTCCCCGCAATTATTGATGCTGCCGAACGCCTACTGCAACGCCTTGGAGACACGTCGGGCGTTTATGCTGTGCCTCTATCTAATGGTTCGCTTCAACTTGAGTGGCGCGGCCCCAATCGTACGTACTTCGAGGTCGAGTTCGTTGATGCCGAACACGCCCGGATACTTACCGAGGCGAATGACGACATAACCACGACGGGCACGATAGGGCTTGAGGGGATACCGGCGATGTTCGCAGCGTTCCGCGAAGCAAGCCAGCCCCCCTCTGTCTGCCCTCAGGCGGGCCGCAGGATGAACATAGGAGAATAGAATAAATGTCATATAAGCACATAGATAACTTGTACAAGAACCCAGAAATCTTGATGTTTAAAGAGTGTTATGTCATGGAGAAGGTTCATGGTACATCGGCACACATTATATTTTCAGGTGGTAAGCTAAGTTTCTTTTCTGGTGGGTCAGACCACAAGAACTTTGTTGGGTTGTTTGATGAGAAACACCTTTTCAGTAAGTTTGCGGTGTTGGTGGGTCAAGATGAACTTTCCGATATTACCATATATGGTGAGGCATATGGAGGGAAGATGCAGGGTATGCGTGACACATATGGTGATGAGCTTCGGTTTATTGCTTTTGAGGTGAAGTGGGGGAATACTTGGCTATCCGTCCCTGATGCTGAAGAGATAGTAGGTGGTCTTGACCTTGAGTTTATGCCATACACACATATTTCAACCACGCTTGAGGCCATTGATGCCGAGAGGGACAGACCGTCCGAGGTGGCTCAAAGGCGTGGGTGTGGTGAGAAGAAAAGGGAGGGGATTGTTCTCCGGCCATTGATAGAACTGAGAAAGAATAATGGGGAAAGGATTGTTGCCAAGCATAAGAATGAAGAGTTTGGTGAGACAAAAACAAAAAGGAAAGTGCTTGACTCTGATAAGCTGCAAGTCTTGGAAGAAGCCACTGCAATAGCTGATGAGTGGGTGACAGAGATGAGATTGACCCACGTGCTGGATGGTTTGCGTGGTGAGGTTGGTATTGAGCATATGGGCGAGATTATCGTGCTGATGATAGCCGATGTTGAACGTGAAGCTGAGGGTGAGATAGTTGAATCCAAAGCTGCTCGTAAGGCAATAGGGAAAAGGACAGCCACAATGTATAAAAGAAGGCTCAAAGATGGATTGTATAATAGTGAGAAGGAGACGGAAGAATGAAAGATTTATTGCTTTTTGTCATGTTTAGTATAGGAATTATATTTCTCAGCCTTGTGAGTATGAAGACGAGTAGCCGCATTATGGGGATAGAAAATCGTGTTTCTGCCCTTGAGAAACCCAAACTTGATACATATGAACAGGCTCTTGACTACATCCTCCAGCGAGAATCAAATAATGGGAAAGCAGACAATCTCGATGTACCCGGCCCTGATGGTGAGTTAGGCCCATGGCAGGTAACGCCAATATGGATAGATGACATCAAGAGATTAACAGGGGAGGTAGTTGACCCCATGAATCAGGTAAGCACCCGCCGTCAGGTACGTATATGGCTGGAGCATTATGCCCCCAGGGTTGGTGCGGAAAGCAAAGAAGAGATGCATGAGCTTTATCGTAGGGGGCCAACAGGTTATCGAAGATGGAAGGGAGAATGAGATGAAACCCCGATGCAAGCATAAGCTACCGAACGGCAAGAGCGCGTGGATATATCTACCTTGCAGAACATGCGGCACGAAGGGGAACATGCGGTGGTGTCCACTGTGCGGAGCAATAGCCACACTTGTTTCAGCGTGGGGGCTCGCTGACCATTATCGCCATCGCTACCCCAAGGGAGAATGAATGATGACACGGATACAGAAGATTAGATTCTGGATATTTGCCATACCGGCTTTGATTTTCATTGGCTTGGGAGCTATTTGCTTTTTCATGGCATACCTGATGCTGGTATGTGGAGGAGACGATTGACTCAGTATCCGCTCCTAAAACTATTCAACGTCCCTGAAGGTTACATAACAGGACAGAACAGGATAGACAGCAAGAGAAGGACTCACTTGTATAAGGGTACATTCGATAATCCAGGATTGCCAATGTGCAGGCATGGGTGGAATAATGGATGGAACAACCCATACCTGATATGGCGGAATAATGTTGGCCCCATGGGTATTTGCAAGACCTGCATGAAACGAGCAAGAAACAACGCTGCTGGTGTACAGGCTAGGATAGGCTCAGAAGCTACGAGGATGCCCCCTAACAGACTTTCTTTTGATATTGGGTGCAATTAGGTGTTGAAAGCAGAAAATACCTTAAAACTGAAGTGCGACCGTTTGCTGGGTTCTTGTATTTGGGGTGTCTTTTGGTACAGAACTTGAAATTGTACGTTTTTAGTCAGAAAGTGAGAAATGGTCCACTTTCCTTCCAAACTGAAAAGCAAGGGCTTTTTCTACCCAAAGCTAGAATGAAATGTTTTTACGCCTAAACTAAGAAACATATGGTTTTGCTTACAAAGCGAGAAACACATGGGTTTCTGTCATAAAATCAAAACGGTTTGCTTTTTGTCCCAAACTGAAAAATGAATGCTTTTTGTTCTTAAAGCCAAAACGGTTTGTTTTTTGCTTCAAAGTGAAAACCAAGTGGTTTTGCCGCCAAATTGAAAAGTGGTTTGCTTTTCCGACCAAAGTAGAAATGAAATGTTTTATGTCTGAAAGTGAAAAGCGTTTGCTTTTTGTATTGGATTGAGAAACGAATGTTTTTTGTCCTCAGAGTAAGAATGAAATGTTTTTCGTCTTGAAATCAAAATGAAATGTTTTTCGTTCGGATTGAGAAATGAAATGTTTTTTGTATCAAAGTGAAAAGGGTTTGCTTTTTGCCCTAATTCAAAAAACGAAATGTTTTTACCCTAATTCAAAAAACGAAATGTTTTTCGTCCTGGATCGAGAATAGGGTGGTTTTATGGTTGGAAGTGAAAACGAAATGTTTTACGGATGGGAGCAAAAAACGTTTGCTTTTTGTTTCAAAACAAGAAACAGATGGTTTTCCCACCCAAAGTCAGAATGAAACGGTTTTGGTTACAAACATGAAATTGAATGGTTTTTGCCCTAAATTGAGAAATGAGGCGTTTTTTGCTTCAAAGTGAAAACCAAATGGTTTTGCTACAGAAAGCAGAAACCCGCCCATTTAGTAACCAAACCGGAAAACAATAGTGTTTACTCCTAAACTGAGGTTTATATGGTTTTACTCCTCAAATTGAGAATGAGCCGGTTTTGCTTATAAAGTGAGAATTGAGTGGTTTTTGGTACTAAAATGGAAGATGGTGGTAAAAGGCTGGATGGGCTATTCTTTGGTGGAATATCTATTCACCACACATACCCCATAAATAGCTTGAGGATGCTCCCTAAGAGACTTTCTTTCAATAAAGGCCCATTGGCATGTTGAAAGCAGAGAACACCTTAGACAAGGAGGATGAGAAATGAGTTGTAAACATGATTGGATGCACACAGGGCTCAGGTGTTATTGGTGTCGTAGTTGTGGAGCTATAAAGCAAAGGGTATTTAGGCTAAGAGAATTACGTGGTGACAAGCCCCCGGTATCGTTATCTCTATCACAGAGGAAAAGCAATATTGGATAACTGTGCAACCTGTGAATAACATTTACAAATCTTACCAAACCTTATGAAGATAATAAACACAACAAAGGATAAACCCGCTCAACCTGAGTCATCCAGGGTAGATGAGTTCATGGAATATCTGATAGACCATGGTAATTTGTATTGGGGTTTCCCTTATGTAAGGGATGAGGTAACAGGTAGGATGCAATTGATATGGCCGGACGTATAAAATAATTTATGAGGTTTATGAAGATTGCTTTGGTCAATGGTGTATAATATAGGTGGAGGTAGATAGATGAGGAAGCTCTTATTGCTTATTGCCCTTTTGTTGATGGTATCAGGTTGCCCAACACCGGGTAATCAATCTAAGCCTGTTGCTACGGTTGCTCCTGAGATAACAGCTAGGGATATCGAGGAGGTTATCATAAGGCAAATGCAGCAGACAACACAGACAACCAATTATGCTATTGATGGCGAGAGGGCCAAGCTGGCCAGAGCCGCCGCTCGTGATAAGCAAAAGCTGTATCTCTCTATGATTGGTATCCTTGTTGGTTTTTGTGTCATCTTCATCTGCTTAGACTCATTCATTAAGAATGGTAAGCAATGGTTGGGTGTCCTTGCTGGCTTTGCAATCGTAGTTGGCAGCTTGGTTATCCCCCTGATATGGCCGTGGTGAAATGAATCACAAATGGGATTACTGTCTGACTTGTCATTGCCCTATGGTGCGTTGCGGAACTTGTGGTAATAACTGTTGCAACGGGGGAAATGGTTGTGATAATTGCGATTCTGCTTATGCCTTGCAGCATGAGCGATGGCCTGACAAGAAGGATTGGGATGCATTCAAAACTATTGCTGGTAGAGAGCAAGAGCTTGTAATAGGTGATGTTACCTACGAGATGTGGCAAGAGTCTGATTCTAACGCTGCACTCATTCGGAGACAACGCCATGACATTCCACGAGGTAAACGTAACCCTGAGAATTATATGCGGCCGTGGTAAGAGGAGAAGAGTGAACAATGAAGAACAGTTGATTAAAAAGCAACACCGATTACGATATGCTCGTCCGGCATGTATGATAACATTGAAAAGGGGTGAGGACCTGTTGGATGTGACTGATATTGATGATAGGGAACCTCATTATCTGATTTGCCAACCACATTATCCAATATGGGAGAAGGAAGAATGACTGAAACAGCAAACAACGGAACTATTCCAGTATGCATCAATTGCGGGTTTGTAGGAGCAGCCCGCATGGTGGATGGCTTTGGGCCATACTGCGGTAAGTGTGCTGCTCAGGCTGCTGGTGCTGTTCCTCCTGCTCCATATATTCCTCCTGTGCCTTATCCGGCACCAAGGGAAAGCCCAATCTGGGATGACGGAATGGTTTGTAAGACAATTTGTGGTAGCAGTAACAGGTGGTAGGAGATATGTTGTAATAGACAATGACAGACAATAATCAGCTCATCATAGATTATTTACCGTTGGCTTACAGGATAGCGAGGGAGTCGTGCAAGATGTTCCCCAGGGCAGATGAGCATTCTATCTATAGCGATGCTCAGTTTGCTCTGCTTCATGCAGGGTATAAGTTTGACCCAAGCAAGAATGTGAAGTTCGCAACATATGCGATACCAAAAATCAGGTGGGCTATCCTGGATGGTATGCGAAAGAGGGATTGGGTTCCAAGGGATGCAAGGAAGAATGAAGCAAAGATAGTACATATGAACCCGTCTGATGACTTTGGGAATATCAGTGTAGATGATTTTCCTGGAAAGAGGCTAGCTGAGGAGGATGAATTTCAATTCCTGATATCTGACCTGACAGGTATGCAAAGACGTTGTGTTGTCCTCCATTACAAAAGCGATATGACATACAGGGAGATAGGGGAGGCTTGTGGTGTCAGTAAGCAAAGCGTGGCTGGTTTTATTTGGAGAGCAAAGAGACGTGTGAAAAAGAAGGTCTCGTGAATATACAAATAAGAGGTGAATTTACAATGCAGGCGGATGACAAACCTATTCGTTGCTGCATACGGCCTAAAGAGGATTCACCTATTTTTACAAAGAAGCTGTTAGATTTGTCCGATATGCCCGATGGTTTTTACGAGGTATATGGTCTGATTCGTAATGACATGGACAATGATGCTGAATATCTTGTTGGTACATTGAGAGAGGTTGTAGCAATTACCCAAATGGTTGGCACCCTTTCTTTGTGTGCTGCTCAAGGGATGCCTGTGTTATGGATAGCATCAAAGAAGCACACTCAGTTCCACAAGGCTGTTTTTAGTAGGATGAAGGATGTTGTGTTTAAGATACTCAGGGGCTCATTGCGGAATGATAATCCGTACACGCCCCTTGTTATGGATTCAGGTGAGACTGGTGGCAGCAACGATGAGCATGTTGTAATGCTATCTGCGGCTCATAAGATGGAGATGGAAAGATGAAGAAAATGATAAGGGGTTTGGTAGTGGTGGTGGTTGTGTGCTTGGTTGCTGGCTTGGTACAGGCTGACAAGATTGATAGAAATCGGAATAGCAACTATCGTGCTGTAGGGTATATAGTATATATTCTAGAGCGTTACAACACGGAGAAGGTAAATGGCAACCGTTGACATAATGATCTATTCCCGCATGAAGCTATGGCTGAAGGTTTTCATACGGCCCTTGTCCTGTGCAGCCATGTTTGCAATCCGTATGGGATGGACTGACTCGACTAAGGCCAGCCGTTTCATGTATGATATTGGATTGCGGGGGCTTCAATGGCGAATAGGCAAGAAGGGTCAATGGCGTAATATAGACCGCAGCCGATACGAGTGGGAAGCTATAGAAGCGAGACAGGAGCAACAGAATTAAGACAGTGACCATGACAACCAAAAAGATTCCAACGAGCGTGGAGTTGCTTATTGCTTAGTCTGAGGATTACTGGAAGCTAGAAACTGCATTTAGAAAGAGTAATGATGAACTTCTTGCGGTGTTAAGTAAGAAAGAGGATGAGCTGATGATGGCTGGGTTGGCGGGTGTATAATAAAAGATAAGGATAAAGAATGAAAGACCCATTAAGACAACGAGCGAAAAGAGCCGTCAGGCTAAGGCTCAAATCAATGTATTACGATACACCCAATGAGCCTACGCAGGAGATGTATCAATTGGCAACAGAGATGAAATGGAGGAGTCTGACGAGAAGGCGTTAATAATAAAATGGACAACGGCGAACAGAGATGTACATTCGCCAATAACGAAGCAGCAATGATTGCGATAGCTTGCGATAGTTGGGAAGAACAAAAGAGCAGATGGAGGAAGAGGGGTCAGGAGAAGAGCGACCTCATACAGTCATGTCTATGTTGTACCCTTGAATTACTTTCGGAGGGAACACTGCATTCCAATAAACAGTTGAGAACACTTGTGAGGGCACACCTAGCTACCCAGTTGGCTGTCCCTGTGAATGAATATACGGTTGACAATTTTGATAAATTATGTGATAGACGGAGGAAATGATGGCAGAGACGAAGGAAATTGAAAAAGCATCAGGGCAAGCAGCAGCAATAGCCGAAGGTACGTTTTACTATGGGGCTAACACTCTTGTGAAACCAAAGGCAGTAGATGATTGGATATCGCTCGGATACAAGAGGCTCCTGTGGACGCACGTTCCTATTAAGGCGAACGCTGATGCCATTGCCGACCTGGACCTTAGGCTGTTTAAGGTGTTTAATGAGGGCAACCAGAAGAAGGAGCTTGTGGAGGTAGAGGACCACCCCATTCTGGATTTGATTTATCATCCTAACCCCAACAAAACGAAGAACCAGATGCTGAATGCTCTTGTGGTGTATCTGGAATGCGTTGGGCAGGGCTACTGGGAGATTGTTTATGATGTGCCAATGGAAGGTGCTGTACCGCTTCCTTCTGAGCTATATGGCATAAGACCATCGAGGATAACTCCTGTTCCTGACAAGGAGGGTCGTGGTATTAAGAAGTATGTCTTCCAAGTCAGGAAGCATATGAAGAAGAAGGATTTCAAGCCTGAGGAGATTGTCAACTTCCAGTATTTCGATCCGTTGAGTGATTGGACGGGTATGGGTAATATCATGCCTGCTGAGAATGAGATGTTGCTCGAAGATAAGATGATAAACTGGGAAGATGACTTCTTCAAGAAGGGCACTATTGATGGTTTGCTGACCACTGAGGCTGTGCTGACAAAGAAGGATATTCAGGATGTTCTCAGTATGTGGCAAAGAAGGCTTTCCAAGGAAGGCCGCTCAACGATGCTGGTAGGTAAGGGTGTCAAGTTCCAGCCAATGGGTAAGTCACCGCAGGATGTGGATTTCTTGCTGGGTAGGAAGGACAACAGAACGGGCTTCCTCGCCGCAGAGGGCGTATCGCCCATTCGAGCGGGCATACTGGAGAATGCTAAGTACGATAATTACAAATTACAGGAGGAGGCGTTCAACAGGAACACCATCATCCCAAAGGCCAATACCATAGCAGCCGCATTGACGCTATATCTGGTTCCAAGGTATCCTGATTTAGCTGGTGTGCATAGGGAAGGCGGAGGAGAAGCTGGTAGGTCATTCCGGTACGTGTTGAAGTTCGATGTGAAAGCCCTGTTGCAAGAGGACGAGGATAAGCTGGTCAAGCGTCAGAATATTGCCATTGAGCATGGTACACTGACACCTAACGAGGCGAGGCAGGAGAGGGATTTAGAGACATATCCTGAGGGTGATACATACTATGTTACCAAGAATCTCATACCCGTCAAGCAGGCCCTTGCTGGCCCTGAAGAGACAGAGAGGAAGAAGCCTGAAATGGGCGGCGAGGAGGAGGTGCTTGATGTGCTTGAGGAGGAGGTAGCCGAGAAAGTGGATAAGACATTGGCCAAGCTGGAAGAGACGGTTGAGCTGATGGAAGACAGAATAGTTGAAAAGATTCTGGAAAGGGTCAAAGAAGAAGCGGGTAAGGATGTATAATAGGTTGAAAGGAAGGTGAGATGATGGATAAGCCAGACTATGGAATTGCTGAGAAGTGTATAACCATTCGTAAGCGTTCTAAGCGAGGTGAATTTATTACGGAAGAGGAGCACCAACTCTGCGGGAGATTGTGTGATAAATACCGAGAGTGGTATATGGATACTGAGCATCGTGTCTTCAATGAGACTGTGCCATTTGGTTCAGGTGCTAGGAGATAGGTGATGGCTAAGGACCCTAGACTAAATCAGAAATGCCCTGATTGTGGGGTAGATTTATATGCGGAAGATATAGTATTATGGAATGGAAGGGGTGCGGAGCTTGGTGTACTTCGTAGCAACCATTTCCCTGGAAGCCCTAGTTGTATGCGTAGACAGGTTGAGCAGAAGGATGATAGGATAGCAGAACTCGAAGAGGGCATTCATGCATTATATGAGCAGCTTGTGGGGTGTAAGAAGGAAGCTAAGTGATTACCGCATCAAGCACAACTAAACCGCTTGCTTGGCATGGTGCAGCAGATGGTGTATTCATTGCTAAGAAGGGTATACAAATTGTCCCTGTCCCACAACAAGTGATGATATTCAAGGCGTCTGCTAAATCTGATGACACCTGTACGATGGAGATTTGTTATGATGGCCCATTGTTTGATGATAGACCTGTACCATGGTATCGTAGGGTATGGAACTGGTTGAAGGGAAAGAGTAAATGACAGTAACATCAGAAAGCTCTGGATGGAAGATAGTTTTGCATAATGAGCAATGGGTATATTCTGATACGATGGAACCTTTTGTCATATTAAGGCCCTGCCACAATTGCCGGGAGGACCAAACCCATTTGATTATCAAGCATGTACGACCAGACGGAAGGGAAAAGCAATTGGGGATATGGGTTGATGCTTGTATAGCCCCAATTGTTAAAGCTCTCAACAAACATGGTGTTTATACAATAGCTTCCTGTTGTGGCCATGGTAAGATGCCCGGCAGTATTGTTCTTGCCGATGGGCGGGAGATAATCATTGTTAAGAATAGCCATGAGCGTGATATTGTTTTCTCTGCTTGTTTGAAGAAATCTGAATGACCTGGGCAACAAAGGACTTATCGCTTGCAGCCTTCATCGCCGCCTCTAAGGGCGGTTTGACCAAGCTCCAGAAGCAAAGGTATCAGGTTGTCAAGCTTGCTTCCAAGGATGGCAATGTCATGCTACTGTCCGGGGCTCTTTATAACGTGCTGATGAGGTCATACGAGAAAGCCGAGAAGGATGTTGATGATTTACAATACCCATTATCTAGTGAGGAATTACCCATCACTGATTTCCTCAAAGGGATAAGGAAGATAGCATCAAGAGTTCAGCAGCAGGGCCGTCTTGCCGTTAATCTTACGGACAAGGGCGGCAATATGGCCCTTATGGCTGAGGCCTTATACAACAGGCTCACAGCAGCCCATGAGAAGGTTGTCCAGGAGAAGCCAACTGTTATCCTGGGATACGACACTGAGGAAATAGGTGTCGATGCTGATGGGCACACCATCTATTCCGCCCCTATACCGAGAACGGAGATACCGAAGGAAGACTTCGAGTATACTACTGATGAAAACGACCCGAGCCGTTGGACGCGTTATGATTAGGAGGCTGAGGAACTGGTTGGTAGGCTGGTTGTTCGGATGGCGTAAGACATGCTTGCATTGTCTAAGGGCTAAACCATATAGTGCATTTGTGAAGCTACCATATTACTCGGCAGGTGGGTTGTCTGTAAGCTTGTACCCTGTGTGCGAGAAGTGCTTTGATAAGCTGGACCCCCATATCATCATGTGGCATTGCGAGGAGCAATGGGCGATGAGATGGAAAAGAAACCCGAAAGAATTTCCAGTGGCGGCGTTGGCACAGAGTATAATGGAAAGGAAGGAGAATGAATGATGCCCCCTGAAACTAAATCAATAGCAGCAGTCAATCTCAAAGGAGCCGAGGATGAGAACAAGAGAATTGTTGAGGCTTGTGCAACGGATGAGCACGAGATTCAACAGATTCTTGGTAAGGCTCTTGGTTATCCATGGTTCAAGGATGACCAGAAGAACTTCCCTGGTGCTACCGAGGAGGATGGAGTGTGCGTAGGTGGTCATGTCGCCATAACCCTTGCGATGGAAGCGGCGGATAAGATAAGGGAGCTTGAGGCTAAATTAGAAGAAAAAGATAAACAGCCTACTGACTCCCAGATTATGATTAGAGATCTTCAGATTAGGGTTAGGTATCTTGATAAGATGAGGCAAAAAGCAATCAAGGGGTGGGAAGATTTATCTGATATAATTGAAGACATAGAGTCTCGAATAAATAAGCATTATC
>Ga0307928_10002442_pt1 | contig 14275 bp, 15 predicted proteins | sample AceLakmetagen232_FD_201815 | JGI IMG/M metagenome (GOLD analysis project Ga0307928, IMG submission 201815) | Saline water microbial communities from Ace Lake, Antarctica - #232 | ecosystem: Environmental > Aquatic > Non-marine Saline and Alkaline > Saline | place: Antarctica: Ace Lake... | reverse complement strand
ACATGTACGTCATCTGTCTTATCGTTCTTGGGGGGTAGCTTCCGCCGTGTCCTTGGAGGCAATAGGGATATGGTAAGGCGTTCGCCATCAGCGATAGCCTTAGCTTGTTTCTTCGTCAATCGTAGGGATAGGTCCATCGTATGCATTATACGCGATAGGTCACCATTGAAAGTATTTTCAAGAATTATGCTCTAAATATCAAAACGCGGTTTTTTACCGCGTATAATGACGGCAGTATTTTACTGTTCTACTGACGGTAAGATGCTGTCCGTCCCCCTACGAGTAACGTAGATCGTAGGAAGCGAACAGCAGTAACAAGAGTAGAAAGTAGCTTAATTAGGGGATTTTTTTGAAATATTTAGCTTAATATTAGCCGGGGGTTCTATCTTTACCACATTTGATGATTCTATCAGGATCATTATACGAGGGAAAACCAGAGAAGTAACATCGTTTCGAGATGTGTCGCGTATAATGACGTTGACAAGACAAGTTTCTAAGGCATTCAACTTATAAGGAGAACCCCCAATGCCTATCACAGACGAACAGCGTTTGACCTGGGAAGAGATTTGCCCGTCCTTTGGCAGAGACCCTGAGGATGGCTCGCCTGGATTCGATGGTGAGACAGTCGAGTGTCAGCGATGTGCTTCGTCCGATCCCGTCATGGCCGAGGCCTGTGTGGCCGAATGCGAGGCCGAATGGAAAAAGGACGTATCTACCGGCCCGGTTGAAGAAGTCCCCGCAGAAGCCCCTGTGGCTCCTACTGCGGCTCCTCAAGAGGAAGCCCAGGCAGAGGAACCCGTTGAGACTCCCGCTAAGGTTGAAGAGTCAGAAGCCAAACCCGAACAGAAAGGAGCACCCGTGACCGAAGAGAAGAAAGCCCCCGTCGAGAAGAAAGTTTCCCGTACGGACGTATTCTGGGAACTCCTAGCCGACGCTACGCCACGGACAAAGAAGGAATTCGCTGAGGCCATTGCTACCAAGCTCGAAAAGTTCACCGTGAAACAGTTAATGGGTTACGTGGGTGATCACCTGCGTTTTAGCGTCGGGGCCGGATTCATGGTTAAGGATGCTGACGGCAAGTATATGAAAGTCTAAGATGAACAACCCAGACTGGCTAAAGCCGACAAAGAAGAAGTTGCTAGGTAAGCATAGCCCGTGGTTATGGGCTGTCGAGCCTGTTCACGGATGTAATCTAAGCTGTTGGCACTGTACCGCTAGATTATATCCGTCTGACGGCGTACCGAAGTTCATGTCAAAGGAGGTGTGGAAGTCGTTACTTGAGGTTTGTGCAGCTGAGACCCCGCATGTTCGGCTTGAGATGGGACAGGCCGGGGAACCAACACTTCATCCTGACATTCTTGAGTTTGCTTCAATGTCGAGGGAGATTAGTCCGACTACCCAGATTCAGACCTTTACGAACGGCATAAATCTTCTGAACGGAAAGTTCACATATAAGGAGCTGTTTGACGCAGGCTTCCATAGCGTCTACGTCGATATGTATGCTCCTAGGGAGACACATATAGAGCTAGCAAAGCAGTCTGGATTTGAGTGGTTCTTATATAATGATCATAAGGTCGGAAGTAAGGACCACCACCATGAAGCGAATACGTACTATGGCGATCCCAAGATGAACTTAATCATTCTTCAGGATCGACCGGAAAACAGGAGGGGTTGGCGAAAGGTCGGCCGGTTGAGTACCTTCCTTAATTACGTTGACTGGGAGGCATGTATCCCTAAAGGGTTGCTTCCAGTTCGGGAACCATATAAGCGTCGGTGTACTATGCCGTGGCGATATGCGAGTGTGAACTACAAGGGGGACTATACGTTTTGCTGTATTGACTTCCTGGGTGAAGCATGCGGGCAGATGGGTAGTGTTCTTGAAGGTCCGGAAGGATTCAGGAAGTTTTGGTTCGGTCGATTGATGCAGAGCATTCGCCGTCGGTTGTTAGCTGGAGATCGAGCGGGTATCCCATACTGTTCTCGGTGTAATTGTGCGTTCTCTAAATGCGACTGTAGGTTCTGGCCGGAGGAAACTTTCGATAGTTGGTGGGACGGAAGCTCTTGGCGGGATATGCCGTCGCTGGAAGAAGATGCTGAGGTGTTCGCCGATGGTTGGGAGAAGAAGGCTCTTGTTGATGCCTCCCTCCCTACTGAGGCGGAAGAAGATGAACTGCTGAAGAAGTCGAATTGGTCAACTATCAATAGTATAGAGGCGTCCCGTAGACGAAAGAAGCGTAAGGGATTCTTTGACTAAGTTGGAGACCGGATTTTGGAATAATCGACCTTCGGTTTGGAAGAGGAGTTAGAAATGGGCAGTTTCTTCACAGACGCAGAGCTTAGGACGAATCCTCCTTGGGAAGAAGCCTGGCAGGGGATGCCTGAGTTCAAAATGGAAGACCTTACTCCGATTAAATCGGTTATGGTACACTTCGCATCTTGGGAAGATTCGGAACGGTTCGCTGAACTGATCGGGCAGACGGTAACACCGAAAACAAAGAGCGTTTGGTATCCGGAAGCGGAGATTGGCCGTTATGTAACTCGGAGGTACGTTGATACCGAACCAGAATTGGAGAGGGCTCCGAATGAATCCTAGATATCCAGTCTATATTATCTCGAAAGGCCGCTGGGAAACTCGTTTTACAAGTAAGGCCCTAGAGAAGATCGGCGTACCGTATCATATCGTAGTAGAGCCCCAGGAGGAAGCTCAGTACGCCGCAGTGATCGACCCGGCGAAGATTCTTGTCCTACCGTTCTCAAATCTTGGGCAGGGCTCTATCCCGGTAAGGAACTGGGTGTGGGAACACAGTATGAAAAGCGGGGCGGAGCGTCATTGGATTCTTGACGATAATATTCAAGGGTTCTACCGGCTAAACTGGAACTTGAAGCTTCCGGTTGCGAGCGGAACTATCTTCCGCTGTGCCGAAGACTTCACGGATCGGTATACGAACGTCGGGATAAGTGGATTCAATTACTTTATGTTTACTAAACGAAAAGATAAGCTCCCGCCGTGCGTCTTAAATACCCGCGTCTATTCCTGTATCCTACTTAACAACAGTATCTCTCATCGCTGGCGTGGTCGGTATAATGAGGATACCGATCTTTCGATCCGTATTCTAAAGGACGGCATGTGTAGTATTCTGTTCAACGCCTTCCTGGCTTATAAGACGACTACGATGACCATGAAGGGTGGGAATACTGAAGACCTTTATGAGATTGAGGATGGTAGGCTAAAGATGGCTCAGAGCCTAGCCGATCAACACCCGGACGTGGCTCGGGTTACACGAAAGTGGGGACGTTGGCAGCATCACGTAGACTACTCCTCATTTAAGAATAACCGTCTGGAAAAGAAACCCGATTTGGATATTCCGGAAGGTATAGATAATTATGGGATGGAGTTTCAAGAGTTGGTAAAGGGTATTTGGACCACGGGTCCGTATCCTGGTTGGTACGATAAGAAAGACAGTCAACTAAGAAAGGCAGAGTAGTATGGAACGTAAAGCATTGTTGAAAACGTTGAGGGCGTTGCTTCCGGTCACTGGCCAGAATGTAATGTGGGAAGAGGAGTCTAACTTCAGATTCTCCGACAAGGAGATTCGGGTTGCCGACGGCTCGGCCATGGCCAAGGCGGAGCTGGCCGAGCCGTCTGGCCTGGATTGCCTGGTCCCTGCGAAGCTGTTTGTGGACCTACTGGCTGGTATGACATCTGATGAGGTTGAGATTAAGATGCAGGAAGATGGCGATCTTCTCAAGGTCAAGGGCGGTCGTCGCCGGGCCACGTATCCTGTGATCCGAGAGGGTCAGCGACTCGACAATCTGGACTTTGAGGTAGACACCTGGAAGCCAGTGCCGATCGGCATGCTTAATGCTATCATGGCTGTCCGGTTCGCCGCATCGAATGAGGTCTCCCGCGGCCCGCTGTACGCTGTTAAGGTCGCCTCAGATCATTGCGTGGCTTCCGACGCCCTGCGAATCGCCGCCGGGTACTGGAAGGAAACCAAGGAATGCAGCATCGGGCAGGACGTTCTAATCTCGACTGATATTGTGGACGTTCTGGCGAAACACGTTGGCGAGGTTACGGAGTGGGCTGTCAAGGACAAGGTTATTTACTTCAAGTTGTCTACAGGTATCACGCTGGGGGCGTCCCTGATGATCGGTGACTATCCTCCGGCCGAAGCGCTCCTGGAAAAGGCCACGGCCCTGGATTCGGAGATGCAATTTCCGGCCGGAATCATCGACGTGCTGGCCGCTCATTCAGTCCAGCAGGCGGACGTAGAGGAAGAGGATAAAGAAGTATTGATCGCGGCTAAGGGCAAGTCTTTAACCGTTACGACTAAGGCTGGGCGTGAGGTTGTTGATGATATTGAGTTGGCGGATGAAGCCGCCTTGGCTCTTTCGTTCCGTATCCATCCCGGCCTGTTGTCCTCTATCCTCACTCGTGATGCAAAAATGCTTTATGGGGAAGAAGCCTACGTGAGTTTTGGGTCTGCTGATATCCCTGAAGGCAAAACGTTCTCGACAGTCTATCTGGCGGGAGTGGCGCGGGTATGATGGAAATTCAGTTGGACTTATCCTCTGTCATGGATTATAAGTTATTCCTGCGGGTGAAGTCTCTGCCGAGATATCATTTTCGTGGGCGGACAGCAGTATTCCCTGATGAGTTCGCAGCTATAGTCGGTTTAGAATCCGTAGAAGTAGTTAAACCGATCCCGTATAATCCTATTGATAGATTATTTGATTATCAAGAGGACATTGTTCGGAAGGCCATTGAACGGCGGAAGTTTGCAATATTCGCTGATTGTGGCTTGGGCAAGACTTTGATGGAATTCGAGTTTGCCCGGCAAGCGGCTAAGTCGTTACCTGGGAATAAGTGTGTTCTAATAGTGACTCCGCTGATGGTCATTCCACAGATACTTGAGGAGCTGGAACGGTTCTACGGTGACTCGTTGCCTATGCGAAAGGTGCGGGCGTCGGAGCTTCATGATTGGTTAGTAGACGGAAGCGACAAGATAGGAATTACGAACTGGGAAGCTATTCGTGAGGACATAGTACCTGGTAGGCTGGGGGCGTTGATTTGCGACGAGTCTAGTTTCTTCAAGGGCCGTTACGGCAAGTGGGGCAGCAGGTGTATTGAGCTAGGCCGTGGCCTAGAGTGGAAGCTTGCGGCTACTGGAACACCAGCCCCGAATGATAGAATAGAATATGGCAATCATGCTGTGTTCCTGGACGTGTTTCCAACGTATAATTCTTTCCTGTCCAGATACTTCGTTAATCGAGGCAAGAGCGGCGGTCAATGGGAACTGAAGCCACACGGCACGGATGACTTCTATCATGGGCTTTCCGAATGGGCGATCTTTTTAAGCAACCCTTCTGTATACGGTTGGAGAGATCATTCTAATGATATTCCCGAGATACGGACGCACATTCACAATATTGATCTGACGAAGGATCAGGCCGGTATTATGCGAAAGGAGTTTGGTGGATTTTTTGTTACGTCTGCTACGCTTGGTGGGATAGGGTCAAGATCAAAGGCATCACAGTTGGCGAAGGGGCGATATAAAGGGGAGAACGTTCCGACTAATAAGTTCAAGGTCATTCGTGATTTGGTAGATTCCTGGCCGGACGAGTCTACTATTTTGTGGTGCTTGTATAATGATGAACAGGATGTTTTGGAGAAGACGTTTCCCGAGGCCCATAGTTTGCGGGGAACCACGTCGGACGACGACAGGATTAGGATGGTGTCTGACTTCAAAGCCGGTAGATGCCGCATCATAATCAGTAAGCCAAAGATTATGGGGTTCGGATTGAACTTGCAAATAGCCACTAGGCAGGTGTTCTCCGGGCTTCAGGATAGCTATGAGGCGTTCTATCAATGCGTGAAGCGAAGTAATAGAGTAGGCTCCACGAGACCCCTAAACGTACACATTCCGATTACTCAGTTAGAGCGTCCGCTTGTAGAGAACGTGTTGCGGAAGGCAGACAGAGTACTGGCGGATACTGAGGAACAAGAAAGGATTTTCAGGGATGCTATTGAAAAAGGATGAGCAGTATAGGGTTCATTTCGGGGACGCTATACCGCATATGGCGGAGCTTCCGGAATCGTGTATGGACATGGCCGTGTTCTCGCCGCCGTTCCCGAGCGTATATGCATATACTAGTCTGGGCGAGGACATAGGGAACTCAGAAGATTTAGACGGTAACGGAAAGTTGCATTTGAGTTTCTTCTATCGCCAGCTTCTTCGTGTTATGAAGCCGGGCAGGGTAGTGATGGTTCATGTTACTCAGATTCCCAAGCATAAGGCGGATGATGAAAACATGGGTATGCGGGACTTCCGCGGTATGAATATTCGTCTTGCGGAGAGGGCCGGGTTTGTCTATGACTATGATTGGCTAGTGACTAAGAACCCTCAGGCCCAGGCGATTCGTACCCATGACCACAGACTTCTTTTTGTTACGTTAGGACGGGACGCCACGACGTTGGCTGGGTGTCGCGGTGATTACCTATTGAAGTTCCGTAAACCTGGAGTAAATAAGGTTCCTGTAAAGGTAAGCGGCCAGGTAACTCGTGAGGATTGGATTCGATGGGCGGAGGCGGCGTGGACGGATATCAATGAGACTAAGACATTGAATGTTAGGTCGTCAAAGGGAAAGAATGATACGAAGCATTTATGCCCCCTTCAATTGGATGTCATAGAACGTCTTGTTCGGTTGTTTACAAATGAGGGTGAGTTGGTATTCTCCCCGTTTGCCGGTGTAGGTTCTGAGGGGTATGTTGCGATTCAACATACTAGGAAATTTTACGGGTGCGAGATCAAGCGAGAGTATTTCGATACTGCTGTTAAGAACTTAGATAGGGCCGTGGCTCAACTGAAAAGAACGAGATTCTTCTAATGCCGGACCCCTTCTTCGCAGGTAAAAGAAAAGCTAAGGCTAAACGCAAGCCCAGCCAAACTAAATCTGGTTGCCAAGGCTGTCCCTTACGTAGCGGCTGTAACTCGCCCGAGATGGCCCCATACGGCGAGGGTCGCATGGGCATCCTGGTTGTGGGCGAAGCCCCCGGAGCAAAGGAAGATGAATGCGGACGGCCGTTTGTTGGCCGGGCCGGGCAGTTCTTTCGGGCTGAACTGACGAAGCTGGATATTGATCTGGATCGGGATTGTCTGACGACCAACGTGGTACAATGCCGCCCACCGGATAACCGGACGCCGAATGATGATGAGGTTGATCGGTGTCGCCCGCGGCTAGAGAAGCAGATTGAGGAGTTTGAGCCATCCCTCATTATCGCCTTAGGAACCCCAGCCATTCAAGCCGTACTACGTGACGCACCATCAAAGCCGAACGCGACATTGATGCATGGTCGAGTCGTTCCGAACATCCTACGGGGTTGCTGGGTAGCCTGTTCATTTCATCCATCCTACTTTGTCCGCGAGAAGGGCCGGTTCGATGGCCGGTTCCGCGAGGCCCTGTCGGCTGGTCTAACGCGATATGAGGAGGCCTGGACGGATCATAGGCTAGACCCAGGTAAGTACGAGATCATCCCTTCTGCTGCCCGTCTGCGGGCCGTGCTCGCAGGCCTGGGCAAGGCCGGGCCAGTAGCGTTTGACTATGAGGCGACCTGCCTTAATCCGTGGAGTCCTAAAGCGAAACTCCTGACGGCCGCATTTGCGGATTCGCCGGATTTTGGTTACTGCATACCGATTGGTCATCCTCATGCGATGTGGAAGGCTGGCGAGGAGCAGGAGGTCAAAGAGGTTCTGGCCCATTGGCTGGCCGGACCTACTGAGAAAGTGATTCAGAATTGGCAGTTTGAGGAGCGATGGTCAATCGTTCATTTAGGTACGTCGATTGCGAATGTGGTTGCTGATACGATGATCGCCGAGCATGTCTTGGACAATCGCCGCGGCGTGACGGGTCAGGCGTTTCAAGAGTACGTGAGATTTGGGGAAGCCGATCACAAGAACATGGTTGTAGTATCGGCGTTGGAAAGAGAATTCTTAGACACAGTGGCTCGGTATAATGTACTCGACGTGCGGTACGATATACGCATTCATCAGGAACAGGAGAGGGAGTTATAATGTGGCTATATATTCCGTCAGTTTGTGCAGCGGTGGAGGAGGTCTCGATATTGGACTTGACCTTGCCTGCCCCGGAGCCTTCGCACCTGTCCTGTACGTTGAATATGAAGCCTATGCAGCCAGCGTCTTGGCAACGTGTATGGAAGAAGGAAGCCTTCATCCGTCGCCTATCTGGTCTGACGTTCACACTCTCACAAGCTCAGAATGCAGCGATTACCTTTGCGAAGCGACAGGTGGTAGAGGCGTCGAATTTGTCTACGGAGGAATCCCCTGTCAGCCTCATTCCGTCGCCGGTCAGCAGCGTGGCGAGGATGATCCGCGAGACCTATGGCCCAGCACTCTTCGATTTATTGAGGCGAGTCCATCAGTTCGCATTGTGTTCATCGAGAACGTCCCTGGGATGTTATCGACAGGCGGAGCCCGCCGTGTTGTCGAAGACCTGGAGCGACTGGGTTTCCGTTGTGCGCTCGGCTTGTTTACGGCGTCGGAAATTGGTGCTCCCCATAAACGAGAGCGGCTGTTCATCCTGGCCCACTTGGCAGACTCCGCAGGGGCGGGACTACAAGGGCCTGAACACAGGCTTCCAGGAGATGCTGGCGAACCAGGCGGCGACCTTCCCCTCTTCCCTCCCGGCCCCTCTGACCGAGCCGCCTGGGCAGGAATCCTCGCCAGGTGGCCCGGACTCGCGCCCGCTGTGGACTACACCGCAAGCCCACGACGTGACAGAACGGGGGAGCGGGCAGAAGCCATGCACGGCGGCGGGGAATGCCTGTCTGGCGAGGGATGCGAGGGCGGGGACCAAGAAGCGGCTCAACCCGAACTTCGTGGACTGGCTCATGGGATACCCCATCGGGCACAGCGACTGCGACTCGACGGTAACGCCGTCGTCCCTGTCCATGTGGCGGCGGCTTTCATCGCTCTGTCTGCGGCACTGGCTGGAGGCGGTAACGAAGATTGAAAAAGGACACTTCTTTTGAGCTATAATCTACGTGACGCTTACGCATTGTTCCACAGGGCCTTGCCAGTCTTTGCCCTGATGTCTGTCCGTGGTATACCCGTGGACCGGCAGGCTCTGGCAGACCTACGTGAGAAAACAATCGCTGAGAGGAATGCGATTACGAAGGCTCTGTCTGCCCAGTGTGTTCACAGATACGAAAAGAAATATGGGCAGTTCGACATAGGCTCAGGGCAGGATCAACAGCGGTTGTACTATGGGGTACTGGGACTGAGCCCGCTTAAGAATACCAAGTCGGGTAAGGACCTGACTGACCCATTGCAGTGTTCAACGGATGCCGCTTCACGTGAGCACCTTTTGACGCAGGTAGATGAGGGGACGCCGGAACATGATTTGATTGCCGGGGCTGGCGAGTATGCCCACCTGGTTAAGCTGCTTGGCTATATAAATGGCTGGCAGGAATTGATGGACAAAGACGGTTTGCTTCATTCATCGTTCCTTCTTCATTCTGTAAGCAGCTATCGGTCAAGCTGTGCCGATCCGAACTTCCAGAACATCCCGATTCGGAACCCCATCCTAGCCCGCCTACGCCGTTGTCTTGTACCGAAGAATGATTGGTTCCTGGAGATGGATTTTAGCGGAGCAGAGGTCCGCGGATATGCCGTCTATTCCGGTGACGAGACGCTGATTCACAATATCAGAAACGGTATTGATTTCCATCGGTATTATGCTTCCCTACTGTTTGACAAGCAGGAGAAAGAGATAACGAAGGCTGAGAGATATAAGGCCAAGAACAGTTTTGTCTTTCCGGAGTTTTACGGATCATATTACAAGACGATTTCGGCAGGACGCCCGGAATGGCCTGAGGCTCGTGTCAAAAAGACAGAGGACAAGATGTGGGCAGATATGCCGAAGGTCAAGGCGTGGCAGAAACGGACGCAGAAGGAATATGAGGATAGGGGGTATCTACAGTACCTTACCGGGTTCCAGGCCCGCTACGGCGGCAAGGGAGGCCTCCTATCGTCTAATCAGATATGTAACATCCCGAACCAAGGATTCGCTTTCCACCGTTTGCTTAAGGTCTTGTGCGACGTTGAGGATGAGATGCGACGGCGGAATATGAAGAGCTGGATCTGTGGGCAGATTCACGATAGCGTTGTATTTGATGTGGTAGATGAGGAGCTGGATGATGTAGTTGATCTGACAGAGGAAATCGTCGCCCGTCCGGCATTTGGATTCGATGACGTTGTGCCGTGGGAAGCTGAGTTTGGCATCGGCAAGAACTTCTTGGACAAGGTAGAGCTATGAAGCGAGCAAGCATAATCCCGGTTACGAACAGAAATCAGGAAGAGATGAATATCATCTTACCTGACGTAAAATCAAGGGATGATTTCAAGCCTATTCTTGGGTCGGACGGTGAACCGTTGAATAAGCCGAAACCGTTTGGTTTTGCGTCTGGGGTAACGAATACGAAATCCGGCCGCGTATAATGAACGTAATGAAGAAGGAGAACAAATATGAGTCGAGTTAGAGGTTACGGAAAGGTCTGGAATCTTGGGCATGCCGCTGTCGCTGCGTTATTCGATGGCCCGGTGGAAGTCCAGGAGAAGGTAGACGGTAGCCAGTTCTCATTCGGTGTAATAGATGGTGAGCTAGTTTGCCGATCTAAGAGGCAACAGATCGAGTTGTCGGCTCCAGGTATGTTTGACTTGGCCGTTGCTACTGCTATGAGATTGGCTCCCGATCTTGAACCCGGTTGGACGTACCGTGGTGAGTACCTGAGGAAGCCGAAGCATAACGTCTTGGCCTATGATCGAGTACCGAAGCAGAATATGATTCTGTTTGATGTAGATAAGGGGATGGAAGACTATAGAGGCAACGCTGAGAGATTTCTGGAAGCTGAACGGCTTAGTCTGGAGTGCGTTCCTTTACTGAAAGAGGGTACGTTTGACGATTGGCAGACGTTGAAGACGTTGCTTGACAAGCAGAGCATTCTTGGTGGCCAGACCATTGAGGGTTTTGTCATCAAAGGCTATGGCCGATACTGTGACGACGGTAAACTGCTCATGGGCAAGTACGTCAGTGAGAAGTTCAAAGAAGTTCATACGAAGGAATGGAAGAAAGCGAATCCAGGCGGTAAGGATATTCTTGGTGAACTGGCCGATGCTTATCGTAGCAAGTCACGTTGGCAGAAGGCCGTTCAGCATCTGCGGGAACGTGGCGAGTTGACGGGTTCACCGCAGGACATTGGGGCGTTGATGAAAGAGGTCAATGAGGACGTTCTTGTCGAATGCGGCGAGGAGATTAGACACCGCCTATTCAAATGGGCTTGGAAGCATATCAGTCGCAAGGTCGCCGCTGGACTACCTGAGTGGTACAAGGAAGAATTGGCTAAGCAACAGTTCGAGGAAGAGTAGATGCTATACCAAGAAGTGAGACCAAAGACGTTTGACGACGTTTTCGGTTGTAAATCTGCCGTGACTGCCCTGCGTCGGGCGGTTGAGTCTGAGAACCGATCCCATGTATACCTACTCCACGGTCCCAGTGGCTGTGGTAAGACAACCCTGGCCCGCGTATTCGCGGTAGCAATTGGGGCTGATGATTTCAATGTCATCGAACGCAATGCCGCCAGTGAGCGTGGTATTGACATGGCCCGCCGGATAGAACGGCAAGCCCAGACGCCTCCGCTGTCTGGCGGGGTCCGCGTGGACATCATTGATGAGTGCCACGCGATAACTTCAGATGGTCAGAGCTGTTTACTGAAGGTGCTGGAGGACGTTTCAGAATACCAATACTACTGCCTATGCACGACGCACCCGCAGAAGCTGCGGGAGGCTATTCGTACCCGTTGCGAGGAGATTACTGTATCGCCGCTGGATGAGGACGATCTAATAGAACTTGTTCTTGATGCCTCAGCGAAGGGTGGATTGAAAGATCCTGGTGATAAGGTACTTGATGCGATTGCGGAAAACTCAGATGGTTGCCCACGTAGAGCAATTGTCTTACTGGAGAAGCAAGACGGTCTGGAAGAGGACGAGGCCCTGAGCGTTGTGCGTTCCCACAAGTCGCTTGAGAAGGCCACGATGGATCTTTGCCGGGCCATGCTGGGCAAGCCGTGGCGGGTTGTCATGTCCACGTATAATGCACTTGAGGACAAGGACGCTGAGAAGATACGCCGTTTTGTTCTGGGCTACCTAGCCGGTTGTCTGAAGAAGGCAAAGAAGCCTGAGGAAGCAGAACGGTTCACAGAAATGATCGAAGAGCTGGCCGACGCCCGGTACGATGCCGGAACGCCGGGCCTGCTCGCCCAACTCTATAGAGCCAACACAGTCAAATAGGAGACTACGAATGGCAAAACGAGACAGAAGCAGAAACCGTGGCAGCAGGAAAGAAGAGCACCAGCAGGCTAAGGCTGATCGGGCCAATGAAGGTTTTGGTTCGTTCCCTGGGGTTCTCGTGTCTGAGGAAGCACTAACCAAGCTGGGTATTACTGAGTTTACCTGTGAAATGGATGAGGGGGAAACCAGTAAGGCGTGGCGTATTCAGGTCTTGCAATCACATAAGGATGATGCAAACTTGATCGGCTTGAAATTGTTTCTCCATGAGAAGGTTGGGACGGAGGGAGCTGACTTCCTCTGCCCGAAGGCGATGCGGGCCTATCTGCACAAAGTGGATATGCCTATTCCGGATGCGATTTCGGAAGGTCGATGCCCAATCTGTGAGCGGCTAGAAGTTTTGGTCGAGCGATACAAGAAGGATAAGCAAAATTTAGATGACGATACGCGGAACGTGAGACTGGATGAGCTGAAGGCGTTGCGTAATCACGGCGGTCGCTGGAACGATTTTGAGATTCCGAAGAAGTTCCTGACTTGGTGCGTTGATTGTACCAGTCCGGAAAGTGAAGAGTTGGGTGTTCGAGTATATCGGATGCAGCGGTCAGTTTGGGACGGCTTAGTTGACGAGATGGAGGGTATGGACGAGAACGAGTTTCGTGATTTCCTCGATCCGGATGATCCGTACCTGTTTGCATGGAAGCGTGTCGGGACAAAGAAAGAGACTCGTTACGGGTCGTTTAAGAGTCGGAAGAACGAGGACCTGCCGGATGAGTGGTTGGACGACGTACCTCTATATTTAGACGTTCTGAAGTTCGCCACCTATGATGAGATCAAGGAAGCATTCGACGCCGTTTCAGAACCGGACCCAGAGAAAGATGACGTCGCTGAGGATCTGGGCAGGGAGTTCAGTAGAACTAAGGATCGCAAGACCAAAGATGACGTACCGAAGGAAGAGGGCGGGCGACGTCGCCGCCGACGGGCACCTATTGAGGACGATGATGATGAGCCGACGCCACCGGCTGAGGTAGATGCTTTGCCGGAAGACGATGATGCTGAGACGAGCGACCGCGTGAAGCGTATGCGGGCACGTCGGGCGAAGAAACTTGCTGGAAAGGATGACTAATGGAATATGATGAACTGGGGAAGCATCTACGAATCGACCTAACGGCTTTGCATAAGTCCGCCCAGGAGCAGCCTGGCCTTGCCTTAGAGGCGGGGGAGCTTGCCGCGGAGCTGAAGGCTGCGGCCCGGCGATGTAAGTTGGACCTGGATGAAGCGAAGGGAAACGCCTACCGCGAGATCCGAAATAATCCAGATCAGTTCGGTCTGGACAAGATCACGGAATCGGCTATCAGCAGTACGATCCCTGTCCACCCGGCCGTTGTGGCCGCGGCCCGCGAGGAGGCCAACGCCTATGAGGCCGCTGACAAGGCCGCGGCATTAGCTGATGCGTTCGGTCATCGCAAGTCGATGATTCAGGATGAGGTCCGTTTGTTCCTTGGGAACTACTGGGGTGACATCGAGATCAAGGATATGGGTGGGGCCGCTGCGGACGTTAAGGCTACCAAGGGCGATATTGTAGAGGGCAAGCGTAGGCATAGACGGGGGGCGGCGGATGTCGCGTGAGAAGCGAAAACTGAGCGAAGATTTGGAACGGGATGCTCTGCCGCCTGTTGAGGAGTATCTATCCACCGGCAGTACGATTCTTGACCTGGCCATTGCGGATCGGTTTCCTGGTGGGATCGGTGTAGGCCGGGTCACGCATATCTACGGGCCGGAGTCAACGGCCAAGTCTGTGCTCGCCCAGGAGGTCTTGGGGGCAGCCCAGCGTCAGGGTGGTTATGCCGTCTATGAAGATAGCGAGATGACGTTGGACCTTCAACGGGCTCAGGCCCTATTCGGTCTTAAGACGG
>Ga0307928_10002441_pt1 | contig 14278 bp, 18 predicted proteins | sample AceLakmetagen232_FD_201815 | JGI IMG/M metagenome (GOLD analysis project Ga0307928, IMG submission 201815) | Saline water microbial communities from Ace Lake, Antarctica - #232 | ecosystem: Environmental > Aquatic > Non-marine Saline and Alkaline > Saline | place: Antarctica: Ace Lake... | reverse complement strand
CCGTATGATTTGCCCTGTCTCTATCCGTGGCGTGATAATGAAGCGTCGAATCACCTGTATCAGTCAAATCAGTTGCGTCAACATCGCTGATATTGTTTGTATCCGCGCCTGCGTCAATCGCATATAATTTTGACCGTTCTGTATCTGTCAATATTAATTCCGTTGCACTCTCTACCATATTGGACATAGCGAAAACATCGCCAGCAATGGACGTTGGATCGTATGTAGCTTTGAGCATATCACCCATTCCCGAGCCTGTAGCCGTAAATGTTACTTGACCGCTTGCGTTTGTGGTAGAGGTTATGGCTGTGCCGTCTACGAAATAAGGGCCGGATGCAGGATTGAGATAGAGCAGGATGTCAGCCCAATTAATATTTGTCGTGGAGACAAGCGGATTAGGGCTTGCGGCGATATTCTCATTAACAAGCAACTGCCCCTCGGCATAAGCCAGAACGTCAACCGAATCACGAGCCTCAAGCCTCCAGGAGAATGTGTCGTTATTGGTATTGGTTGAAAGATTAGCAGGCAGAAAATGCACCAGCACCATCCCGTTAGTAGCGTTCTCGACTTCGCCTGTTACCGCTACCGTCCACGATCTATCACTAGGCGTATAGTAGAATGTTGTATTTGTTACTGTGCTTAGGTCTTTGGCTACGCTGTCCTGCAAAAATCTCCAGCCTATGATCCAGCTCCCGCCCTCGGTTAATATTAGAGGTTCATTCATTATCACATTACTTACTTCGCTTGTATAGTTCTGTCTTGGCACAATGTTGGTTGCACCCATAGCCTGTAATCCAACAAGCATTAAAATCAATATGATTAATCTCTTCATTGCTTCTCCTAGTTCCTGCTAATTGTATCAAATATTTGATTGATTGTATATTCGTTTGTTTTAATCACTTGTCTTTTTGTCTTCGGCGTGCCCGTTAATAATAGAAAACCATCCATCAGCCTGCAAGCATCTTGCCTGCCAGCAATTTGTAACGCCCGATCCCTGTTTCGAGTAGCCGAACACTCCTGCGGTTTCGATTGAAACTTCCGTGCCAACACTGACCCACATTTCAAGTCCTGTAGCGACATCATTTGTTAAGTGCCTAATTGTAAACACACTGTTTAAAGTATAAATATAATATTACGCCACATTAGTTATAATTCCTTTCGTTACAGTTACGTCTTTAGTAACCCCGCCTTGTGTTACTTGAAATGTACCACTCCAGCCAGCCGTGCCGTTAATCTTAAAATCTCCTGTGGGATCGAGATTTACATATGAAGCGGCGCTGATATTAGCAAATCCACCAGTGTTCATATCTATGCTGGTGCTTGCGTTTACTATAAAACTTTCTGATGCTTCTATGTCTGTATCATCGTCTGATGTTATTTTAACGTCTCCTGCCGCAGAAAGAAGATTTAAATCATTTGCCGCGCCCTTTGCTTCTATAGTAATCGCACCATCTACTGTTTCAACGCTGATCAGCCCGGAGGTCTTTGCTAAAAGTGTTGAGACATTCCAAAGGTTGTCTACGTCTGGAGTTCCCGCCGTGTGCAACTGAAACGCGGAAGCTAGTGCCGTCAAGTGGCTATATATCCCGCCAAGCGTTGCGCTAATTGCTGCCGCCACAGATCCGGTTGCCACGTTTGTAGACGCTACCAGCCCGCTAGTCTTAAAGGTCTTGCTGTCAATAAACCCAGTCAGGAACGCACGCCAGTATGTATCATCGTGATCTGTGTTGCCGTTAGATTTTCCAACTCCGGCCGCTACATCGCTAACAAAGTCAAGAACTGTATGCTGTGCCTTCTTGTCGTCTATGCCGCCGCCGTCATTTATCCAATCAATTATACCGCCCAGCCAATCGTCATTAAGAAGAAGATCCGCCGCCGTCTTATCACTAATTTGTTCAAGTGATATATAATCTAACTGATGGTCGTTTGCTGATGGCTGATAAGGGAAAAGGTCTGCATCGTTTAAATCTGATCCCGTTGCCGTTGCTGTATCCCATCCAAATATTTGCAGTTTGCCTGTATTCGTGTCGTTGCCGCCCCTTAATCCTATAGACCTATACACGGTTGCAAATGCGCTTAATGAATCGGCTACTATTGATGTGTCGTCAATATCCCCGCCCGTCCAGTCTTGAGTTGGCGTTGTGAATCTCGTATCGGCATTGGTAGATATTGTGCCGAGCATCCAGTAAATGTTGCCAGTGGTTTGCACCCCATCAGACGCGAATGGATAAGCAATATCAGCTTTGACCACTACGCTATCAGGTGAAAACGATGGATCTCGGTTGGTAGCCTCAAGAACAAGATAGACATAGTAGTCGGTAGAGGCTTGAAATGAGCCTGATTCTGCAGCGGTAATAGAAAAGAATGTTTCGTCAACATCAGTGGCTAGGGTTTTGATTCCTGCGTTGCGCGTCCATTTACCAGTCTCTACTTTGATGGTATCTCCGCCGGCGCTTATCTCAAAAGGGGTAGCGTCGGGGCTTCTTCTAAATACCGAACCGCCAAGAGATAGAGTCTTTGCTCCTACGGCATCACGTAGCTTGTTCAACCACGGGCGTATAGACTTAACGGCAGTTCCAGGAGCCATTCGGTCTGGTACTGCTGGTTTTTGATTGATGCCAAAGAAGTCGTTTTTCATTATGGAGCTTGATCTCCGTCGTACATATTAGTTGACCATCCTGCTGCGTATATCCATTCTTGTACTAGGTTGTATCTTCCGCGACCTACCTGTGTGATTTGCGGTGCGCGTTTAAGCCATTGTTTTCTTCCTTTTGATTGCTCGGGCATCTCGCTTATAGCACCAACAAGCGCGCCCTGCCCCGACGAACTAAACCCTGTTTCTGCTAGCGTTATAGCTCTATCCACCTTCTTCCACGAACCGCTAAGTTCGCCACGCCTTGATGTCTGTACTGTGCGCCGGAGGATTGCCGCGCTTCGGAGATATTCGCTTTGACCTCTAAGCAATAGTTTATAATATGTTTCCTGTGGCTCTCCGGCTGGGGCGGAAACCCTCTTGTCTGTGCCGCCTGTTTCATAGTACACCTTAACCTCTTCGAATACTGCTTGATTGGCGTCCTCGTTAAACTTCTTTGAGTCTATTTTATCACCATTAGCCTTATTGACCTCGCCGCCATAACTACGCAAGGGCTTAATAAAATCTTGCCCTATAAGCTCCCATATCTCATTGATAGCTTCTTCGTTTGTTTCGCCACCGTCGCCATCATCGGCTACATAGGTTATACTGAGCTGGCCTTTACCGCCGCTTATTCCCTTGTCTGCGCTGTCCAGTATTCCATCCTTAACCTCGTTAACGCTTATTGTATAGAGATCGTTTATCTTCTCTATTGGCCCTTCGTATGTCTTGCTGGTGGTTTCACCGCCCTCTTGGGTATAAGTCTTTTGTGACGAAACCTGAGTGTAATTATTTTCGCCGATTACTCTTATGATTGATAAAGCCATAATTCTCTCCTATGGTAAAAACATTTGCCTAGATATTTCTTTGCCTATCTCTGGTGGAAGCTTCTCTATAAAGTCGTTTTGCTTTTTAGTTAAGTCAAGCATTGCCCGCTCAATCGTCATGCGCCCTGATGTCTGTCCGCCGATTGTTCCCCCGATACGCGAGAGTCTATCGCCTTCTGCTCCGCCGCCAGAACCTGTTATGTCGCCGAACTTCTCTTTAGCTTTAGCGATCTTGTCTGCTTTAACGTCAGCCTCTTTTACCGCCGCCTCTTTTGCTTTTGCTTCTTCTTTGGCTTTTTTATCTGCTTCTGTTTTAGCCTTAGCGTCTATCTTTGCTTGCGCTTCGGCGGCTATTCTCTCTCTTGCTCTAGCGTTAGACTTCTCCATTGTCTCTTTGGCTTTGGTTTCTTTTGCTATTTGCTCCTCTAGGTCTTTTTTCTGCTTGGCTTTTCGCTCTGACTGTAGCATTGATAAATTCGCCGCACCCCTGTTTAACGCGCCTAAATGACTATCTAATGCTCCTTTAAAATCTCCCTTTATAGCCTTAAAAAACCCTTCGGCAAACGCACTGCTAACTCCTTTTATTACGGCTTTTGTTTCTTGGAACTTCTTTATGAGAAAGTCTAGTGCGATGATTGCGCTTGACTTGATGCGCCTACTGAATAGCTGTATAGAATCTTCTGCCGAATCAAGCTGTTTAATCATATTGGAGTCAATCACGTCTCCGCTTTCCCTGAACTTCTGCGTAAGCCCAGGAAGCGTTTCTTCCGCTATTGACGCAAGCACCTCTTTCATTTGTGCGCCTGATCTTGTGCCAAGCAATTCGAGTATAGCGCCATATTCTACTGTGCCGGGTTCTGCTTCCGTAAAGGCTTCGGATAGCTTCTGTATTGCTCCAGCCATGTCCATATTTTGTACTTCTTTAAACGATATACCAGCCTTATCGAATAAGTCCACATAGGTTTTCATCCCTGTTTTAGCCTGCCCCAATGTGGCGGCTAGCTTTGATGTAACGGTTCTTATCTTCTCTTGTGATACACCCGCCTTTAATGAGGCAAGTTCTAATGCCTGAAACTGGTCAGTGGTTAAGCCTGACTGATTAGCCAAATCTGAAAGAGTAGATCCAAACATAGTGAGTGCGCGGAGAGATCGAACTATACCAACAACCGCGAAAGCTGAGGCCATCGCTACCTTTAGTTTGCCGAGTCCGCCCTGAAAGCTCTTGACGCTTCCCTTCATCTTGTCTGTGCCTTTTTTAAATCCCCGGCTATCTAGTTCTGATTTGGCTCTAATCGTTGCCATTTTTCCACTCCATAAACTCTTTAAATGTCTTACACTTCTTGCTCTGTACAGGGTGAGTTATCCATTCTTCGTGCAATGCTTCAAAATCCGTCTTGACGTTCAGTCCGTTGTCCTCGCATATACAGGCTTGGTAGCACGTTGCTCTACCGATCCCCATATCCCACGCCTCTGCCTGCTTGCAATTAGTAGCAAACCATATGGTTGATGCTATCCTAAAAGGCCACGGTACAGCCGATTGACTTGAATGATCTGAGTGCCAGATCTCTGGTGCGTGCGTGTAGCCGTCCATATGGGCGTATACGTCGTCAATAGCATCTTCTGTGGCGCTAGGCTTAAACGCCATCTTTAACTGCATATAGAGTTTTCGGAAATAGCTACGGTTAAACTTATACCATTCGTCAAGCCCCTCATTGAAAGAGGAACGCATAACAAACAGGGCGAATAATAAATCGCCGCCTGTTACATCTGCACCCTCAGTCATAAAGGGGCTATCAAAATGAGACAATACAAGGGCGTGATACGCCGAGAAATCCCGCAACTGAAAGCCGAAAATGACTGGTGGTTCTATCAGAATGTTCTGGTAGAAGTCACTCTTCATTACGCCCCTAAGATGTAGTAATACTTGTTTGTCCTATATTCTCAAGAGAAGCCGTTACGCGCATTTGATTCTGCGTGCGGTTCTTAACCATTGAGTTCACGTAGTACGATGTAAAGCCGGTAGCCGCCGCTATTGATCCAGGAGGGAAGTCTGTGTCTGCATCTGCGCCAGACTTAGCAACCATAACCAAGTCAACAAGGTCATGGTCTTGAGTTACAAGTCTCGAAGATAATGCCCCGTCTTCATCGTTTACATCGTTAAACGCTACATTCTTATTGCCACGATCTATTGATTCAATCGTGTAAGTTCCAAGTGTTTCACCAACACCTATCTCGTATTCTGTTCCTATCTGTGTTCCGCCCATTGTATTGCTCCTTATTTTGTCATATCCGTACCATGCGATTTAAAAACCGCTTGCTTACTTGCATTATCCCATACAACCATTGCAGGGAAACGATGCCCGATAATAGCACGGGTGTTAATTCCAATTTTGAAACCTAGCCCTCTTGCTCTCATACAGAATGTAGCGTCCTCTCCGTCACCACGATTAGACCACTGGAAGAAGTATTCTCCATCCTTTAACGTTTTTGCCATACGCTCAAACACTTTGCGCTTTATGATTGTAAAGGCTAGTCCGGTAATGCCTGTATCTTCTACCGAGTCAGGCTTAGGGATTCCACCAGCCGCCCACTTCGGATCACCATCTTTGGGAGCGTTTAGCTCTTTAAACATTAACGGCTTATGCGGTGGCTTTCTCGAACAGCATAAACCAGAAATCATATCGTACTCTTGTGACCGTGGGTCGTCTCTTATTGTGGCTAAATCTCTATTGGTGAATATCATATCATCATCGATAAATAGAATAGAATCACAATTACCATCGAGAAATGTTTGCGCTAGACATTGGGCAGCATAGTGGGACGGCATCTCAACCGCAGGCGTTAGCACCTCATCGCTGTCTCTAAGCCCGTTCATAAGCAGCCGAGTCCAGCATATCAGAAATCGCGGATCTACACCCCGTCCTGATCTTAATGCTATAGCTATATTACCAAATCCCATTCTATGCTTCCCATATCTTGTAGTATAATTCGACTGCGGCTGTATCTGCCTTAGCCTGTAACACGCCTGTTGCTACGATGTCTAGTGGAAGCAAAGCAAACTGTCCTGGTTCTAGTTTAGAGAACTCTTCGAAGCCTGCGCCGTTCACGTCAATTCCTATCTGTACGAAGTTGGTATCATCTGTATTATGAAAGAAACCCCAGCTACCATTTAAAGGAGACGTGACATCGCCGACGTCTATTGCTTCTGCGGCTATTCCTATGTTTTGTATTCCCCCCGCCTGTCCGTCGCCTGTCTGGTCAAAACGCGCATTAGTCTTGCTCGCCTTGTCTGTTATCAGGCTGTTGCCCGTGCCCTTACTGAAACTGATTGTGCAAGTTACTGTAAATTCATCTGCCATAATTATCTCCTATAGTGTTGACGGTGCGCAATATGCTCTAGCGTTCCGCTCTGAGCGCATCTCAACGCCGTTTGTTGTGTCTGTTCCCGCTAAAGGCATCCAACCCATTGGCCCACTAAATAGCGTGAAGTCGTTCACGGTTGACAGGTTGTTTACGATTGTTGCCATATCGTCTATCATAATTATATCCTCAACCGCACCCGTCCATTTTTTATGCTGTGCACGAGTATGGCTCTTGTAATGTGAGACAACGGCTAGGCGAACTTCTACCAACCAGTTGCCCGTAACCTCTGAGCCTATTACTTCGGGCGTTGCACTAAAGGCTTCTATCTCTAAGCGCGGTACGTTTAAAGCGTCATCAGAAAAGCTCTTAACGATTGTAACGCCGGTAAGTAGTTGCGCTTTCTTCTTGTTCACAACGGCCTCAAGCACGTCTTCTGTCTTCCGCATTATAAATGAATATGGTGCGCCCATTATGGTATCCTATCAAATTGTTTAGCCACTTTTTTCATCACAGACTCAAGACCTTTTTTCATATTGCGATCTGCGAAGCTATCGGCAATCTTTAACAGCCCGGAGAACCTACCTATCCACGGAACTTTATTGTGTATTTCGAGATAACCGCTTCCGTCGTCTTTCATTAAGTTAGTTGCGCTTCCAATCTTTTTCTGGCTCTTAACGAATCCGGGCGCAGTTAATTTAAACTTATTGCTTCCACCCATCCATCCCGCCTTAGTAAGTCCTACTTTTCTTTTTAAGTCTTTAAGCATACGATTATATTTTGTTTGTGGTACATAGTTGGCGTTTTTCATTCGAAGCAGCCCACTCTTAGACTCCATTGTAAACGCGATTCTGCTTTCGCCCCTAACTCTGCCCCTTTTATTTCTAGACTTTTTGTGCATCTGTTGCATTTCGCCGACACTTATTTCTGGCCACACGTGGACGTCTGAAGGCAACTTGCCCTCTTCCTCTAGGCTCTCAAAGAAGTTCATGTGCTCTTTATTTTTTACAGGGGAAAAGAGCTTATTCATGTCTTTTTTAATTGCGCCTATACCCTCCCCTTTGGCTTTGGGCGGCGTCATCTTGACAAGGGCATTGCCCCACATTCTTTGAACTTCCATCATGGCTTCTTTGGCTGTAACTCCGTATTTCTTCTGCAGGCTGTCAACGTCATGCACCCACGCCTTAACGTCTACCGTTATCCCTGAATCCCGACCTCCTATAGCGGAAGTAAATGCCATTACGCCCTCACTAAGTCTACGGTTAACTGTACGCCATCGTCTGATACGGCTCTACGCTCTACTCTCATTGATACCCCGTCAAGCGTTGCGGAGTTGCCTGCTTCTGGTAAATCGGTGCTTGCAACAAAAGAGCTTACCTGCATTATCGCGGTTAACTCTGTGTCGTCAAAATAGCCTGCCATTGCGTTCTCATTGGTTCTTGATAAGTCGCCTCTAGTGCAGGTTATGGTTTCCTCTGCACCTGCTTTGGATGTCCACACAAACGTACTCCCTCCGTCCGCGGCAATAGCTATTATATTGCTTAGGTCGGCATTGAATACTGTTTTATCCATCGCTTGTACTGGCATCATATATCCTTAAAAACGGGGCAACGGAAGACGTGGAGTCAACCGCCACCCCGAGGGTGTAGTGGAGAATTAAACAATTCCGCCGACTATAAGCTGAGGAAGACTCAAGAAAGCCTTACCGCGCATACGTGTACCGAACTGGAATTTATCAGTCTCAAATACAAAGTCAGAATCAGGACTCAAACGTGAAGTTTGAAATTCTGGTTTCTGTCTATCCTGCCATACCGGCCCACGAATCCCTGCGATCTCGCCGCACAAGAACCACTTGGCCGCGTCGTCACCAACAAGCCTAGACGACTGAATTGGCGTAACAAGGTTCTGGTTCGCGTTACGGATTGCCGCGCTAGAACTGGCAATGAAATCATTCTTTAGAATGTCAAATGCTACTGTTCTGTTGCTTGGCCCGTGGATCAGATACTTAGGAACAACCTTCATAGGCTTGTCAGAATGGCCTACAAATGAGGTCATGTTCTGATAAGCTGTATTAAGTGTAGTCGCCGACAAAGCCAGCTCAACAAGGTTATCAATAGTATTAGAACCAAACGTCCTGTTGTTGTTGTAGAACGTATCGCCGTCAGTCCATGTGTCAGTCTCGCCATTAACGAGTGCTTCTACAAGGAGTTCATCTGGATACATTCCTGCATCCTGCCCCATTAAACTAGCAAGAGGAAGATAGACGCCATGCTCATCATCATCAATCTCTTCACGCTTCATTTCAATGGTCGACTCAAACTTGTCATTAGTGATTACCAATGTGTTTGATTCGATGTCGTTTACAACTCTATCGCCAACCCATTTCCTCATATTGGGGATCTGGTTAAGCCAAGCGTTTACCGATGCGGTCGTTACAGACGGCATAGTCATTGCGACATTTGTTAATACAGAGGTTTCAACACCACTGTTAAATCCTGCTGTGAACTGTGTTGACAGATCACGGAAGAATACTTCTAGGTTTGCATTATTAATGTCCATTATATATATACCTTTCTGTTACTGAGTGCCTAGCGTTCCGCCAACGTTTACAAGAATAGTGTAAACATTTGCAGCTGTAGCCTGTACCCAAATAGAGTCTCCTGCGTCAGCAAAAGTCACTTCATTGTTTGATCCGTCAAATGTGTCTGTTCCATCAGTAATAACGACTAAATCACCGTCGTCGTCCTGAAGTGCCGAACAAAATATAACTCCAATAACCGTAGAGGCTTCCGGAAGCGTGTTTGTTGTTACGGCGGAAGTGTCAAACGTTACAACTGTATCTGTAATTGCCGTTGTATAGTGAGTTGTCTTGAGTGTATAAGGCAACTTGACAGGGCCGGAATCTACACCGAGTCCACCGTCTACAATTCCTAAGCCATAAACGCCAAGAGAGTCAATAGTAATAGTTGCTTCGTCCGTTTCAGCAGCCGTTGCACCAGTCCTATTATCATCGATGTCCATCATTCCGATGTCGCCTGCGCCTGCGGATGCTGTTTGTGCGATATTAATCGCCTCGTCCGATGCATTCAGGTTTATATCGATCTCTTCGTTCATCTCTGTTTCGCCGTTTGATGTAAGCTTACCTGTTACGGTAGTTGCACCAGAAGCCGCGATAGTTGTGAAGCTACCAGCCGTTCTGTCGATTTCCATTGTCTTTACCCATACACCATCAGAGTCAACATCCCATACAACACCAGCTATGATATCATTTGAGCCTGCTCCATTAGTGACTGAGTTATCATCAAGCACATAGCACATATCGCCAATGTTAGCGTCTGTGTATCCGCCTTGATTTTCCCATCTGAAGATGCCTATGTCAACTTCAATGCTCTCGCCGTCGTCGGTGTTATCTACCTTTTCAGTAGCTTTACCAACAACTGTGAAGCTGGCTGTGTCTGCGGCTGATACCGCTTCTCCGCCTGCATCTACTGCAACCATTGCTCCGGCATAAATCGTTACGCCATTAGTTACAACCAGGCTGATGCTCTTGCCAGACTTAGATGGTGTCTTGCGGTTGTCGGTCAATGCCGTAGCAGACGCAACACTCGCAACCAACATTACTGAAACAGCAAGGCCAATTAGTTTAGTTAATTTATTCATGTGAGTTACCTTTCTTTGTTATTTCTTTTTTGCTTTTTTTGTGAGTTCGTAAGCCTTTCTGATGGCCGCGCGTTTATCTGCACTTGCTTTCAGAGACGCTTTCTTGTCTTCGATCTTCTCGCCAGTTATGGCGCAATGCTCTTGGATTTGTGCTTCATTGTAACCCTTAAAAGCATTTTTGATTTTTACTTTTTCTACTTTTTTTTCTTCAGCCATGATTACTTACCTTCCTTTTTTGCTTCCTGTTCATCCCACATTGCCTTTACTTCATCAACGGTCTTGTTTACTGACTTGGCATATTCAGCAAGAGCTTTGGCATCTATTGTAGATGGCTTCTCTCCTGTGCTTCCGTCAAAGTCAACCCCTGGATGCCCTGATGCTACTACCTCTTTGAGTTTTATGACTTCTGCCTTTTGTTCGTCAAGCTCTGCCTTGAGGATGCTTGTATATGCAATAGCCGCCGAATCAATAGAACCGTGTTCTACATACAGCGCCTGTGCGTGTTCTCCAAAGCTAGCCACAAACTGATTAAATTCAGCACGGGGGTTGCTAGGGTCAAGTTTCTTCGCTTTGGCTTCTGCTTTCGCCTCTGCTTCTAACTTTGCCGCTTCTTCAGCTTCTGCTTCGGCCTTTGCTTCTGCTTCAGCTTTCGCTTTGGCTTCTGCAACCGCTGATGCAGGAACTTCAAAGCCAGCCTCTTCAAGCTTTGCCTTTGCTTCTGCAACCAGTGCCTCGTCAGAAGATGTGCGACAAACCAGCTCTAATGCTTTTCTGTCTTCATCTGTCATAACATTACCTTCCTTTATTTTTTCAACAGCCTCAAATAGAGACTTATTATGTGCTACCTTATTTATGTTAAACGTTGCCGCCATTGCCATTTCTTCCGCTATGGATTCCGTAGCAAATCCCTTTTCTTCCGCCTCCTTTCCGTTCATTATAGTTTCAACTCTCATCATCTCTTCTATGTCTTTAAGTCCAATTCCGGAACGCTTATGATAGATGTTTGCCATTATATCAGTCATAACGCGCAACGCGTCCTCTGCGCTCTTCATATCTTCAAAGTCACCCATCTTGCCGCCAAACGGCCTGTGAATCATAAACAAGGAGCTCTCTGGCATAATTCGGGTGTCACCAGCCATAAAGATTACAGAAGCCATAGACGCCGCTATACCTAGCACCTTTGTAGTTATCTGTATGTCAAGAGAATTCAAGAAGCTATATATTGCTAAGCCCTCTGTAACTTCGCCACCAGGACTATTGATATTAACAGCGAGGCTTTGTATGTCGCCCAGCGCTCTTACGTCATCCATGAACATCTTTGCGTCTACGCCCCACATTCCTATCTCGTCAAATATAAACACCTCAGCCTCGCCTTTGCTAATAAGCTGTGCTTTATACCATCCTCTTGTTATCTTTGTTACGCTTCCCATTATTTATCTCCTTCTATATCGTCGTCTTTATCTTCTTTTGTTTCATCGCTACCGCCGGATACGGTGTTTCCGGGCTGACCAATAGCTATTGGAACTCCAAGCTCTTTGAGTAGCTCCTGCTCTGCCGCTAAGCCTTGAGCAATATCTGTCCAATCTTCGCCGGTAGTCTCGTCGAGGATTCTCTGTCTTGTTGTGAGTCCGTTAGCAATCTGTAGTGCTTGTGCTTCAACATCTTTCTTTGGATCTAAATAAGGCCATCCGGGCTTACCCCACTTATGCACAGTGCCTATAGCTACATCACTAGGAACTACTAGGCCGTTAAACTTGATTTCATTTTCAAGCCAGCGCATAAAGAACTCGTTGCTAGGTGATTCTAGTAATCTCTGCTCAACCCTAAAGTGACGCTTGGCTATTTCAATTATTGCTCTACCGCCCGAGAAGTTTGTGTCATTGAAATCAAGAAAGAACATCTCTAACGGCAACGCAAGGGGTGAACCCATAAGCCGGAGAATCAAACGCATAAAGTCAATCCAATCGCCGTGGGGTGATTTAGTTCCCAACACGTCTACCTTCTCGCCTGGCTGTGAGTGAATAGTCATACCCGCTATCATCTTAACGTGCCTGCGAGTCTTGCCATCCGGGTCGTCCTTCTGAACTTCGCTATCACCAAAAAGCTTGCCGTCTGTTGCGCCGTCCATCTGGAAGTTCAAACCTATAAAGGCTTCATTCTTTACCTTCTGCAACATTGCATCCATCACCTGCTGAAAGTCCTTTAGCAAATTGAAGTCTTGCAGAAACATAGTCATTCCGCGTTTGCGCTCTGTTCTCTGTGTGCCATCGAATGGATAGAATATAAAATCCTTTGCCGCTACTGCTATACCATTTTCAAGTTGCGCCTGAACATCAAGCAGCCCTTCGACTCTAGGTCCAACCCAATACTGTAGGGCTTTGCCGTAGCTATCATAGTCTATACCAACGTCGTCAACTGTATGCGCGCCGGTCTTGCGGATTCTATCAGCCTCTATTGTCTGTGCCTGTGTTAACACCATTCCGTCATCAGCTACCGAAATCTTTTTGATTGCGCCTACGTCTCCGTCAATAGCTCTACGCATCCACCACATTCTTTGTATGTCGCCAAACGTGCGCAAGCCCCTAACATCCAATAACTTAGATTCGCTCTGAGCTTGAAACCTACGCTCTACTTCTACGTTGTAATCCTTGTTGCTGGTTAACATTCTAAGATTATAGCCAGTACCAACAACGTTATCCACGCCGGTAATCATCATGCTCATGGCAATAGGATTCTCTTCTATCGCCTGCCGAGCCGTAGTCATTGCCTTGCGCCTGTCTGCTGTGTTCATGTCGCGCTCAGGAATAGACGGCGAGCTTGTGGTCATTGGGCGTAGCCTGCTGTTCTTTAGGTTCTTGTTGTGATACGCCTTAGCTGTTTTAAAGAAGTTATTGAAGATTCCCATAACTAGCAACCTCCGCAATCGAAGTCATCGCCACAACAACCATCATCGCTATTGAAATCGGACGCTATCATTCTGCCATTGTCACCGCCTGCGTTTGCTTCGGCTATCAACTTGCTTCTCATTTTCATAAGTGAATCATATGATGCGTGAGTTACCGTTAAGCCTGGACGTGAATAGCTCTGGCCTGTAAGGGCTATGTTCTCAAGTGCTTGATCTATTTGCTCTACTGTTAAAGCCATAGTGTTCTCCCAAATTAAAAACCGGGGGGTAGAAACTCAGAAAGCAAACCAGCACTTTTATAATTCGATTGATCGCTGATCGCTGATGCTTTGTGCATTTCTTTCCCCTCAGCAAATTTTAAAACAAAAAAAACAGGAGCAAAGGTTTTTACGCCTCTGCTCCCGTTTCCAACAAGACGGAGCTAAATGATTCCGATTGTTTAAATTAGTTTACTTGTGCTTGTTAGTGCCCATGCTTCTTCTTACTTCTTCGTACTTTCTGATTTGACCGTCAGAAATACTAAACACCACTTCGCCCTTGCCGTGCGCCTTGACGTTATTGATTATCTGTACTGCATCATCATCGCTATACAAATCACGCTTATTATCGGCTGTAGTTTCACGCATAGTTATATCCTGTTTGAGAGTTTATACTAAACATCAATGAGTTGTCAACAATTATTATTAAAAAAGATTTGGAGCTAGCGGAGGGATTCAAACCCCCATTGGATTGCTCCGTCTGCTTACAGGGCAGATGCCTTAATCATTCGGCCACGCTAGCATTGTTATTGGCTTTGTTCTGTCGGAAGTGATTGCCAATATTTGCTACTTGTTAGCCTCAAAAAAAGCTTTAGCAAATCCTTGGCTACACATCGACCGCCTCTCAGTTCTTGTT
>Ga0307928_10002439_pt1 | contig 14284 bp, 14 predicted proteins | sample AceLakmetagen232_FD_201815 | JGI IMG/M metagenome (GOLD analysis project Ga0307928, IMG submission 201815) | Saline water microbial communities from Ace Lake, Antarctica - #232 | ecosystem: Environmental > Aquatic > Non-marine Saline and Alkaline > Saline | place: Antarctica: Ace Lake... | reverse complement strand
AAAACTTATATGAATTAGGAAGTTATCATATTGAATGGAATGATTGGGAATCTGAAGGTAAATTAAATGATGGAGTACCAACTACTTCAACAAGTGAAGGAAAGTTTATGCAATACAAAGCAATTCTTAATACAAACGATACAGATGTTAGTGCTTATTTAATAACACAGAATACTAATCCTGTAGTAATACCATTTACTTTTTTATATCCAGAAAATAATAATTATATACCAAGAACCAATATTAATTTTAACGTATCACTTACATCTGTTACGTTTGATATTTGTATTTTATCATTAGATGATTTTACAACTAATTATAGTATGGAAGTAAGTGGGGGAGATGCTAATTATACATATTCAGAAGTTACAGAAGGACAAAGTTATACTGCAAAAGTTTGGTGTAATGATTCTACTTCTGAAACATATGAAATATCATCTGTGTTTTATGCTTGTAATGATTGGTTACAAGATGCTAGTACTGAAAAATGTACTTTAAATTCGTTATATACAGCTAGTGATGATGAAGAATTTAATTCGTCATATCCAGCTCAGATTGATGCAGATGGTAAATTACAGAATGAAGACGTAGATATTACTATAGACATAGATGATTTTACAATAGTTGATGGTGGATTAATTAATGTAACTAATGCAGTTATTGACACTGAAAATATAACAACAGCTGGAAGTGGAAATATTTATGCAACCAATTTAAATGTAACAGGAGAAAAGCTTACTTTAGGAGGCGCTTATTATATAACAAATGATGCATATTTTTCATATACATCTGATTTAGAGTTAAGTAACTTAATTATAACAGGAACGAATCCTTTTGTTAAATATATTGATTCAGATGGTATTGTAGATTATACAGATAAAGTTGATGGTTTTGAATCACCAGATTATTCAGCAGGCATAATTATAACATCAAACAGTGTTGCTGTAGATAGTTCATCTTATGCAGATTTAAATGAACCAGCAATAGTTACCATTTATAATACAGATGCTTTAGGAGTGAGTGATAGAGTAGCATATAAAGACGGTAGTGTTTGTTCAGATTGTACAGAAGTGCAAGATGATGATACTTACATATTTACAGTGACTGGGTTCTCAACATATAGTGTAGGAGAAGCGTTGGCAGAAATCTCTAATTTAATATTAAATGCTTCTAGTGCAAGAAATACAACTGAAGATGATTTAACAGCATATGCAACAACAATTCCAGCATCAGGATTAACAATATATTACAATTGGTATAATGGTACTACTTTAATTTTAACAACAATTAATGATAGTATTTTAACTTCTGGAAATACTAGTATCGGTGATGTTTGGAAAGTAGGAGTCATCCCCTATAATGAAATTGTTAATGGTACTGAAGTAAATTCTAGTACTATTACTATAACAGAAGCGAATTTATTTACATTTGGATTAGTTAGTCCTACAGACGGTCAAGTTTTAGATAGACAAGATTGGGCTTTATTGAATACAACAGTAACACACACTGATAGTTTAGCATTTAATTTAACATTTTATAATGCTTCAGATGATAGTGTTATTGCAACTTATAATAATGAATATGCATCTGGTTCAAGTGTATCACATAATTGGACAGGATTAACTCAAGGAATAGATACTACATGGTATGTTAAAGCAGTTGCAGATGTAACAGAACAAAGTGATACATGGTCATTTATACCAAATGATGAACCGTTATTACATAATGTAAGATTAGAAAATATTACAGAGACAAGTGGAACTATATTTTGGCAAAATGAAGTAGATATGGAATGGGTAGCTTTTCAAGTAGGTTCAGATTTAATGGAACTTAGAAGTATCACAAGTCTAGATGATAATTGGACTGCAACACCATTATATAACAATGATGAATATTTATTAACATGGCAAACAGGAGATAATAAGACAGATATAAGTGATTATTATAGTTTTTCATTTAGAACAATTGGATGGATGCCAGATATGTCTGATTATGGTTATAGAAGATTGATTACTATACCAGCAGGTTCAGTAGTTTCAGATGCAGATGATGCTGCTGTAAATGTAACATTAACAGAAGATAATTTTACATATACATATCAATGGGTAGAATATCCAGCATTTAAACATTTGAATTGGACTACAGCTAATGATATTAGATTTGTAGATTATTATGATGAAACATTATTAGAATTTAATGTAACATATTGGAACGTATCTGGAAACGGTGGAGAAACATCTACAACTACACCAGATGAATTCGCAGAAAATACTTGTGGTTACACAGATTATGCGTATGCGCATGATGCCAATTGGATAACAAATGCAATTGCAAATTCTACAGGGTGTTTAGCTATAGATTATTTCAATTATACTATACCCGCAAGTGCTTTAGAAACAAGTAAATTTAGACTATACGCTGGAGATTGGTATTGGGATTATTCATTACCATCAGATATGTATGGAGATACTAAATTAGAATTTAAAATAGAATCATTATATTCAGTACCATCTACCACAGTATATGGAAGAAATCAATCAGATGATACATGGATATACATATGGAACACAACAAATTCACCATATATTTATGAAACCATGATGACATGGAGATATGATTTAGAAGCACACATAAGTATTATACCAACACATTTTGATGATACTACTCAAAGTAATATACCAGGAATAGATGCTAATTATGACACTAAATTTTGGATGTATTATGGTAATAGTGATGCTATAGATAATACAACTGTTTTAAGTCCTTCAGAAACAATTACAAATTTCACAATAGGAGATGAATCAGAAGTAGATTTAGCTGCTCCTGTTATTTCAAATATAACAGAAGCTGATAAAGTAGCCACAGGTATTAATATAAGTTTTGATGTAGACCAAGCATCAGATGCTAGAATAAAATATGCAACTAATAAATGGTTATTAGAATCAGAATGGACTGCTAGATTAGTTAATACTACGGAAGCTTTTAATTATGTACAAGGAAATGCAGCCGCAACATATCAGTTAGATGTCATACCAGGAGATTATATAAGTATAACTTCTGTAGTTTGTAATAATGCTAGTTATAATGACAATTATACTATAAATACAGGTGTATCACCAGTAACAATAACATTCTTAGATGTTGATGATGCTACTTTATTAAATTGGAGTGTAACATACGAAGAAAATAAAACAAGATATAGAGGCATTAGAAGTGCTGAGTTCAAGTTAGAAGATTTACCAACTAACGATATTTATTATTATGAAATAAATGCATATGGTTTATCTGGGAACTCAACAGAAACTGGAGACTTTGAATTAGGTACAGACCCAGACACTCCAATGGGAGTATTCTTAAATTATTCAGAAGACAGACCAAATGATACTACAACTATTTGTTTTAATCTTACAGATATGAACAGTGAAAGCACAGTTAATACTTCATTACAATACTGGGAAGAAGACGATACAGTGTTTTCTTATAAATATGAGGGAGTAAATGCAACTGCTGTAGGAGATACCAAATGCTTTACAATAGACGCAGTGTATGGAGATACTTATTATTACAGATTCCAATTAGAAGGAGCAGATACAGGATACAGTGAGATGTATAAAAATTATTACATGTCTTTACAAGAATGGTTTGTTGGAAGTTATGTAGAAGATAATGACAACAATTTTGAAATGGATGAATACCAAGTTAGAGATAGACAATATTGTCCACCTCAAGCAGATGGTCAAATAAATGACAGTGCAACTTGTTACGAAGAAACAGGTTATTGGGAAGGTTCATTACAAGAAGAAGAGTGGGCTTGGATAGAAACAAACATATCAGACCAAGGAATATTAAACTTATTTGTATGGGATGGAAGTTCATGGTCAGACCAAGTTATGACTAATGATACTGATAGTCTTATGCAATATGTTAAATTAACAGATTTAGGAAGTGGTCCATATACTTTTTATATTACAAATGAATCAGATGATTTAATCTTAAATTGGACTAAACCAGGACCAACACATTTAGATTTAGAATTAAGAAAAGATGAAAGTAGATATGTAGAGTTTAATGGAACACTAGAAAGTCTTGATTATACTATAGTATATTTGGCTTCAATATCTTATAATTCATCAGCTTACCAATGGTGTCAAGATGCACCAGGCGGAAACATTTATGATTGTATGAATGTTCAGTATTGGGGAGATGGACAACATAGTGGCATTGGTCCAGATTTAGCAGGAACTGATTATGATAGAGGACAGTTTTATCGTGGTGGTATTGCTAATGGAGAATTAGATGATAGTGGAGTTTTAAATCCAACATTAAATTCTGACAGACCAATGAGAGATTGGAGATATTGTTATGCATTCACAGTTTATTGGTGGAATCAAAGTATAATATCAACAGATAACATTACAAATTATTATTACCATTATTGGTCACAAAATGATTGGTGGTCAACTTATTTTGGACATTCACAAACAAGAACTTTTGATTCTATAAGTTTGTTTGAATGGCAATATGATAACTCAAGTTTAACTAGGGATTGGAGTGCAATTACAAATAGTACACTTTCAACTGAAAATGTAGTTAAAAATGCTAGTGAAAGTATTTGGAATAGTACTTATAATCAAAGTTTGTTAGTAGATTATAAAGAAGGCATTGAGTTTGATACTGATAATGATAATATTTTTAACTTTGGATTTTATACGGATGGAAGATGGACAAACCAACAGATTGGAAAATACCAACAAGCTTTCGTAATATTTAACTTACCAAGTAATGCAACATTACAAGGAATGGATAGTGATAGCGATGGTTTAACTGACCATGCAGAATTATATACTCATTATACTAATCCAAAGATGGCAGATACTGATGAGGATTTAAGAGAAGATGGAGACGAGATAACATTAGGTTATGACCCATTGTTTTGGACAAGCGTTACAACAGCGCCTGTAATCACAACACCAGTATTTGAAGTAAGAACAGAATACAACGATACACCAAAAACAGAATTAAATATCAGTTTTAATTATTCAGACGCAGATGGCGATAATGGAACTGCAGTTGTAGTATGGTATCAAGGAGCAAACGTATTATATAGAGAAAATATTATAGTATTCAATGGAACTATTGTAAATGCAACATTACCAGCAGCAAATTATTATGGTGGATATAATATAAATGCAACAGTATATGCAGTTGATTATTTTGGAGGAGTTAGTAATTCAGAATATGTAAACCAAACAATAACTCAGTATGACCCTCAAGGTGCTACTATTTTATTAGATTTAAAACCAGCAGGAAATTATTCAGATACAACTTGGATAATAGAGTTCGGTTTAGATGGTGGAAGTGTACCAGATTATAGTGATTCATGTGGAGTTATAGCAGGTGCTGTAACAGAACAAATTGAAGCAAGTACGATAGGAGCGAAAGCATTATCATATTCAGCAGAAGGAACTTCAACAGGATGGGAAGAAAAAAGAAGATTTGATTTAGTAAGATTCCCTAGAAGATTATATGAAAATACATTTAGAATATTCTTTGAAGTAAATGAAACATTAACACAAGATGTAGTAACACAAGTAGATATTAATGTAACAGAAGTATTATCAAGACAAGGAAGTCCAACAGTAGATACAGATACCTACAGATTATATAGGATTAGTAAAGATGGTAGCATATATAATGATACAGGTCTTTGTTATGAACAGCCAGTAAAGGTGGGATAGAAATGACAAAAAAAGAAGGAATATTAATAGAAGAACACAGTGTAAAAGATTTGTTTCATAAATTAGATGCAATACATGAACAAACAACTAAAACAAATGGTAGAGTTACTACATTAGAAAAATGTGGTGTTGGCTTTTGGATTAGAAACAATCCAGTAAAATTTGGTATAATTTTAGTAGGAGTAATATTAACATGTGTCTCTGATATTAGACAACCAATAATAGAAAAACTATTAACATTAATACTATAGTTTTTTTTAGCCTTGTAACCGAAAGATTTATATATGATGAAATTAGGTGAAATGAATGTTATGTAAATGTGGGTGTGGACAACAAACACGAAACAATAATAAATGGATACTTGGTCATAATTCAAGATTCAAAGAAGTTTCACTCTTGGCTCGTCAAAATGCTAGTAAGGCGTTGATGGGGCATGGAAGTTGGCATACTGAACAAAGTAGAAAGAAGATAAGTTCCAAATTAACAGGAATAAAAAGAAGTGAAGAAACCAAAAAGAAGATGAGTATGGCTAAGAAAGGACAGAAACATTCACAAGAATCAAAAAAGAAGATGTCAGATTCTAAGAAAGGACTAATTCCTTGGAATAAAGGGAAAAAATATGAAGAATGTTTTTCAAATGAAAAAGTTATAGAACTTAAAGAAATATGTAGAAAGATGGGTATACAGACATGTATAAAAGGTAATAATTCAGATACAAAAATAGAAAGAATAGTAGAAAATTATTTTTTATTCAACGACATTATATATGTAAAACAATTTAAATATAAATTAGGTGTGGCGGATTTTTGGCTACCAGAACATAATTTGATAATAGAATGTGATGGTGAATACTGGCATTCGAAACCAAAAATAGTAAATCGTGACAAACAACAGACAATTTTTCTTGAAAAAGAAGGATATGAAGTTTTACATTTAAAAGAAAAAACCATATATAATAATGTTGAAGATATGTTAAATAAAAAAATATTGAGGTGGTAAAAATTACTTCGGCAACAATGAAAGTTTTTTATGATTATGGTGGTTCAGATACTTTGCCTGGAACATCATCTAATATAACAGATAATGGAATAAATAAATTAAGATTTAAACAAGCAGATAATAATGATATAGATTTGAATAATCCTATTCCAGTACCATCAACAGGTACAGAATATAGTTATTGGAAGACAATATATTTAAAATGTACTGCAATTAATGAAGCATCACAAATAAATAATGTACAATTTTATTCAGATGGCGCAGTATTTACAGATTATACAGGTATAACATTGAAAGTGGGAGAACAATTTCCAATTAGAAGGTCAGATGTAACCATAGGATATGATGTTGCGGATGCGGCTGAATCAATGATTCCTTCATATTGTTCTTCATCAGTAGATGTAAGCACATTAACAAGTAGTTCGTCTTTATCATTAACAATTCAAGAAACTGGTAATATTATAGACGCAACAGATGAAACAACTAATTGTTTAATACTTCAACTAGAAGTAGGTTCAACAGCTTCAAGTGGTACATTAACTGCTGAAACTTTAACACTTTCATATGATGAGGCATAATATTTTAATTTAGAGGTTAATACAATGACTTATGAAATTACATGGTGCGCCGTGTATACAGATGGTATAGAATTAAATCAATATAATAAAGATGGAACATTTAATAAATATACTGATATAAGTAGAGATAATCTTATTCAATTTGTTCTTTATAAAAATAATAAAACAGTTCTCGTATTACATTTAGATTCTAATAAGAAGCTTATTTTCAGACGTAGAGTAGCTATGAAAGTTCTTTCTGACAAAAAAGAAGTAGTTTATTTAGTGGGCTGGCAAGAGAATAAGAATGGAGTAAATATTCAACAGATTTCTTTTATATTTGAAGATGGTCATATAGAAGTTGTAGATGGCTTTAAAAGCGACCATAAATGGTTTTATCCAATAGTTTTTATGGAGGATGAACAACTATGAGTGATTCAACAAAGTATGTTGTAGGGTTCTTACTTTTGCTTATAATGGCTTCTGGAGTGGTATATGTAAGTATGGACACAGTTAAGCTTAGAGTGGATAATGATAAGACTACTTTTTACGTTTTAAACGAGAATAGCAGATGGGAAGTATCAGGAAGAGAATACTTTTCCATATTTGATGGCACTTCAAAGATGAACCGTCGTCCATCTGATATAACAATAGAAACGACTTTTGATACTAATTCTAATGTGACTACTATAATTAGGACAACACCGTACATTAGAGGCCCAATTGTAGAAGATATATATACTTTTGATGGAAATGTTAAAGATGTAGAACTATTTCCAATAAGCCACCATATTAATGTTAAAAATGCCTCTGATTATTTCTTTAGATATGAAATAAGAGAGCTAGATTATGATGGAGAAACTAGAAAATTAACAGATGAAACAGAGTTTTCATTTGGACAGAATATGAAAGTGAGTTTTGAAGATGGTTATAGATGGGGATGGATTTATAAAGCCGGAATTGTTAAAGTTCAATATGATATTAAATCAGGTGAAGAGATTTTTAATGTAAGATTATACGACCCACCAGCTGACCCAGGTACTTTTTATAAATTAGAAAACACTATTTATTGTGAAGATGCAACTATAGGAGATTGGGAAGTTGTTGATAGTATAAATTATACTGCAGTTGATAATTCTTTTACAGACTTACCAGAGGGTAATTATACTCGTGCATGTACAACACATGTAACAGATATGAATAGTTTATTTGAGTTAGAATCAACTTTCAACCAAAATATAAGTAGTTGGGACACATCCAATGTAACAAAGATGGATAGTATGTTTAGAAGTACATTCTTCAACCAATCTATAGGCAATTGGGACACATCCAAAGTAACAAATATGAGTCGTATGTTTAATAGGGCAGATGATTTTAATCAAGATATAAGTAGTTGGTGTGTATCCCTTATAGCTTCTGAACCAGCTGATTTTTCTACTGATTGTCCTTTAACAGAATTAAATAAACCTGTTTGGGGGACTTGTCCATCTTCAATTGAAACAATAGTAGAATATACTTGTGATAGAACTAAGAATCAATATAGAGTGTCTAGTTTAACTGAACAAGATGTAGAGCCAACAGGACAAAATGAAAGTTGTCCAGCTTATAACATTACAAATACAGGCACACTTAATGGTACAGCTTTACAAGTTAGATTAAACAATTCGTTGCCAGAAGGTATAGAGATGGAATGTACCACTAACAATAGTGGTGTTAGTTTATGTTATCAAGAATTTGCTAATATTTCAAATGCTTGTGGAGGATTGGCTACTGGTAATTATGGATACAATGGTACTTTTACAAATGTTGAAAATATATATGATGGTCAGTGGGATACTTTTGGTGCAATTAGTTCGAGTTATGGGAATAATTTTATTAATTATACTATACCAGAGGGTGCTACACGTTCCAGTAAAATTTTGATAAAAACTGATGTAAGTGGACCTTTAAATATCACAATACCTGATGTATGTTGGGAAGCTGTTGGTGATGATGATATTTTACAATTTAGAGTAAGATGGGATAATTATAATATTTTTGCTTCTCTATATTGTTATAAAGATGCTGGTGCTTTTTGGGGACAAACTTATGGGGATAATTGGGCTAACATATATGGACCTAATAATGTGCATGGATGGTATGAAGAAGCTATGTGGTGGAACATATCTAAAAGTTACGCAGATAATACGTTTATTAATTTAACAACATATCAACAAGAAATTTATACAGAAACAATAGAACCAGATGACTCAGTTAGTGTTTATTGTAGAATAGATTTAGATAATCCAGAAAATGGACGAATTGGACAAGTTTTGTTTGAGGTTACAGAATGACCACTATAATATTTTCTATAGATACAGTAATTGTTAAAGAAGGAAGTGGTGGTTTTGAGATAATAATTGAACGAGAGATAGATTTTGAAATAGATGCTAATATTTCTGGCGTATTAATAAATTGGACTCCTATTATAACAGATGTTAGATATGCTTATATGAAAAAGCCAAAAGTAACATCTACAGGTACAAAACCAGTTATGGGAGTTATAAATGAACAACAATTAAGTATAAAGAAACCAACAGGTTTACGTGGAACATATCAGAAAGATAATTATAATGTAGATTCAAGCTAATTAAGCTTAATCATGGAGGAATAAGTCGATGGCCCAGAAAATAAAATGGAATGCACCTGAAGATACTAGTGTTATAAGTACAGAAATTAATAGAGCTAGTACTTTATATGGCACGTATAGTGTTTTGGCTACAATAGATGCAACAAGTGATGGAGCAGCTAAAACTTCAGCAAATACTTGGGTTGTAACCTATACAGACCAAACAGGAACAAGAACAGATTGGTATAAAATAAGATTCTATGATGGAACAAATTATTCTGAATATTCAGACCCAACCACATCAGAAGAATTACTTAGACTTTGTACTGTAAGTGAAGTTAAAGAGAAATTAGATACTGTAGGAAGATGGACAGATGATGAAGTGTTCAATATGATTACAGAAGTAGATGATTTAATATACATTGAAATGGGAACACCTATTCAAGCAAGTTATTCACCTATTGGAACAATAAATAGCACAAATCAAGATAGATATTATGTTGGAGAAGAAGACATATATAGAGTAGATAGAGTATTTTATGGAACAACAAGTAAAACTGAACTATATTTAGATGATAAGTATAAAGCAAATAATAGATATGGTATGGTACAAATATTACCTGTAGCATCAAGTGGAATAACTTTAAATACAGATTGTAGCATTGAAATGCAATATGTACCTAGAATATTCAATAAACTAGCTATTTATAGAACAATGGCAAATTTACTTGAAAAAGCAGATACTACAACAGGTGGAAATACTAGTAAAGAGTTAGAAGTGGCACAAAACAAGTTAGATATGGTTGAAACTATCATAGCTAATAGATTCGCTTTAGAAACAACATCACATCTTGGACATTATGATGGAGTGTATGGAGTAAATAGAAAGAAAGTAACACAAAATTTCGACCGTAACCGTTACGTTGGGTCAACAGGGTGGTAAAAATGACGTATGATACAGAAATTATGAAAGATAAGAAAACAGGAACAAGCAAAACATTAATAAAAGACGCAGATAAACAATGGAATTTGACATCAGATGATGCTTTAAACAAAGTAGCGTCTGATAAGATATTTGATGTTAATACTAAGATGGCTTTTAAGAAGTAAAAACCGAAACATTTATATATCAGAAGTAGTATATATAGTAGTATAGAGTCTTTTCCCGAAGTGGAACAACTTAGTCCGAGGGGCAATATGAGTAGAAACGACCATATTAATAGTGTAAAATATAAAAATTGTGGTAGTGATACGACTAATAATTTAGAGGTGAATTACGATTGATACAGTAACTGCGATGAACGTTGTAAGAAATGTTCTTAGGGAAAATTTACAAGACCCATATGTTACAGCTGGTGGAACTGCTCGTGGAGGAGAATATTATATTTTTGCAGATGAACCAATTACTAGTGCCAAGTATCCTCAAATACAACTTAAAAAAGTTGATAATCCTTCTGAACCTATTGATATAGGGTCAAATTATATGGAACACGAACAATTATTTATAAATATTTGGTTCTATAATAAAAATGGTTTTAAAATCGTTGTAGATGGTGTTACATATAGTAATGCTCAAATGACAGAATATTATTTAGGATTGATAAAATCAACTTTAAAAGACAACTTTACAAATATGGCTGATGAATGTGTTCGTGGGTATAAACATATTAATACAACAAATATCGAATATGACCCAGAGACACAATTATACTATGCCGCTGTGACAGTGCGAGTAAGGTGGTTTTCCAGATGAGTATGTCATCAACTTTAACAATAACAAAAACAGGACCCATAGCCACAGGCACTTATTTTAGAAATATTAAACCAGCATTAATAAAATCTGCTGACAGAGTAGGTAAGATTGCACAAGAAGCCGCACAACAAGATTATATGAGTAAAAGAAAAACTGATAAAACACCAAGTTTTATTTTTGATAGTTTTTCATATTCCACCTTAAGTCCAAATAATTATGCAGTTACCGCTACAGTATTCGCAGGAGGACCTAGTGCACCATATACTAAATATGTTGACAAAGGACATGCATTAAGAAATTCGACTTGGTGGCCTGGATATCATTTTATGAGTGCAGGACTTAAAGCAGGTAATGAAGTTATGACTAGTATAACAGTAGAAGAATTGCAAAAAATTAATAATGGTGGCGGTTCCATAATAAAAATGTACAAATTTTAAATTAATGGAGGAAAAAATGGTACGAGTAATATACAAAGGAGATGTTTCACCAATGAACATTAAAATTCCAACTGGAAGAATTCAAGGATGGAAAACAGGTGAAATTAAAGATTTACAAGAAAGAAGTGCTAATAAATTGGTGGGAGACAATAAAAATTTTACATTTGTAGATAGTAAAAAAGCAAAGAAACTAGAAGAAAAACAAGTGGAAGAAGTCAAAGAAGATGTAAAATTTGATTTAAATAATGATGGAAAAGTAGATAAAACAGACCTAAGTATAGCAGCAAAAGTGTTATATCATGGTAGTAGACAAATTAAGAATGAGTGCTGAGTACAATGAATGGAGAAAAGAGATATTAAAAAGAGACAATTATACTTGTCAAGAATGTAATAAATATGGAGGACATGATTTAGAAGTTCATCATATTGTTCCATTTGCTATTAATAAAAATCTTCGTTTAGAGAGTACTAATGGTATAACATTATGTAAAAAGTGCCATTCTAAAACAAAAACAAAAGAAAATTTATATGAAACTATTTATATATATTAGTTTCAAGGAGGAAATAAAAATGATAAATAAAAATACAAGAGGTGGTTACGATTTCTAATTCAGGATACGCCCAATCACTTTACTTCGCAAATGAAGATGCATATGGTTCAACTGCAACAGTTGACCAAGCGTTTGGTTTAGTACAATCAGTAAACCCAACTGAAACAAATAATTTTATTAAAGTACGTACTATGGGTGGTACAAGAGATTATAGTAATGTTGTTACTGGTAAATTTGAAGTATCAGGAAGTATGGATTTTTACCTACAAGGTGGAAATTTCGTAAGAATGGCTTTAGGAGAAGATACAGGAACAACTTCAGGAACAGTAGATGGAGGTCCTAGAATACACACAGGAGCTTCATACGTACACGTTATGGGAAGTGCGGCATCACCAGCAGCAGATTGTTTTCCAAGTTTTACTATGGAATTCGCAGATGATGAAGATGGAACTTGTAATGGAGAAACTGGTCTATATAATTTAAATAGAACTTATGTAGGATGCAGAGTTAACAATTTAAGTATTAGTGCTTCAGTAGATGAACCTGTTTCAGTTTCATGTGATTGGATTGCACAAACACTTACTGTTTCAACTGCAGGAGCTACAAGCGTATCAGATGCAACAACTGACCCTTATGTATTCTATCAAGGAGCAGTATATGCAACAAGTGGAATTATCGCTTATAATACAGCAATTGATTCAACTTCTCAAATTGCAGAAGTTAATAGTTTTGATTTAAGCGTAGCTAATAATTTAGAACCTGTCTGGTATATTTCAGGTACAACTGGCTCTCATCAAACAACAAGAGGATTAAAAAGTCTATTAGTTAAAGGAAGAGATTATGATGCAAATCTAAATCTACACTTTGCGGACAAAGATATGTATCAGAAGTTCTTAGGAGCAGCTAGCGCAAAAACTCCTCAAGATACAATTACTAAATTTCAAGTAGTAGTTGATTTTGTAAGAAGTGGTACTATTGGTTCATCCCCTAAAGTTGCAACAGATGACTACATGAGAGTTGTATTAGAAGAGTGTGCGTTTAATGATATTAACATTTCTGGTTCACCAGAAGATATTATTGGACAAACAATTAGTGTATATCCTGAATCTGCTAAGTTTATTTTTGTAGATACGGATGTTACATATAAGTCATAAATTGACTTATTTTTTTTATTTTTTTAATTTTTAGTGTAGTCTGAGACGACGCACTCCAATGAGGTGAAAAACATGTTAGAAAAAAAAGCGGTTTTATTTGCACGTGATGAAAAAGGAGAATTAGTACCCCAAGAAGTAAAGTTGGAAGTAGATGAAGATGATGAATACCAAGCACAATATAAAGATGAAACAATAACTATGATACCAATACCAAGAGGGAAGATAAAAAAACTTTTTTCTAGGTTACGAAAAGAAATAGATGAAAAAAAATCTGAAGATGAACAATTTGATATGGATGATGAAATTGTTTTAGACCATTGTATTATTCCTAAATTCACAAAAGATGAATTAAAACATATAAATCAACATCATATTAGTATGATAGTTAATACAATTATGAGAGAAAGTGGTTTAAAAGTTGGAGTTTCAAAGAAAAAATCATTAGAAAAAGTTGAAGATGAAGATGAAAAAAGCAATGTCTGAAAAG
>Ga0307928_10002438_pt1 | contig 14290 bp, 36 predicted proteins | sample AceLakmetagen232_FD_201815 | JGI IMG/M metagenome (GOLD analysis project Ga0307928, IMG submission 201815) | Saline water microbial communities from Ace Lake, Antarctica - #232 | ecosystem: Environmental > Aquatic > Non-marine Saline and Alkaline > Saline | place: Antarctica: Ace Lake... | reverse complement strand
TATGTAGTTTATGTTTTTATTCATGTTTTTTTAGTTGTTTTGATAGTTAGTTTAATAGTTTAATTTGTTTAATTGGATTAATTAAGCATTGGAGTAAGATAGTTTAATAGTTTATCTCTCTTAGAAGAGAGAAACTAAACTAACTCTTAAACGAACTCTTAAACTATTAGTTTAGAATTATCTGAAATAACCTTATAATCTCCATGTCCTCCTTTTTCTATCAAACCATTATCTATTAAAAGTTGTAAACCATTATGGAAATTATTTTTTTTGATTCCTTCTTTAAAGGCCACTTCTTGTGCATCCCTTGTTTTAAATTGTTCTACCCCTTTGGTGATTATCCAAAGGGTGAGAATTTCAGCACATTTTTGATCTTTAGTCTGTAATTCATAATTTCCAGTGGAAGTAAAGGTGATGTTAGTAGTTTCATCGGTTTCCATCTTGATGTTTATTGGTTGTATTTCAGGAGCGTTTCGTAATTTCAATTGCTTTAAGATAAGATTAACCCCTCTTCGTTCATTCTTTAGAATAAAGTCTGCATAGTTTGCGAGGTCTGAACTTCCTCTTATGGCATCCATTTCATCAGTTGTCTCTCCTTTTTTGTCGTGATGTATTAAGATAATTGAAGTATTATACTTTTCAACTATGGGTCTAAGTACATCTACAAAGAGCCAGGAAACCTTTCCCGCATCGTTTTCTTCAAAGGATATGCCCCTTCTGTAAGTATCCACCACTAAAAGGGTAGGCTCATGCTTCTTAATTAAGCTTTCTATTTCGGCAATGTCTTTTGCCTTATCTATTTTTAAGTTAGAGAAACAGATAAATCCAACATCAGTAGGCTTATCTATTTCTAAACCTTTCTTAATCATGTTTTTTCTTTGCTTCATAACCTCTAGGCCGTTTTCCTTATCAAGATATATAACCTTTCCAGGTTTAGTGTCATACTTGCCTAAGAACTGTTTTCCTCCGGCTACAGCAAAGACAGCACTCAATACAAGAAAAGTCTTGAAGGTTCCACGTTTACCAGTCCATATACCAACAGATTTTGACGGAATTAATTTGTCTATCACCCACCCCTTGTCTTCGATCTCATAAGAATCCATATCACTTTCCCAGATAAGTTCGTAGTCTTTTTTTGAATCCTTAGAAGGATCTAAACTTTGGTTCTCTTGTATTAACCCATAACTTTCTTTAGCAACTTTTATTGCATCTAACGCTTGAGTTCCCCTTAACAATCCTTTCTGAGCCTCTGAGCAGTCGATAATTCCTTCCTTGACAGCAATAGCTGATAGAGGCCCGCCACCACTATTACAACGAAAGCAATGCCATAGATTCCTAGAAGGGTTCAACCAGAAGTTTTGACCTGTTTCAGAACCATGAGTTGGATGTTCCCCATAGTATTCAGAACCATGAGCTTTTAGCCCAACAGTTCCCCAGATGTCACCTACGTTTAGTAAATCAATCTCTGAACCATATTTTTTTTCATAAGTTTCTTTTTCCCACGCTGCTGCTCGCTTTGATTGAAGAGGTTCTTTCCTAAAGTCTTGTAGACTTGCAAGAAGCTCTTCAATTGGAAGAGTTACTATTTCAACATCTTTTTTTATTTGGTAAGTTTTTCCATTTGGGTGAATAGAACCAGGCCCAACAACTTGTGTTCCGTAAGATTGAACTTCACCCCAATGTTTATCAACGCCCCCGACTGTTGTTGTTAAAATTATCTTTTGCTTTAATCCCTCTACAAAGAAGTAGCTATGTATTCCTCCACTTCCAGTCTCAACAGTAAATGTTTCTGGGAAGTTTCGTTCTACACATTTTTGTAGTTCAGGTGTATCTGAATCAATAACTGCTAGATCCCCATGTCCACAGAGCACCCCAAAATTGGTTTCTTTTTTTATGTGGTCTTGTATCTCTTCAAGTTTATAAGGTTTATTTGTCCAATCTTTTTCAGATGGTTTTTTTGTTCCATGTCTAACTTTGCAGTAACGTAGTTGTGGATAGTTAGTCAGCATTTCTTCCTCCCTGTCTTATGTTTCTCCCAAAAAAATAATTCATCAATCATATCGTTTTCACTTTCACATTGGTAAATAGTTTTACCATTGCCCAAGCATTCTAAAAACTCTTTGGATCTTTTATTATACACTTGGTCTTGTTCATCCATGCCCCCCAAACAAACAGGACAGAATTTAATTATTGTTTTGTCATCAGATTCTTTTTCTCTGGAACACTCCTGGCACTTCCAGTGTTTCATTCCCCATCCTCCGTATAAGTTTCTATCGGCTTTCCCAACTCTTTAAAGAACACCAACTGCTTTCCATCTTGTTGATCTTCAATGAAAAAGAAATCTGGTTTGACCTCAACGATAACTCCATTATAATATGTGCCACTCTTTTTAGAAATATGAACTTTCAACTCTCGCTCGCAAAATACTTTTGCTCTATCGTAGTTCATGTCTTTCTTGTCTATCATCTTTTCTTCAATCCCCTTTAGTTTAAATATTTTTGTTATAACTCGCCAATGGAAAGATAGTATTTATTTTATTTAATCTTTTCCGTGCTAAAATTCTATGGAATTATTAAACAAAGTCCTTTACTTCATTGCCCCAGACATCCCATCCTTTAGTTTTCTGCCTAGCAAACAATTCTACTTTAGGCATGTCACCCACCAATTCTATGATCCTGTCTCTAGTGCAATCAGGTTTTTTACTATGCTCTTCTATGGGTGTGTCAACTATCTGATGTACTGAACTACTTTGTCTTGTTATCTTTCCTTTTGTTGCAATAATACAAATCTCAGCATTGCTTCTAGTCCAATAACCCATTCCCCAAAACCAACTATCAGACTTCTTATTTTTCTTCACCCACGTAAATCCAACAGTTTTATATTCAAAACCCCATGCCTTTAAAACTTCAAAACTCTTTTGGAGAAATGGATAAGTCACCCACATAAATAAAACACAATTATCTGCTGCCAAATCGCTGATTGGTAAATCTTTAATATCTTGAAGATTTTGGCATTTATAATAATTGTCTGGTGCTCTCCCCTTACCCTTATCTGAATAATGTTTAAAGCTCCATGGCGGATCTGCATAAATAATATTGTATTTCTTTTTTGTTTTAGGTAGTTGTGGTTCTTTGAATGTTTCAGCAATTCTTTTTCTGTTCTCTGCTTTCTTCAATTCATTGTGGATTTTATTGATAGAAACCTTTTGAGATGATAGGTCTTGCTTTTGTTTCTCGTCTGCTTTCTCTTCGATGTATTTAATCTTTGAAATAGTCACATCACCCACATCAGATATTTTTGCAGCGGCTTTAACCGTATTGACCCTTTTATCTTTTGATGAAAGGGTCTTACCAGATTCCATATTCTTGATTGCCTGAGGTCTCAATATTTCAGCCTTCTTTATACCTAATCTCCCCCTGTCATATAAAGAAATATTCCTCCGCCCTAACTGATTTTTAATCATCCAAAGGATAACTTCATTTCTGTCCTTGAACTTTTTATTGATAGTTCTAAACTTAATATTCTCTTTTATACATATCTCGTGACGGTTGTGACCATCTATAATAATCCCTTTCCATATAACTAAAGCATCTCTGCATCCTTCATTTTTTATAGAACTTTTAAGCTGTTGGTATTCTTCTTTTTCCATCGAAGGGATTAAACTCTTAAATTCTTTGTCAATACTCAGTTCCATTTTAGAAATAAGCCTCCACTTCTTTTATCCATATCTCTTGAAGCATTTTAAAGAACTCTTCTTTTGTAACTTGGACATTAAATAATTTAAAGAAATCTTTGAAACCCATAAGATCTTTTTCTTCTAGTGGCTTCTTTGCTATTTGATATGCTTCTTTAGAATCTTCCTTAGTCCATACAACAAACTTAGAAACAACTTGCCATCTTTCATACTCACAGTCTAGTGCGTTAAAGACAATTTTATGTTTTCGTTTTAGAGTTTCTAATGCTTTCTTTGTCTTACCTAAATCTAATTCTATATTAGATTTAGATTCTAAATTATAAACTATCTTTCTAATCCTAAAAACAATATCCATATCTGATGCTAAAAACTTTTTGTCTGGATAGACTGTTGCGTTCATTTCCTTTGCATAAGACATGGTCGCCCTTTCCAGAACATTACCAAAAGTTATGATACAACTTCGATGTAATTTATTAGGATTTTCTCTACCTAAAAACATAACATCCGTTAGGGAATTTATTTTTTTTAATTTTAATCCCTCTTGTCTGCTACCACTTCTAAGAGTACTAAATAGAATATTACACTGTTCTTTAATCTTATCTTGGAATATTTGTAAGCTCACTTCTTTTTCTCCCTAAACCCACATTTCTTACAAACTCTAGTTCCATTGATTAAAGTATAAACTTCTGCTGATCCACAATCCTTACACCTTAACTCTTTTTTAGGTTTCATTAAAAAGAGATAGAGATAGATATTATTTAAATCTTTCCCTTCCGAGGGCTTTGTTAAATAAATCCTTATAACTTGCCAAACATTACATCCCAGGCAGCTGCGAATGGCAAGAACAATGAACATAGTAAACTATCTGCTATCCATCTTAGGGTAGTCATTTTGTTTCTCCTTCTCTACCTAATGGGAACATTCGTTTAAATATCTTTGATACTAGGTTGATGTCCCATCCGTTTCCAGCCAGACTATATCTTCTTGAGTTTGAGATGTCATCTAAATTAATTTCATCATCCAAAAATCCCATAAGCCTAAAACATTCCTTTGGCGTGAGTTTTCGTATGATTGAATTGTTTATCAAAACACCATGTTTATCTTGTCCAGTAAGAGTAAACATCGGTTCTCCATCTTCCTTAAATCGTCGTCCGTTCTGACGTTTGTTTGGTCTGTCTGGAGTCAAAACTGGTTGAACTAACAGATTATTGTCTTGGAATTTTGAAGAGTTTATTGTGGGACATACCTCTTTAAAGCCACCATTATTATTGCCTCTGGCTCTTTGGTATATCAAAGGTTGTCGGTTTCCACCATTCATAGTGTTAAGGGTTGGGGCTAATCCATTTGGAGAATAGACTCTATCGTTAGAGTGTTTGGGATTGTTTATCTGGATAATTTTATCTGCATTTGCGGAGCTAATAGTTGGACTTACACCTTCTGCTGAGTAAACTCTTCTAGTGCTTTCAAAAGTTATTTCTTTTTCGTGGATTGTGGCGACCTCAGTATCCCAAGTCTCATCAAAGCCCAGAAGTTTTTTTAATTCAAACCAAGTAAGAACGTCTGGAATTGCTCGACTATTATCTGTTCTGAAGTAGTGTTCCACTTGAGTCTTAGGCATTTCCAAATAATCTGATATTTCCTTTATTGTATGATTCCCCTTATGACTCTTCAGATATTGATTTATTTCTTTTGGAGTATCAAAGGTTCTTTTCTTACAAGTTTGATTTATCATACCAACAGAAACAAAATTACCTCGCCAAGAAGCATATTGTCTAGTCGTTTGAGTTCCAGCAATCTTTGGATTTAGATAAGAAAATTTTTTGTTCAAGTCATTAGATTCCATTAAATGTTTTGTTTGTTTCTCACTTAGATAATATTTTCCATCAATATCTTTTTCTGGCTCAAGAACATCTTGTAAGCACATCTTCAACTCTCTTTTCTGGGGGAACTGAAACTCTGCGAAATCCCAACCTCCTAACTTACAAACAAACCAAATTCTCTCTCTGTTTTGAGGTATTCCATAATCTTTAGAATTAAGGACTTTCCAACAAACCCCATAACCTATTTTTTGTAAGTCTGCAACGATTTTATTTACTAAACTTCTTTCATTTATTTCCATACTCAAAAGACCCTTGACATTTTCTAGTAACATATACTTTGGCTTCTTCGCTTTGGCAATTCTGATAATCTCAAGATAGAGGTTGGTTCTCCCTTTTTCTAACTTTCTCTTTCCTGCTATACTCACGTCTTGACAAGGAAATCCACCAGTTAGCAAATCTAAATCTGGAAGTTCATCAGTATTTATTTTAGAACAATCACCATAATTATATCCTTGGTGATTTTGTGTAAAGCATTTCCAAGCATATTTATCAATCTCACTTATTCCGACGCATTCAAACTCTATATTTGCTTTCTTTAAACCAAAACTAGCCCCACCATATCCTGCGAACATCTCAAATAGTCTTATCATTCCGTTTCCCCCTTCCGCACTTTAACGCACTCTGGAATATAATAATATCCTTGCTTATCTTTTTTGTAGAACTTCTTTTTTCTCAGTATCATAGTTCCAGAAATCAAATCCCAACAGCAATCGATAATACTATTTTTAACTACAATAGTCATTGGATATTTACCATGCCCGCAACAACAAGCTACTGGGCGTATATAACTGTCCGAACTCATAGAATCTAAAGTATCTATAAAACTCTTCATGCAGTCGTCTATCTTTCTACCACATCCTTTTATTTTTTTACACATTTGGTTCTCCTTTCCCAGTTTTAGGGAAACGCTTCTTCTTTCCACTCGATGTTAAAGCTGTAATTTTCAACATTCCCATACTTCCTCCATTCCTTCAACGTCTTCTTTATATTCCATTACTTTTTTGCTCTTCAGCTTCTCAAAAGATATATGTTCTTTAACCCACTTTTGCCCGCATCTCTTTGAGCAAAAATCAAGACTTTCGTCATTATGGTCTCCAATTACTATTCCTTCTAAGTCTGCTCTCCACACTATTTTGCCAACCGTTTTGTCACAACAGTTGCATCTTAGAACTACATCTTCTGTTTGTCTTGAGACTATTTTCTTCATTTTGAATCTCCTATAACAATCTCTTTTGGATTACTTTCTCTAAGAAATTTAACAAACTCTTTATTTGTTATGTGCCAAGTTCCAATATAATCTTCGCCTATTTGTGAACGCATTACTACCCATGCTTGGTCATTCTTGAAAGTTATTTTATCTATTGGGATTTTCATTTCTTCCCCCTACTTTCTGAAGATGCTTTTTTGGAAGGTTTCATTAATAACTTATCATCATTTATCATCCATTCTAAAGCATGAATCCAACCTTCAACAAAAGACAATCTTTCTCCAGTAATATGTTCGTCTTTAGTCACATGAGTTCTTATATGGCTCTCTCTACAATTAGCATGGAGTTGAGATAACTTATCCCATTTGTTTCCTTCTTTTTTCCATCTTTGTAATATTTCTTTTTTAGTTCTCATTGTGGTTTGCCTCCGTTTATTTTAGGCAAATGCTTCTTATCAAATTCTTGCCCAATAATTCCGTAAGCCACATTTCTAATACTTCTTATTTGGTTCATAATAGTATCATTTATCTCATCAGCTACCTCCCCGATATAACCTTGGTAAAACAAATTAAGTAGATGCTCTAACCAAGACGGATTAACAAAGAATTTCCCAGATTCATTTCCTATCAAGAACTCTTCAAAATTGAATATTCTTTTTCTCTCTTCTTTTTTAACTTCTTCTACCCAACTGTCTTTTTCTTTAAACCTGCCACAAGCAATAGGATTAGTTCTTTGTGCATAACCATCCATTCCCTTTTCAGCATTTCCAATTTTTAAACCATACAATTTACATAATACCTTTGCCCCCCCATGTGCCTCAAACTCGCAATGTTCTCTGCAACAACCATAACCGCAAATAGAATGGGCTACTTCATGAGCTAAAGTATAATTAGTTGCTGTTTTTGGATTGAGCCAAATCTTTTTTCCTTGATACCATTCTCCGTGTGGAACAGCATGCCCCCAGCAAATTTTAATATTAAATTTATCTATCAAAAATCTTTTAAAATCTTCACTTATTTTCTTAGTTTTCATTTTTCTTCACATCCCACTTTATCAACTTCAACTAACTTTTTATGGACTCCCCAATTCAATAGTGCCGAAAGTAAGATACACTCATCTTCTCTTAAACAGATTAGAAGTTTTCTGTCTTTCCCATCTACAAAGAAAATCCAATACTTATCATCCTTGCATTTCTTAGTTCCTTCTTCGTGATATTCTATTTCAAATCCTCTTCCACTTACATTAAAGTCTATTAGTTTTATCATTGCGATTCTCCTTTGCTTGTTTTTAGGTCATAACATTCTTTAACAAAAATCGCAACCCAATCCCATTCATAGCCACTAAACTTCATATGCTTTTCGTGGAACTTAAAATCTGGTGTTAATTCTTTTCCTTCTTTTCTATATCTCTTCTCGTGATGTTCTTTAAACCACTTCCAGAAGTCTTCAATGAACTTGTTAGTAACGTTGTTAGTCATCTTGTTCGCCCCCGCTTGTAGATTCGTCTCTATCTGAATAAAGTTTTCTTAATTCTTCTCTACGTTTTTTACTTTCTTTATTCATTTCTCTAACCTGCCAAAATATATAGATTAACGAAGGTATTCCAACAATAGTTAAAATTGCTCCAATTATGTTTTCCATTAATCGTTTTCCCCCTGTTCCGATTTGCTTGTAAAACAGTAGTCCTTCTTTTTAAGACTCTTAATAAATTTTATACATTGTTTACATATTGGTATGCAGTCATTTGGATAAATAAAACCAAAAGATGTTTTTTCATGCCTACATAAACGACAAATCGTTTCTTTAATCCTCATCTTGCACCTCAACTGAATCAATATTAAGATAGACTGTTAAAAACTTCCCACAGTGTTCGCATTGGATTGTTGGGCATGAACTTCCACCTTCTTGAATTAAGCAATAAATATCAGTGTCTTGCATTGGTTCTTTACAACAAGGGAATTTTCTTTGTCTCATTGTGTTTCTCCTTTGCCTGATTTTGCGTCCTGCCTAGCCTTTTTTATTTGTTCAAACTCTCCAATAACTTCTTCTGGAGTTAAACAGCAAGGAATTCCATTGATTGATATTGGAACAGCTCCGTGTTTTTTACAACTCCAGGACGTATGGTATCTTGGATAATAACGCCATTTGAAACCATCATCTGAACTTGAACTGCAATCCCAATTTATTGAAGGTTCAACAGGTTCTCCACAAGTTTTCCCTTTAGAATCAAATACATCACATCTAGCGTCAAATGTTTTGTATCCTCCACCACCTGTTTTTATATTAAATTTCTTCATGGTGCAGTCTCCTCTCCTTTGGGGAAATTCATTTTATTAACCATCCGAATTTAAAACATAAAGTTGCTCCAATCATCACTAATCCTATTATTATTAACCACCAAAATCCTGAGTCTTTTAATATTTCTTTATCCATGTTTCTTCTCCTCTCCTTTGGGGAATGCTTTTTAGTAACCTTAGAAATAATGTATCCTATCAAACCACCAAAGATAATAAAGAAAAATATAACAGCAAAGAACCAATCTATCGGGACTGCAATGTAATTACTATTCGCCTCAATTAGAATATTTCCTATTGGGTCTACATACGCTGTCATGATTTCCCCCCCATTACCTTTTCTGACTCAAGAAAGCACCGTGTATCAATAACTGGAATCAAACCCATAATCTTTAACTCGTGTCTTGGAAATTGATTGTATTTGCTTAACAATATTTGTTCTTCTCTCATTTTAGTTCTCCTTCCACGTCAAGTGAGTAATCTCTTAGAGACCATTTGTATTTCATTCTGTTACTCTCTCCACAACATAACTTCTACCCCACTTACCTTCTGGCCTTCTGACTTCATCATCTCCGAATAAACTTTCTTTCAAACGATTCTCAGAAAAGAACCCAATTACTGTTCCAATCTTTCGCTCATGATCAATCCACTTATCAATCTTATCTCGCAAAACATTAAGAGTCTCTTCAATACAAACGCTAATCAATTCTTTTCTAACATTCTTATCTAGCTCTGAAGATTCCTGGACCCTATCATATTCTGCCCAATTTTTCCAGCCTCTAATCTTCAAAAATCTTTTTTCAACAGCTTTTCCTATTTTATTCATTCTTCACCTCTGAAAGTTCTGCGTAATTGATTTTCATAAAGGACATATCCCCCAATATTTATACAACAAAAATCCTGCAATAGTAAAGCCCACATAAAAAACACCAACTGCTAGCAACAAATTAATATACCATTTCATGCCGCACCCCACTTAGTCTCTTTGATCTTCTCAATACAATCAGGGCACACCAACCCAATCCCTTTAATGGTTTTATCACACTGAACATTCTTTCCACAGATCTCGCAGATGTCTTGCACCCTGGTGACTTCATGTCCGGTCAGTCTTATAAAATCATTTATGTTCATGATTACCAAATCATTTGCATGGGTTTTATTCATCTCATGAACAACAACCAATGGAACTTTATTGTCTATGTTATTTCTCTTACATTGATCCATCCATTTTCTCGCTACGAACTCTTGCCTGCTTTTAACTTCTATTGAATATTCTGGATGAGAAACATCTTCATTACCTAAGATGCCAACTCTTTTCCCACCAAGCATCTTTGCAATAACTCTTTCACATTCTTTTCCTCTCTGACGGTTTCTATTGGGTGTCATTTTGCCCTCCCTGTTTTCTCTTCAATTCTATCCTTCAAGTCTTGAATTTGTTCTTTATAACAATCATAATCAAACCTATGTGCTTTAGCCCATTCGTCTATGATTTTATTTATTCTCATTATCCTTTCTCCCCCGAAGATGTTCTTTGTGAACGTTTCTTCCACATGTCCCACATTATATATACAACAACTCCAAAGTACATAATTACAAAACATAATACAACAATTGTTCCAGCATTCATTTCCCTTTCTCCTCCGAGCTTATTAAAAGTGTAGGCTTTTTTTCCTCAATTTTACAGATACAAAAATTTATCAAAACTAATAAAACCCCAATAACAATTACTCCTTGAAAATCTAACAATCCTATAAACTTCCAATAACTTAATCCTCCTCCAGATATTGCGGATGTAATCTCATGCATCATTTCTCTTTCCCTTGAATATTTGAAGATGTTAAAGCTGCAATTACATCATCTTTTATTACAACTGGCATCTCCTTCAAATTATGACCACATAATTCACATTTATCTGCCCAATGATGTTCAAGCCTATTTAACTTATCTTTTAAAGTAGAAATTATCTTTGTTTCTGCAAGCTCTGCCCAGTCTAATCTCCCTTCATGTTTTGACTTTTCTCTGTTGATTCTATTTTTAATCCAACCCATGCTTAATCTCCTCGGTAGAAGATGCTAATGGGGAAGGTTTTAAAAATCCCCTGTCCCAAAGTCTTTGAATAAATTCACTAATTTTAATCCCATTAGTTAACTCTTCTTTTGTCATTATTTTTCTATCACCAGGTTCAGAATAGACTTCGTTGTTATGGTTGTCTAAAACGATTCTTCCCATTGCAGTCAGCCATAATCCTCCCTTCATTGATTCAGTCATGCTTAACCTCCGTCGATGAACCTATAAAAAACTTGGGTTCTGAAAAAACAAAAGGGTTTCTACAAACCTGATTAATTGAAACATAATCATCGAAACTACAATTAGAAATAACTGGAACTGTGAAATATTCCCTCCCATAATAGTTAGTTCTTATAATTTGAGTAGGAGTTGAATCAACTTTATCAAAAAGATATTCATAAGTTTGTTCGTAAGGAACACAACTGTCATAATAAGAGACCATAGAATCCATAACCTGATTGATTGTATTTATTTCAGCTTTGTAAACTGCTGCCATTCCAAAGAAAGCCCCAACTCCAAAAGCTAAAGCAACAATTATCCAGTTAGTTTTCATTTCTTCCTCCTACTTTCTGAAGATGTTTTATCTGTAATTCTCGAATTGTGTAAAGGACAATTTTCTTTATGCCCTCGAGTGTGGTCTGGGCTTCCTCTTCCACCGCAATAAAAACAAGTATAACCCCATAAGATTTGTTTTATCATTTCACCTTAACCTCCGAGCCTGTGTGAACAGTAATCTTTGGTCTCTCACAATCACAATCTGATAATATTGATTCTGAAAATAAGATTAATCCAGTTTTGTTGTATCCACATTCTAATAAACATCTTTTGTATTTTAAACAACCCATTAAAACATCGTTGTCATAAATTAAATCTTCACAATCCGCCTCTACTTCTTTATCATATGAAACTGCTGTAACAACCAGAATTAATATAAACACTCCGAGAATGCCTCCAATTATCCACTTACTCATGTTTCTTCTCCTCCGACGATAAACCTGTTAAAACTGCAATTTCTGAACATTTCTCAATTCTTTCACAATTCCCAACACACACAACTCTTTGATTTCCATCAAGAGAATTACTTAGGCAGGTATCAAGACACTTATCATAAGGAGTTTCTATCAACTCATGAATAATTATCCCCGATAATGTTATTGCCACTATTCCAATTATCACCATAACAAAAAACCATCCATCATCCATGATTCACCTCGCTAGATGTTAAAACTATACTTTTAATAATCTTCTCAAGTTCCTTTTCTTGCCACTTTTTCTCAGCAGACGCAGCAGACTCAGCAGACCTAGCAGCAGACCTAGCAGACCAAACAGCAGACCTAGCAGCAGACTCAGCAGACCAAACAGCAGACCTAGCAGCAGACTCAGCAGACCTAGCAGCAGACCTAGCAGCAGACCTAGCAGACCAAACAGCAGACCTAGCAGCAGACTCAGCAGACCAAACAGCAGACCTAGCAGCAGACTCAGCAGCAGACTCAGCAGCAGACTCAGCAGCAGACTCAGCAGCATCTATTCTTTTTTTTAGTTCATTAATCTTAATCTTTCCATCTAAATAAAGTCCTGTTCCTTCAATAACTTCAGAAATTCTTTTATCATTTGGGTATTCTTTTTCATAGTTTTTTAAACATCTTTTTGAACATCTAAGAGCAAATAATCTAACAACTTTATCAATAGGAATCTCTTTAACTAACCTCATCTCTGAACAAACAAACTTATCTCCTTTTTCTTCCAAGACTCTTCCTTTAGCTTCAACAATAAACCATTTGTTTCCATAAACATAATTTAATGATTGCAAAGCTGTTCTACAAGCATGAAGTCCATTTTCGCATAACTCTATTTTTCCTTTATGCTTAATCCATTCCCCAACTTTCCATTTAAGATTTCCGTTAGATGATTTTATATCTTCTTTGATAAATTTAAATCCTTTTGTTGTTTTCATCTTTTTATGTTGCTCCTTATTTTTTTACATCCATAACAAATTTGAGTCAAGGCATCATGGAAAGTTGAATAGACTGCTTGTTGCGTATGCTTACCTTCACATTCCTGAATATGTTTTCTTACTTCTTCTTGAGATTCTATATATTCATATTCTAGTTTCATTGTTTCTTTTCCTCCGACGACAATCCTGTTAATGGGGAACATTTAGGGCATAGTTTATCCCCACCACATAAGTAAGGGACATTCTCACCACCATTACATATTCTTTTAATTGTTCTTCCACATCCCTTAGATTTTCCTGTTAATGGGGAAGGTTTGCCAACAGCACAACCAACACACGCTAGTTCCTTATCCTCATAAACTCTTCCGTGAATATCTTTCATAACTTCATCTCTATCACATCTACATTTACTACACATCCCAACTATCTTTACATCAACTATTGTTAGTCCACCCATTATAATTTCCTCCCTGCTGTTTCTGTCCTTTCCTTCTCAATAATTATTCCATCTGCTTTAATTGTATCAACTAAACTGTGATATAAACTACTTATGATTTTATACTTTTCAGCGATGTTAAATCCTTCTAAAGAATCTATAATGCAACTTGAAGCTAGATTTAATTGCTCATCACTTTTTTCTTGTACAATCATTTCTCCCTCCGCTTCTTCTTAGTCTTTTTACTATCAACATCATCTTTAGAATACTTTTTCGTTACCTTATCACCAGTTGCAGTATCAGTAAAATTCTTCCCTAGAAGTCTAATTAATATATCTTCAAACCTTTCACCAAACTGTCCATGACTTGCTAATCTTGAGTGGAATTCTGGACTTACCCGAATTAATTTGTGTGGTATCATTTTATTAAATATACCAGATAAACAGAATATATAAACCTTTCTATTCCCCCCTTAGAATTAATTACCCCTTATTTCTCTTAAAATTCTTTTCCATTGATAATAAACTTTGTATTCTTGTGAGCTTTCCATTCGTCTTTCATTTTCTTATCCTCTTAAAATATTTAATTGGTTCTCCATCGTAATCATCTAATGAGAAAACTAAAGGATATACCCTTTTATCAGAGTATTCATATTCTTCTCTTAATTCACAATACTTTTCTTCGGTTATTTCTTGGTAAAAATATCTTCCGATTTTATATCTTTTCATTTTAATTTATACCTCCAAAGGTTTTATTCAT
>Ga0307928_10002437_pt1 | contig 14293 bp, 13 predicted proteins | sample AceLakmetagen232_FD_201815 | JGI IMG/M metagenome (GOLD analysis project Ga0307928, IMG submission 201815) | Saline water microbial communities from Ace Lake, Antarctica - #232 | ecosystem: Environmental > Aquatic > Non-marine Saline and Alkaline > Saline | place: Antarctica: Ace Lake... | reverse complement strand
CCGTTCCACTACCTGTCATTATATACTATCCTCAATTCGTACTCTGTCATACGGCTCCACTCTAGCATCCATTGGGACTACTACCCTTGTGCCTAGTATCTGGTCTTTTAATTGCCAGCCTAACTCAGCAGCCCTAGTCCTACACTCAGCATCGCTTTGAAATCCTGTTTCCCACAACTCACCATTAGTAGCCCCCAATGCTTGAACTGGCATAAAATCCCCTGTATAGGTTGCTGTCTCAGCAGGGGATACCCACCCTGAATAGTGGTCGGTATCAAACCAGTGTCCTGATACAGTGGGGAGTCCTGTTACCTCATCTAAACCCCCAAATATCTCAATGTGATTTGGTGACATATTTAATCTTCTGTGTTCTACCTCATAAAAAGGATGCCCGTCAGCTACGCTAGAATAATAAGTCTCGTCTGCTTCATCGCTTGCCTGTGGATAAACTATCTTGAAAGCTAATCCTGCCCTTGGAACCAGAACACACTTGGTTAGTTTCAAAAGACTTATAATCAAATCACCATAAGTCTGAAAATACCAAGGGGAGTCAGCGTTAATATGCCGTAGCAAGTCTCCATCAGCAGGGAATGGGACAACGGTGCTGATTTGTCCGTCATCTTGAGTTCCCAAAGCATCTAAGGTAAAGGCTAGTCCCGTCTGGATAGATAAGGTAGTCTCAATAAGGTATTCTAATACATCGTAGATTGTCTTACCCATTATCCCCCAAATGTAATTACTTTCGTCATATCTGTATAGGGGTATTGTGGTAGAAGGGGAACTAGGGAGTTTTACAGGCTGTGTATTAAGCACACAACCCCATACACCAACCATTGAAAATTGTGTATAGATTTCCCTTTTAGCGTTCTTCGGGCCACCCGAAATATCGCCTTGGTGCATTACCCACATTCGGGGTGCTGTCCCATACTTTAACCCAGAAGCGGTATTAAGTCCCCACCCTAAATCTACATAATATCCTGTTAAATCAGTAGGGACAGACCTGTCGTTATTCTGAAGAAGTATCACTCCAGAGTCGCCGTATTTCTCCTGTGTCTGTTGAACATAAATCAATTTACTGGTAGTTGCAGTAGGGTCAGATGAATAGTCGTATGTAGTTCCACCATCCTTAGAAGTAAATATACATTGGAGGGCAGGAGAATATCCGCCAGTCGGATACCCTGCCGCCTGTGCTGTTAGTAAATCATCGTGAAGTGAGTTCATTTAATCTCTCTTATGTTGACAATGTTGTCTATTTGTGTTGACAATACTAATCCCTCGGATACCTTCTTTTGCTAGGAAATCCACCATAACCCCTGAGTTCAGCTTCTACTCTGTTTAGTTCCTGATTACCCCAATTCTCATATAGTTGTCCACTCTGTGCTGTTTGAAGTTGTGATGCTACCAGTCTTAGATTGACTATTGCTTCGCTAGTTTTCTCCCCTGAAGCCTTGAAGTCTGCTGCTGCTGCATTGAAGTATTGAGCAGCATTAGCGTGGTCAGCAGATGCTTCTTGTAGATATGTTTGCCCTGCTAGAGCGTGTCCTTGAGCCAAGCCTATCTGGGAGGCAGCCTGTCCCATATATTCCGGAGCACCCCCACCGACTGGTAGAGAATTAACCAACGCAAGACCAGAAACAAGGGCGGATGTTGCTAGTACTGTTGGGCCAGTAGTTTCTGCAACAATCTTGTCAAACTCAGTATTTGCTAAAGTAATTGCTGTAGCCCCTACACCTACATCTTGTCTTCCCCTCGCAAGGTCTCCCGTAGATGCTGTTGTTGCGAGTTCAATTAAAGCAGCAACCTCTCCGATAGCTGTATTAGCTGTGTCTAATGTATCACACGCTGATTTGATTAGGGTATAATAAGATGTAGATTTTGAAATACAAGCCCTGGCCGCTACAAGTCTTATAAGGAAATTCTCTTCTGCTGGACTTAGGCTTGACTTCTTAAAGGTTATAATGCTATCCCCTGGAGCAGCAGATTCTAGCCCAGGATAGAAACTAATACTGCTTCCCGCAGCCGTCTGATAGTTAAGGGTTACACCCGTAGTAACGGTATAGGTTGTAATGTGGTTTTCTATAGTGAATTGGTCTCCCGTCTCTACTATTTCAGCATCAGTGAAGCTCTTAATCTGCATAGTCTTTGCACCAGCAACACCTGCTGTATGCACCTCTCCCTTTATATCAGTCAACTGGCATACTATCTGAGGCACAGCAAACTTAACCAATACTTGAACATCATTCAAGGTCGTTAATGTAGAGTCACTATCAGGAATTACACTGTCATAAACCTCAAGCTCTATTACATCATCCGAGATTTCGGAGAAGTTTCTTGGTGTTCCGATAGGATACTCTACAGACTTAATCCACATAAAAGGCATATCGCCTATAAATATCTGTCTCTTGTTTCTGCATCGTTTGTTATATATTGCGTAGTTCTCATTGGCATCCATTATATCAGCACTGAGGGTATTCACGGAGGGGCTACTGTTAGCCAGTACAACAGCCCACGTATGGTCGGTGGTGTTATGGACAACCTTCTCATTAGTGGCATCCCCAGCAACGAATTGTAGTTTAACTAAATCAGTCAGCGAAGAGGCTGTACCAGTTACATCAGTCCCCGTTCTTGACTCAAGTTTGTATATAACATCAATAAGTTGAGGACTGTACCTTGATATGGTCTTTAGTTCATTCTCAATTCCATACTGGGTTTCAGCAGTAGCGAATATGGCAGCCCCAGTATCACTTAAATATTGAAGTATCTCTGCTAGAACTTGAGCATAACTTAACATTACTGATACCTCCAAGCTGTGCTATTATAGATATGGGCTATCTCCCCTGCTGATAATGCTCTATTATAAATCAGGACTTCACCTATATTATCGTGCCAGTGCCTATCTGTTGGTCTTTTAGCTCCTATGTAAAGTGTGTTACCAGTATCAGCTAAATCACCAAAATTATCAGTATTGCCTACTATGGTTTTACTAACAGCATTAACATAAATGGCATTGTTAACTGTTCCGTTCCTTACTAGAGCAAATTGATACCAGCCACCATCATTGTAATCGCCTCCCTCGCTAATCAGTTGGGATGTACCATAATTATAGTAATAAATATTATCTGGGTCTAGTCCAAGCCAAAAACCCTCAGTGCTAGTAGCATTAGCATTTCCAACCATTGCCTTTGCAGCAGCATCATCGGAACCAGCCCATACTATAATGGTGAAAGGATTAGTTCCAAAACTTAAAGCTGTCCCACAATCTATAATATCATTGTTGCCGTCAAATGTTCTGCCAGTAGGAGTCCATAGAGCCTCAGTAACCGTGCAGGTATGTCCATAGGCATCTACTGACTTAAACGCACTATCCTTCAAAGCCCATAGTGGTAGATATAGCACAAGCCCATCAGTAGAGAAGCCATAGGGGTCTAGTCCATTCTTTATGGAGTATTTATACTGTGGCATAGGGTGTCTATAGAACATATCCCGTAAATTAGCTGGTATGAACTGCTCTATGCTTTGCCCGTCAATTATTGGTGTTTTCATATTTATACCAACTCGTGAATTGTCTCACAGCCCCAGACTCTATTCGCAGTATTGGCACTTAAAGCTATGACAATCTCGTCAGTTGCACTATAGAAATCATCCTCGCCACCGAAAGGTATCTTTATATCTACAATATTTGTAGTACCTATATCTAATGTAAATAAAAGAGTATCATAAACATCTGTGGCGGAATTTCTGGTTACCGTAAGTGTCTCTGCTGCTGCCAATGCTCCGCTAAAGTGAATCTTGACTCCAAGCAACTTGAAAGCTGCCGCAGGAGCTAGAGTAGCTATAGCTGTTTCTGCTGATTCTCCATCAGTAGTAGATGTTATAACATGCTTTATGTTTACCTTGGTCTCCTTCACTGCCCAGTTAGTGCCATCGTATGTGATATAAAGAATCCCCGTGTCTTTGTCGTAAAATGTGTCGCCCACTCTGACACGAGGGATTGTGGCCTGCGTTGGTTGCTCGCCTGTGCCACCGATGAATCTATTTGGAGTGACTATTCTTTTTACAGCCATTTTTTACTCCTTGTGTTTTATTTTGCCTTTTTACTCACATAAAGAGGTGCTTTTTCTTCGGGCTTTACACGATTCAACAGAGCGTGCTGGAATTCCCTATCCTCTTGTTTTTCCTTATCTGTGCGTTCTTTCTCAATAGTCTGCCACTCTACAGGATGACGCTTCCTCATGTGTTGTGTCACCATATACGGTGATGTAAGATTACTCTTCCTGCAAGTAGCTAATCCTATTTCGGAATAGTGTGCCCTGTTAGGGTCGTCTGCGTGAAGTAGACATTTGAGAGTTCCCAACTTTGGACTATAACTCGGTTTCCTTGTGGTAAATCTCGGCTTGCCATCTTTGTTCTTTACCTTCAGTAATTCGGGTAACATATTCCGATTGGCTGTGCTTCTCTGTCCGTCTGTGTTTTCATAGATATACACCCAGCCAGCACTTGAAAGTTCAGCTAGTGTCATCGGGGCAGGTTGTTTCTCATCCCCCCTGTGAATAACCTTGTCCAGCGTGCCAGGTTCGGGTGCTTCCTTAGCATCCCTTAGCATCTCTTCAATTAAAGCATCATTGCTAGTGGTGTCCTCGTTGGTTGTCATTGGCTGTCCTCCTTAACTTTTATTGTTAGTTCCCGTTTGCCAATTTAAGCTAGTTGAAATAACTCCTTAACATCAATGGCTTGTTTATTCCATCTCATATCATCAGCCATTTCCCTGAGTTCGTTTACTGTGTGTTCTTGATATACCTTCTTTCCGTCTACTACACCTCCCATTACCCTGAATTGGTCAGCCTTGAAGTCTTTAGACAGACCTAAATCCTTCCTGTGTTCGCACAGATGATTGTTTCTATATAGGGCAATTATCTGAAACCTGTGCCATCCAGTTCCACCCTCTTTATTTGGGGCAACGAGATTTACTTCAGCAAGGTTAATGGCATACTCATCACCCCTTACATAATTAGTTCCCTTTACTACATCCATTTACAGCCCTGTGCTAATAACCCTATAGATTACCTGAGCGTGTATCACTCCGTCCCCAGCAGTTGGATTGGCTGCGGTGCACACTAAATCTAGTCCCGTATTGACCGAAGGCGTGTAGTCCTCCGCTGCCCCAACAGTTATACGCACTTGGTCTGTAGATTGGTCAATAAATCCAGTCGGGCTTACGGACTCGCTTCGGTTTGTATCTACCCCATTATACCTTACCCTCCAACTACCCATTGAACCTATAGTATAGGCAGTAGCACCGTAATCATAGGCAAGTGTAAGTGAAAGAAATTGTATAAACTTGTTTGCCCCTGGTGCTGCCACCAATGGTAGTGCCGTGGTATAGCAAGCCTTTATTAACGCTGAAGAGATTTCTACAGTGTCAGAGTGTTCAGCCCAATTTTGTGCTCCTACATTCGTTGCCATTTTTCCTCCTAAGTTTTTGAATGAGGGCTGGGCTTCACCCTTGCAGGCTTGCCCTCAAAGCCTCTAAGCTATACTGTCCAGTCTCTATTCGCTTCTACAGCAATGTAGTCCGCAGTGACGGTGCCAGACACGGCTGATGTAGCCATAACACCAAAGCAACCTGCGAAGACTTCATCTGGGTCAACAGCACCCGCAAGAGTCTTTAGTAATACTCCGTTGATAAGCCACCTGGCAGTCCCATTGTTGTCTATTTCCACCCTCAAGATGTCCATCAGGTTGATAACAGGGGTTACACCACTGTTGAGTAATAGGGCATCGGTTACACCAGTTGTACTTCCGCCATTGTGAACCATGTGCCATTCAATATCTGTAGTGAGTCCGACATCATAGAAGAACCCACATAGGTCGGCTTCTGCCGTGAGAGTAAGAGTTTCCGTTGCACCAGTAAGAACATCTGATTCATCGTGAGCCATTGTTCCCCTAAAACCTGCAAAAACCCTTCTGGCGGTAAGAGCAGCCATCTTAAGCCGTGTTTCCAATACTAATGTGCCATTGACACTTGGCTTAAAACAAGCCTCGGTGGTTACATACATAGCATCCCCATCAGCCACATTCGCAGTTGTGAGGGTAATCTGACCATTCAGACCATCTGTTACGGTCATTGCTTGAGCTACATCATCGTTTATAGCATCACCTTTAATTGTGAAGCCTTGCCCGATGTTCCATAAACCACCTGTAGCTGCATCGTGTGCTACGGCAGGAAGATACATTTCTTCCCCCGTGAAGTCGTGGAATAGTTTGATTTTTCCGTATTGACTTTGTGCCATTTTAGTTTTTCTCCTCTTGCTCTTTTAAGAGCTTTTCTAATTTTCTTATTCGCCCCACATATGGAGCGGTTATTTGTCCCAGATGAACTGGGTAGCGGGGAACCGCAGCAAGATTCTCTAAACGGACATCCCGTTTGTCTCCATTAAGAGCATGAACAAGCCACCCTTTAGGGATTTTACCGTGCTTCTCTTGCCAAACCTCACGATTCTTGTTCATTCCTAGCTTGTGGGAGCAGTAGCATCAGATTCCATCTCATATACCCAGCTAGTTCCAGCCCTGATTCCATAGGCATACTCGTCATAATGGAATACATCTGTAGCTCCACCACCAACCTCCTCCTTCCTTACCAGCACTATTCTAGGTGCTCTACCTTGAACCAGGACAATTCCTTGCTGTGCAAAAACACCACCCTTTGCATCGTCTGAACCGTCTATAGGAATGTTGCCATCCTCATAAACCTCAACGCCAGCAATGGGTAGGTTAAATCCAGTAGCAAAGACTCTAGCCGATGGCCCCTCTGTCGTTACATAAGTGCCGATACCAGCCACCAACTCATCAAATAAGTCTTTAAGCTGGAAGCCGTGTAAGACACAGCGATATGGGGGCGGGCCAGGTTCAGTAGTATTGCTTGAGATATTGTATTTAGCTGAAGCTATGTGTCCAGCCGTCAAAGTTGCACCAGCACCAGGGTCGGATGTAGAACTCCCGCTATCCAGTGTCGTAATACCGTCTTCGTCTTTCTTGCGTTGTATTGCGTTTTGTGCAAGAGCACCGATGCTGGCATAGACATTCATAGATATTCGGGCTGCCACCCTATCAGTAATTCGGGTCTGTATGCCTACAACAGACGGTTCAATACTTAGTAAGGTATCCGCAATCTGTTGTGGGTTATTCAGTACAGTAGATTCAGTTACAGCCTGAGCCGAAAGCTGGGCTAATGAGATTTCATTCCATTTTAAGCCAGTACCCTCGCCCAGAGTAACCTTATCTACCAACTGAGGCATAACACCCTCAAACTCTCTTATGATTCTTGCCGAAGCTATCATCGTGGGTAGGCTATCAGCAAGAGAGCCAGTAGTTGTATTTCCTACAGCCATTTAATTTCTCCTTATCTTATAATTCCAAGTCTTTTGGCTCTCGCCATATCTTCCTTGGTTATTGTTCCTCCACCCTCACCAATTCTTTGGATAAAAGCCGCATCAGTTAGTCCTCCCCCACTTGTCACACCTGAGTCACCTACCAGTGCAGAGTTTTCTTTCTTTGTGAATGAAAGTTCGGCAATCGCCTCAGCACCTTCCTTGGTCTTGATGCCAGCCTTATCACAAGCTGTCTTTAGTCTGTTGAAGTTGGCTGTAGTATCTCCATCGTAATCGTCAACAAGTTTTGCCAGTTCTCCATCAAACTTAAAAGTCTGTGCCTCGGCCACTGTTTCCGCCCACTGCAACCTTTCGGCTTCGGTAGTTCTCTTTAGTTCGGCAACAGCATCTTTTTCTGCCCTAACATCCAGTCTGGATTGGTCTCTCTCAGTCCTCAGATTTGCCTTGAGTTTAGCGATGTCTCTCAAGTCAGCATCTTCGCCTATAGCTTCGTCCAGGTCTTTCTCAAGGTCTTTAATTCTGATATTAGTATCCTCAAGTCTTGAAGTAGCTTGCTCGGCTTGGGTTTTGAGGGTATCCCTCTCCTGAGTGATGGGTTCAAGTGCAGCCTTATGCACTCTGCCTTGTTCAGCTAGAGCATCTGAGACAGCCTTCCTCTGTGTAACCTCGGTGTAAGTTTGGGGTGTTGTTGAAGTACTCCCCTCTTTGTCAGCAGAAGTCTGGTCAGTTGCCTGAGCAGAGTCCTTTGTGACTTCCTTGGTTTCGTCCATAGTCATATTAAATTGTTCCTCCTTTATTTTTTAGTCTTTACCTCACCTGCGTGAGATTTACCATTTAGATAACAAATTCGCATATAGCGCTTACCTTTAAGTGTTATTGTTCTTACCCTTCCCCCGTCGGCTACGCATTTATCAAATGCTTGCGGAGACATAGCTTAACCTCCTTTGACTAGTGTGATATTTCATATGCTCACTATTTGTCATTAGTCGTAAATTACCTATATCGTTATTAGTTTTATTGCCGTCTATATGATGGACTACTTCCCCCTTTCCCAATAGACGCCCTAATACCTTTTCCATAACGACTTGATGCTCTCTTTTTTGTCCAATAAATACATATCCCCTACCAGCTATTCTCCTATGAGGCAGATACTTCCGCCACCCAGTAGGTAGCCAGCCTGTCTTTAATAAATCAATCTTGCTTTGCCTCATCTTCTCCCTAGTCTCTAAAGAATAGTCATTCGTTAATAACCCTTGCGACACCATCCACTTCCCTAAACATAGCTTAGAGCAAAACCGCTTACGCTGAATATCTCTATTATTATGGAGTATTAAAGCCTTGCCACAGGTTTCGCAGTATTTTGTAACTAGACTAAAGGCAAAATCTGCTGGCATTACCTATTCCCCCTTAAAATCCTGGCACACTTGGTGCTCCGACTGATATTCCCGTTCTAGCTTTGGGGAATGTAGGATAGGTTGGTGCTGCTCCTCGTGGTGATACAGATGTCCCAAAGCCTCCACCTGCCCCTGGGAGTTTTATACTTGTAGCACCAGCCCTGGTGGGGCGACTGATAGCTTTCTTAGTCAAGGGTTTCAAGCCCTTCTCATCTTGTAACCATTGCTCAAACTCGGAATTAGCCCGCCTAAAGTCATCTCTCCAGTTACCATAGGCTACTTCCCTATGTCCTTTCCTATATGCTGTTTTGGCGAAATCTGTCTTTAATTTCTGATAGGTCTCCCATTCCCCATAATACTTCTCGGGGAGTTGACCTGAGTCAACCTGTCCTTGAGTCATATTAAGGTAGGAAGTACCTGGTAAGTCATAGTACCAAAAGAAGTGTTCCCACAAATCACGATTGGAGGGCATCCGTTCCTTGCCCTTATCGGTAAGTTGAAAGGCCGGTATTATATTCGTGGGAAGACCATATTTATCCACTAAACCTTGTAATGTCTCAGCACTCTTGAATGTCGTAGGTGATTGAACTTTACCCATTAAACACATCCACGCTTCTGCTTCGGGATATTGCCGTCTCCATAGTGTTCTAGCATCACCCTCTTCTAATACCTCGTAAGCCTCAATGGTATCCTGTGCTTCTAGTATCCCCTGTGTTAATGGAGATGCTTCACCTTGAACCTTTGCTCTACCACTAGAGTTTACTAACCTATTAACCTCAGATACATAACTACCCACTGTAAAGTATTTAGCCTCTTCGTCAATAACTAACTTCTCAAGATTGCCTATTCTATCCTCAAAGGTTTCAAGTTCAGCTTTGGTATCAATTCCAAAAACCTTTTCATAACCACTTATCAGTTCAGTATCAAGTTTATGTTCTTCAATCAGTCTTAATACCTCTGCCCTGGCTGCTTCGGATGATAGGGTTGTGAATTGCCCTACAACAAACATCTGGGCTTCTAGTAATGGATTTTCCTCACGCCACTTATTCCGCATCTTAGCATCGGTTAATCCCATATAATCCTTGTGCTTCAGAACAAACTCTTGCTTCTCACCAGCATCCTCAAAGATAGGATATTCCTCCCAGCCCTTCTCCCATTCATCCTTGAGGGTTTTAATCTGGAAGTTCTTAGCCTCAAGGTAGAAGAGGAGCGTAGACCAATCCTTTTCCCCAGAACCTACATTGTCCAGTTGCCTTATAGCACCTGGGGTAAAGGTGGACTTGAATTCAGCCAGCCCAGACTTAAGCAGTCTTTCATCATCGGTAAGAAAACCTGCTACCATATTAGCAACAGACCCCACAGCTTCCATTGCAGGGAATTCACCACCAACAGCACCAGCCAAGTATCTTAAAGACCCTATGCCCGTGTATTCTTTTATTTTTAATCTAGTTTCGTCATCAAAGGCGAAGGCTAACCCAACCAGTGCCATGTAAAGTCCTATCGCTTTATAAGTCTGAGACCAATTCTTTTTAGGTATTGCTTTACCCGTTAGTCTCTCTTGCTCTAAGTAGACTTGGGAGGGAGTTCTTTTTATCCACTTAGTCATTAGTTCCATCCAGTTCTCAGTCCACGTTGTCAACATGGACATAGTTCTACCAGGTGCACTCTGGGAAAATGACATACTATTCATTTTGGTATATAAATATTGGGTATCGGCAGCAACCTCATCACCCCTATCTATCCATACCTGTTCATTAGCTTCAGGATATAACTCTTTGGCTTCAGAATACCCAGCCAGAAAAGCATCTTTTTCATTCTGCTTATCAGCCAATCGGAACATATAAAGTGCTGTCTCCCTAAACTTATCAGTCCACCTACTGGCAAAAGAGGAGTCTAGTCCAGCAGTATAAGCAAACTTGCGAGAGCGGTCTACTAATGACTTTTTCAATACTGCCTTACCTTCCTTGGTAAACCTTAGCCTTATTCCATCAGCGAAATGTTTTGGACCGACTTCCCCCAAAATCAGAGTATGCTGACTAAGATTCCTTACAGCAGATGTAGCCTTAAAACCCAAGAATAGACCATACAATCCACCAGTTAAATTATATGATACCAACCCCATCGGATTGCCTTCTGTCATCTTGGGATATAAATATTTACCAATCCCTGGCACATTCTTGATTTTCTCCGCAAACTCTCTTATGGTAATATTCGCACTCTTATCAATATCTGATAATTCTCCAGTCATACGCTTTGAATATCCACTTAAATAACTCTTAACAGATTGTGGAATACTAGGGTCAGCTAACATCGTATCTATCTTATTTAATAGAGGTGTGTAATAAGCAAACTTTAATGATACAGCCTCGTATGCCCTGGCAGCAGCTACGGGGTCTTTAATCCAGCCCACAGCCCCAAGTCTCTTTTTAAGGAATGGGTCAGTTATCTTTCGGGTAACTTTCTCACTTAACATCTGGGCTAATACAGGGTCAATACCACCCTCTTCTTTAATCTGCCTTGTAGCTTCCTGCTCAAACAGATGAGGCATATAATCCCTTATACGCTTAGTCTGTGGCAAATCCTTTCTATCAGCCCATTCATCAGCCCACTTTCTGTATTGGTCAACTACCCTGTTTTCATTAGCAGTTAAATTAGGAACACTACCCTTCTTGTTTATCTCATCGGAAACTAAAGCCCATCGTGCCTTGTCCTTCCCTAATAACTTCTGCCACCCATCAAATATCTTAGACTTAGCTACTTGCTCTTCGTGTAATTCAACCTCCGCCTTCTGTGTCGGCTTAAATAACTCACGCCATTGCCCTATTCTACTTAGAACCTTACGGGCTGGCCTGACTTTCTCTTTAATTCCTAAATCCCTCATCCCTTGCGTATTAGAAATAACACCCTTAGCGATTGGTTCAGTAGGTGGTATCGGAGGTTCAACTATAGGTTTAGCAACTTTAGGTGCTACGGTAGGTTCAGTTGGAGGGATAGCACTCACTTCCTCAGTAATAGGCTCTGTTATAGCTTGTGGTGCTTCTGGTGAGGGTTTAGTAACTTCTGGTGTAACCTTTTCGGGTACAGGTGTAACCTCTGGGGTAACTACTTCATCATAATAAGCATCTAGTAACTTTGTACCTACTGTTGGAGGTTTACGCTCACCAAGTCTAACCAAATCAGTCTGCTCATTATTCCATTTGACTATAGACTTCCAATATGGGTCGCTATAAGACAGGGAATCTACATAATCACTAAATTCCTCTCTTGTCATCTCACTGGGTGCTTTAGTAACTGTAAGGGTTGGGGGTAAAGAAGCCACTATATCTTTATGAGTTGGTAAATTTTCCTTAATAAGTTTATCGATTGTTCTGGCTTTTGATTCGGCTTGCTGAACATCTAATTGGGGATTAACCCTAGAACCACCTTCTAAAACTACATCTACCTCATTAGATGGCACTCCAAACTCTTTTCCCAATACCACTCTTGTTAGTTTTCTGACACTACTTTCAGTTATAGACTCATCACTTAAATTCCGTAATTGCTCAAATGTTAAAGATGCTCTTGTTTCTGTTATATCCGAGCTAATATTGTAGACATTTAAGAAATCAGCAATATCGCCTTCAGGTATACCACTCTCCCTAAGCTTGCTTGTAAGTATATTTGCCGTTGCCTGAATGTCCTGTTGCTTGGTTGTCCTAGTTATACCCTCCCCCACAGCAGGTGCTTCAGGGGTAACAGGAGTAACTTTAGTAATTTGGTCTTTAACAATTAAGTCGGTTTTGCCACTGGGGAGTTCAATCTTATAAGCAGGAACATCTTGCCTACCCATTTTAATAGACCCTTCGCCAGTAACCACACCACTTACCAATCCGTCAGATATAGTATCACCAACCCTAGCTTCTGTAATACCACTAACAGCAGGTGTAGCAGGGGCTGCTGTTGGTTCTACGGCTTCTGGTGCTTGTTTCTGTAACTCAGCCTCTACCGCCTGAGATTGATTAGCGTATAACTGTCTTTCAGCAGGGGTAAGTGGTTGATTGTTCTGTATTTTATTGACTACGGATTCTACAGTTGCCTCATCTTCTCCACCAAGTCTGAAACTACCCCGCTCAGGTTCAGCCCTTGCTTCCACTAGTGCCTCTGGTAACTCTTGTATTACCTTAGAAGCCATAGCAGGGACAGAGAAGGCAGCTAATTCCACACTTAATTGTTCCAATGATGGTAAACTAAACTTCTGGTCACCAAGTCCTAACTCGTATAAAATACCGTGCCCAACATCAGCTACTCTCTCCTCCATCATCTCCCCGATTATCCCGTTATATCCTAACTTCTGGACAATCTTCCTTACATCAGTGGCACTCTTAGTAGGATTAACCCTTAGAAATGCCTTGAATATTCCTAGTTTAACCAACTGACCCTTAATGGGTGCTGTCAATGGAGCAAAAAGAGCGCCAGCACTTTCACTTACAGTTTCAACCCAATTCTCACCCGCTGATTTTACAAGACTTAACCATATTGCCTCTTCGTCTCCAGTCAGTGTATGCTGTAGTTGCTTCTCCAAAGCTCCCGCCGTAACCTTTGTTACACCAATAGGCACAGACCTTAAAGTTCCGCCTACTACCACACCAGCAACCTTTACCCCAAATTCAGCAAGTTTTCTTTTTAGTACACTAGCCCCAGCTTTAGTTAAGTATTTCTTTAATGCTAGTGTGCCAGCCTTTACCCCTACCCGCTCTCCTGCCGTATAAACCCCACCAGTCAGAAGAAACTCCAAGCCCCAAGGTATCATATTGGCAATTACATCTAATACCTTATACCCCCAAGATGTATCTCTCTGGGAACGTTCAACATACTGATAAAGAGCCAGCAATTCTTCTTTGCCAACCTCTTCCCCTGCCTCAAAGCGTTTTGCTGTTTTCAGTAGGTCTGCGATATATCCTATCTCCATTCCCGAACCAACAAAGGGAATTAACTCCCCGGGTGTATCTGAAAGTTCCTCAACCCTGGTAAGCCAAGTAGCAGTAGGCATCTCCCCAGGGGTATAACCTTTAGTAGATGGTGTAAAGGCTCTTCCTACAAGACTTTCCTCAAACCCGGGTAATAAGGCTTGGTATTCTTCCCACGCCTGCTTCTCTTCTGCTAAAAATGCTTGCCGAGTAACTTCGCTGGTATCTTTGAACTCCCAGCTATCAGGTTTGCGATATTTAATATCAATCTCTTTTTGTCTCTGTTCATAAGTAGCCTTAGCTTCCTCTTCACTAGGTTTGGTAGGTGCTACTGGTTGCCCTAGAACTTCCTTGGTTAATGCTTGGGTAAAATACCTATTACCCAATTCAGGAATAGGTCTAGTCCCATATAACTCAAAAGTAGTTAGCTTCCTGCCAATCCGTGCCTCTACATCTGTTTGGGCAGTTCCTGTATCTGCGGGTGGTTCTTCTGGTTTAGCTGGCGGAGGTTCAACAGGTTTGAATAAAGATGGTGGTTTAATTGGCTCACCCTCAGCAGAGAATG
>Ga0307928_10002436_pt1 | contig 14295 bp, 6 predicted proteins | sample AceLakmetagen232_FD_201815 | JGI IMG/M metagenome (GOLD analysis project Ga0307928, IMG submission 201815) | Saline water microbial communities from Ace Lake, Antarctica - #232 | ecosystem: Environmental > Aquatic > Non-marine Saline and Alkaline > Saline | place: Antarctica: Ace Lake... | reverse complement strand
GTAATGTTTGAAGCTGTCCATCCTGTAGTCGCTTCACAACCTGCGACATCATCATCAAGTATATTAGTTATTGTTAAACCACTCAATTTAACATCGCTCAATTGACCTTTAAGGTCGGATGCTGATACTCCTGATTCTTCTAAACTGAATATTGAAGCTGTATGTTTCTGTGTGTCGGAGAAGTCAGGGGTATTGATAGCATCAGTATTAGCAGAAATACTATCGGCATTTTGCTTTACTGTTTCTGTTGTACGCCCCACTCCTGCAAGATCATCTAGGTTATCTTTGTTCTTAGAATAATTCTCTAAAATAACCCAATCAGTACCATCATGTTCAATTAAAATAATACTATCACCAATTAAATCACCTGCTAAAACATTTTGTTTTACACCACTACCATCTACATATTTAATGCTATCAGCACTAATACTATTTAAATTAAATGTAACTGCTCCTGTATTTGTAGTAACTATTCTTAAACTAACTTTTAATCCATCAAAATAAGAAACTATTCCAGAAAAAGTACCTGTTATTGTATCTGTTCCAGAACCATCTACCGTAAATACACCAATAGTAGTATTACTACTTCCAACTACAAAATTATTTATTTGTCCTTGCTGACTTTCAAGATCTACACCTATTTCTGCAAATACATCTTCAGCATTCTCATTATCAAAATGTCCATCTTCATCAACAACATTTTGTCTTTTAGAATATGTTTTAATAATACCCTTACCATAATATTCAGTCACAGTTATTGTATCTCCACTTTTACTTGAATCAAATGTAACTTCTCCAGTATTATAATTTACTTTAAATTGTGTAGCTAAAGTTATTTCTGTATTTTGAGTTATTTCCGTATATCCAGTTATAGTAACTTTATAAAGTTTATCAGGAATATTATCCAATAAAAATTTATTATTAACTACTACATGATCTTCATTCTCTCTTAATATAGAATTAAACCATTCAACATTAAAAAAAGTATTATAATTACTATCTATTGCCAATGTTCATCACCTCACTAAAAAAGCACATACTAATAAATATGTGCTTCAAATAAAATCACTGTTTCATCTTCTTGAAATTTTTAATATTTAATTATTTATTTTTTATTCATCTTCTATGATTAAAGGGAAGAGTACCTCTAAATACATTCCACTAATCTCTTTAGGTAATTCATTAAAATTAATTTTATATAATTTTATTTCAATTTCTTCTTTTAATATTTTATCAATTTCTTCATTCTTTTTATCATTTTCATCAAGTGCTTCTTTATATTTTTTCTTTAATTTACTAAATGATTTTTCACCTTCTAAAGATGTTTTAGGTATTAATAGAGGATTGCCATTAATCATTTTGTAAGTACCATCATCATTAATAAGACAATATTTTTTTATTAATTCATTATTTTCTTTAAAATATTCATTTAATTCTTTAGAAGGTTTAGATATTTCTTTAATTGCTTGAATTTCATCTTTTATACATAATTTGTTTTTCACAATAAAATACCCAAAAAACACATCTTCAATTTTACTCAATTGAGCAAATACCGTATTCATCTTTACTAAATCTTCTTTTATTAATTTGATTAATTCTTTTTTCAAAATTTAATCCTCCTGAAATTATTATTTTAATTATTTATATAAAAATTTTCTATATGAAAATTTATAATAGAATAAAAGATACTTAATATTAAAAGTCTTTTCATATTGCCTTAATTATCAAAGTTAATATATTATTGCTCTTATAAAATATAAGAGTTGTTTTTATTATTTTAAATTTAATATTACTTGTTATAAATAGAATAATATGATATAATAAATATACATTAAACACTACATTTGAACATTACATAAGGCTAAAAAAATAATAAATAATAGGTGATAATAATGAAAAAACTTTTAACAATACTTTTAATAATAGCAATCTCAATATCTTTATATAGTTGTGATAATTTACAATCAAATCAATCTGTTAATGCAGAAGATGTAATAAATATAGAAACTTTTTATACTGGATTTCAACAATTACAAGATACTAGCAATACCCAACAAATTGAGATAGATAGTTTAAACTTAACAATTACCAATCTCAATACAGAAATTCAAACTTTAAATAATGATGTTGAAACATTAAAAACTGAAAATTCTACATTGAGAGAGGATATATTAATTAATCAACAAAATATTGAAGAATTAGAGAGTATCATTGAAGATAAAACTATTGTTGTTGATAATGGGAGTATAATTAATGTTATTGATGATACACAAATTAATGAAAATACTGAATATATAATTCATGCAGTTAAACAAAATCAAACTCTTTGGGAAATAGCTATAATTTATTACAATAATGGCACTAAGTATACAAATATTCTTCTTGCTAACCATATACAAAATGAAACTATTTCCGAAGGTATGGAATTAAAAATTCCTAAAACTATTGATTTTTGTTATGAAGAAACTATTAATATTGAAGATTCATTGGTAGAAACAGAATATCTTATACATCCTGTTTTAAAAAATCAAACTATATATGATATAGCTGAATCATATTATAATGATAAAAATAAATATCAACTAATTTTAGATGCAAATAATTTAAAAATTAATGACATAAAAGAAGATATGAATATTAAAATACCTATTCTTTTAAACTAAAATTATGTTATATCTGTTATTTGACCATCTACTACTGTTATTACTTCACCACTAAGAACAGTAAAACTACCATCATATCCTGTAGATTTTAATACATATGTACTATGTGTATGCCCAACTGTAGCATATAAAGAATCCCCTTCTGTCTTTATAAGTAAAAGATTTCCTGCTGCTACACTTCCTCTATATGTTGCACTTGGTATTATAAGATTTGTTCCAACTGATAAAGTTATATTCGACGAAGCTGTAAAAGTTAAATTACTTCCGTCTATTGTTACTCCATTTGCCGAATTTATATCTATACTGTTTCCTGCAAGTTCTAATTCTCCACTTAAAGAATTTATTATTAATTGATTAGTGCTTTGTAGTGTCATAGTAGATGATGAAACAATACTAAACGCACTACCACTTAAAGGTACATAATTTGTACTTACATAACTTTGAGTTGCTATAGTAGAAGTGTCAACATTTAAAGTTACACTACCAGACAAACCTCCGCCTGTTAATCCTGTTCCTGCTGTTACCCCTGTAATATCTCCGCTGTTTAAGTCTCCTATTGTTGCTATTTCATCAGAAGCCGAAACAGCACCACCACCAACTTTATAATAAGCCTTTCTAGCTGTTTGAGGAAATATTTTTATATTCCCATTACTGTTTGGACTTCCTCCTGTCAAAGTACTAATTAAAATTTCATCATCATCTGTTAATAAATGGAGTTCACAATCAGAAACAAATTTCATTGAAAATTCAGGATCATTATCTTCATAATAAATCGTGCCTAATATGGTTGCTCCTGACTTCCATTGTACAGAACCAGAATTGCCCCATGTTAAAATGTTAACACTTGCATTACTATCTGTAATTGATAAAGTTCCGCCACTTAGAGTTGCACCACTAATAGTTCCACCACTAATAGTTCCTGTTGCAGTTATTGTTCCACTAAAAGTACCACTAGTTGCATTTATAGCACCTGTAATTGTAGCACTACTTGCAATTAAATTTCCTCCACTATCTACAGAAAATTTACCACTACCTATATTAATTGACCCACTTGTTATACTTCCGCAATTAGCAGATATTGCAGATAAAGTTCCTACATAAATCTGTGATGCTGTTATGGTATTAGTTTCAATTAAGCCACCATTTATTGTTGTTTTTCCTGTGTATTTCCACCCTGCTATAGTAGAAGAAATAACACCGCCAACATTTGATGTATCGCTAGCTGTATGGCTACCTGTTATATCAGCTCCATTTTCTGCTGCCCATTTTCTAGTTATAGTTTCAGTTATATAAGTAGCAAGTTTATTTGTGATATATCCCGAAGATAAATCAATGCTATTTAATGTAGCTAAATTTCCTGCATCAGTTAAATTAGCAATTCCACTACCACCAGTTATAGTCATACTCCCTGTTAAAGTAGCACTACTTGCGACTAAAGCACCAGCAGCACTAACTGAAAATACACCACTATTAATATTTAAACTTCCACCTGAGATAGACATGCTTGAAGCAGATACATTTCCACTTGAATCAACTGTAAATGTACCACTACCAATATTAATAGTCCCACCAATTATAGTAGCTGCATTTAAAGTAGCTGCAAGATTTAAATTACCATCAACATCTGCCCAAAAAACATCTGTCCAACCACTATCATATTTTTGTATTTTAATACCATCAGTAGCATTCAATAAAATCTTACTTTTATCACCTGTTTTTGTTACGGTTAAATCCATATCAGTTACAGTCATACCATCTTTATCAATAGTAACTGTACCTGCTGTATTTTCTACAATTAAAGATTCTGTCATTGTTAATGTGCCAACTAATACATCGGCAACTACACCATAAACATATGCATCAGGAACTGTAGGCGAAGGAATTTTACCTATTGCTAAACTAGCTGTTGCAAAAGCATCGTCAGATAATACAATAGCATTATGCACTATTCTTAATTGTTCATCTTCAAAATCTTCAGCAACATCATCATAACTTCTACACCATATGCCAAACTGATCAATTTTAACTTCTTCATTTACACTTGATATAATTTCATTATTTGTAGCATTTAAAGCAGAACTCATAAATGTACTAATATTAGTTTTATCATTATCAGCATAATCAATATATTTATATCTTTCAAAATTAAAAGTTTCAACTGCGACGGAATTTTTAGCTATGATATCTGCAAGTTCTACCATAGAATCATTTGTATTATATATATCACTAAATTGTAATGTTAATTTGTTATTATCCCAATCATGAGTATAACCAACAAGTCTAACTTCAATTTCAGTATCATCTTTATATTTAATATTAATTAAATCACCAATAACTAATTTAACCCAACTGTTTTGATAATTTACATCTTTTAAAAAATCGGCAACATCAATATCAAATTTATATCTAGGTTGTTTTGATTTTGCTAATAATTCTAAACCATAATCATACAAGTCTTGTTTAACTTCTGTTTCTTCTTCATAAGTCATTGAATCAGTTACAACAAATGTATCATCTGTATATGTATCTTCAACAATAAACATATCAAGTTCTTCTAATTGAGCTTCAGTAAAATAATTACTTGAATCAATATAATCATTTAAATCAACTATATTATTTAATTGAATGTTATTTATATTATTATTAGCTACAACAATTTCTGCTTGTTTAGCAATAATTTCTGCATTTTTAGCAACTAATTGAGCTTGTTCTGTGGTATAACTTTGACCTGCTGATAATTTTGCATCAATTAAAGATTGTATGGCATCTCTTTCACCATTTAATGCACTCAACTCACTATTTTTAGTTTCTAAACTGGTTTTATAAGTATTTAAATCAGTTTGATATTGTTGAAATATAGTTGATTTACTTATGTAAGTTTGAATTAAATAAATAGTAGTATTATCAGGAGTACAATTTATATAGTCAGTATCCCAAGCTGTATCTACTGTAACAACTTTAGTACTACCAACATAATCTATTATTGTTCTAAATTGACCTTTACCTGCACCACTAGTAACTAATATTTCCATATCATTATAAAAATCATCGTCACTACTTGCATCAGCAGCTAATGTAATTGTATTAGAAGCTCCATTTTGAGCTGTTCCTGTGCATTGAGTACCACTACCATTCAAAACACTATTATATGTAGTTAAAGCAGTTATTAATCCTTGTGACATATAATCTGTAGTCATATAATAACTAAAATCATCAATATAGGGGAGACCAGTAGAATTTACAGCTCTTATATTTAAATCATCAGCTCCATATAATTTAAGCCTTGTTACAACCTGATTAGAAAGTTCTTCTTTTTGATACTTGCTAATTACATTATCATGAGTTAAATATAAACCTGTATTTTCACCTATATTATCTAAATGTTTTATACTAATAGTTTTAGTAGAAGTATTAAAAATAAATAATCCACCAAATGCTTCTTGAACATCATTCATTAAAAAATCATATAAACCTTTGTTTGAAATATCAAAAGTACGATATAAACTTTCTAATTCTGAGTCTATAGTACCAATACTCCATGAAGGAATTAATGTTAATATATAATTTAATAAACCAACATCTGGCTCTAAAGCATCATATAACTTATATGTTCCTGAAAATTCAGTTATATTTTTTTGAGATATTTCAAATTCTTGCGAATAACATTTTACAGTTAAAATATCTTTTAAATTATCACTATCACTTGTAGGATTTTGTATTTGAAAATATTCTCCATCGTATAAAATTAATTTTTTACCAGCAATTAAAGAATAATTACTATTTGTTTCATTATTATAATGTTTTTTTGAAATATTAAAACTTAACTCTTTAACTCCATTAACCTGTGGAGAATAAATTATATTAAATGCTGAACCTAATATGCAAATTTGTTCACGATTAGGTTTACAAAGAGTGAGTTCTGGTTTTTCTATAGGAACATCGAATATATCTATAAGCATAAAAATTTATCCCCCTTTATTTATTTTTTCTATATAATAATAGGAAATTTAGCTTGAATATCTAAATAGCATTTACCTGTAACTTTTATAGAATTATATCCAGATAATAATCTAAACCAATTTTTATTAAAATTAGATAATCGGTTTTCTCCTGTACTTGATATAATTTCTTTTCTTTGGTTTTGAACAGAAATTACTTCTAAAGTATCTAACCCTGTAAAAGTAAATGTTCTTCCACCATCTGTAAGATTTTCTAAGCTTATTCCTGTCGAATCACTTTTAAGTTCAAATTCTAAATCAATATTATAAAAATAATCATTTAGATTTGATAAATTATTAATACTTATTGTTACTGTTGTATCGTTGTCATATAAATCAAATTCTCTTACCGTAGTATTAGTTGTAGGGTAGGGGAGACTACATAAAAAAGGAACTGATATACCATATAATCGACCATAATCAAAAGAATTAATTTCCCCAATAGGCATACAACTATAAACAATATCTGTATATGATTCTCCTGAATCATCATCTGCAAAAATTAAATCTTTAAAATTTCCTTGAAATAACCATTCAGCAATATCCATTCTGTTTTCTACTGTCCAATAAGTTTCTTTAAACATATTTAAAGTAAATTTTAATGGTTCTCTATTAATTCCATAATAAAATAAATTGTCTATTCCATTAATTTTTTCTATTTGAGGAGTATAATTTAAGCCATATTGATAACTTTTATTTGTATTAATTTCTCCTAATATAATGTCAAAATCTTCACTTCTTTCGTCATTATACGTAAATAATGTAGATGTAGAAATTATATTAAACACCCCCTTTTATATAGAAAGGGAAGAGTATATAAAATATTTCTTCCCTAAAATTATATTAATTTTTATACTAGCTATATCGAATATTTTTAATACCTTTTTTATTTAAAGTATCATTTAAAACTTGTGCAATTCGATTAGCTTCTTGCTTAATTTTTGGTATTACCTTTTCATCAACATTCCCATAAATAGTCATTAAATTATCAATATGTATTTCACCTGTGCTAGCATTTTGAAAATTAGAAAAGGGAATTTTTGGAACAGTAAAATTAGTTTTTAAATTTTTTGCACTAAGTACTGCTTTTTGAATAATAGAATTTAATTGATTATTTCTTAAAAACCATTCAGGTTCTTCCTTAGATACATCTTTCCCAATAGCAACTAATTGAGGTTCTGTAGCCATACCTCCATTATCATATAAAGGAACACCCTCTTTATAATACTTACCTGTATTTGAATTATAAGTTGCTCCAATAGCACTACCTAATTGTAGATTTTCTTCATGTAATCTATTTTTTTCAATAGGATCAGCATCAAACCATGCATCTGAATTTTGTTGCATTTTAGTTAATACACCAGTAGTCATGGTGTCAGAAGGTAATGAATTTTTATACATATTCATTGCACTCATGGCATTTTCCCATGCAGAAACTACAGTATTATTAATACCATCACCATACAGTTCATTCCATAAAATCAAATTATTATAAAGTGTATTTGTATTATCTGAAATGGCAGTAGTCAATAAACTATTAACTTCTTCAGCAATATAACCTGCATTATTAAGTTTTTCTTCAAGTACATCAACTTTTTTATCTTGTGTATCCTTAAAATTATCTAGTGAAGTATCTAATGCATCTTTTTGAATATCTATTTGTCTATCGTGAATAAATTCTTCTTTTTCTTCTATTAATTTAGCTCTTTCATCTTCTAATTCTAATTTTTTAACTTGTGCTTCTCGACTATCATCCAATGATAATTCAATTAATTGTTGATTAATTTTAGAAATATTTTTTTCTTTATCCGCTAAATCTTTATTATAATCACGTTCTTCTTCTTTTAAATCAAGTAATTTTTTTTGAAGATTGACTTGTTCTTCGTAAGCATCCGTAATTTTTTTCAAAGCATCAATTTGGTCATTTAAATTTTGCTTAACCAAACTTTGAATCATACCTTTTAATGTGTCAATATGTTCTTGATTTTCTTTTAATTGCTCTTCTAATTCTTTAGCAAAATCAAGTTCTAAGTTGTATAATTCTTCAAGATACTTTCTTAATTCACCTTTACCTAAAACATCAACATATTGATTATAAAGTTCTTTAAGTTTTTCATAATATTCTTCTGTATTAATTTTATCCATTTTACGAAGATGGGAAAGGGTAGAGTATTCTGAATTAAAGATGTCTAATATATTGTCTTTTGCTTCTTCTGATAATTTAAGTTGTTCATTATGAAGCTCAATTTCTAAGTTGTATAATTCTTCAAGATACTTTCTTAATTCACCTTTACCTAATACATCAACATATTTTTCATAAAGTTCTTTGAGTTTATTATAATATTCTTCTGTGTTAATTTTATCCATTTTACGAAGGTGGGAGAGAGTATTGTATTCGGAAGAGAAAGTATCAGACATTTTGTCTTTTGCTTCTTCTGATAATTTAAGTTGACCTTTGTATAATTCCTCTTTTATTTTTATTAAATCTTCATTTTTAAGTAAATTAATATAATCTAAATATGCTAAAGATAAAGCTTCAAAATAATTTTCTTCAGAAATTATACCCATAGTTAACTGATGATTTAAACCATCATAAAAGTTATTAAACGAATCTAATAAAGTATCATAATCAATATCATCAATCTCTTTACCTAATTCATATATTTCTTCATCTACACCCCATAAATCTTCTTGTGATAAATCATATTTATATTGTTCTCTTAAATTAGATAATTCTGAATAATATTTCTTTAAAGTAATTTTATCCATTTTTAATTTATGTTGTAATTCTTTATAAAGTTCTGAATAAGTAGGGAGTGTAATATCATCTACATTTTCGGACGAAGTATTTTGTAATGTATTATAATTTTCTATAATGTCATTAATAGACATTCCTAATCTACTAAATCCTGATTGTAAATCTTTAAAAACATTATCAGATTCTCTACCTAAATCATCATTTAAATATCTTTGTAAATTACCAAATAATTCACCAATTTTTAAAAACATACCTTCTTGAATATTTGTATCACCAGATATATCAACATCTTGCAAAGATAAAGTATTTAAAAACATATCAGATAAAATAGAATCTAAATCTTGATTTTGATTTGTTTGTTCTGCAACAATTTCTGCTCTTTCAATAAAATAATCTTTAAATTGTTGGTTATAATCTGCAAGTTGTCTTTGAAAAGCTATATTCTGAAATTCAATTTCATTTAATTGAGTTTCATATTGATCTTTTTTCACTTTATCAATAACTTTATTATTATTATCATAATATTTATTAACAAAATCAAAAACGCCTATTTCTTTTTGTATTTTTCCAATCTTCTTTTTGTTATTTTGTAAATTTTCAACAATATCATTATAATTATCTTTAATATCATCTTGTTTTTCAATAAACTCATATTGTTGAACTTTTTTATTAGCTACCACTAATTGATTTAATAAATCAATTTCTGCTCGAATCGCTATATTAGTCTTTAAATGAGCATTTCCTTGAGCATCAATATAAGCAGTTGTACTAGGTAATATTTCAGATAATTGATTTTGTATATCTATAAAATCTTGTTCTTCTTCATTAGTACGTTCTGTTTTGTCAGCTAAAATTTCATATTCTTTAACTAATTTATTAATTTCTGATTTATTATTATTATAAGTTTCAGCTTGTTGTTTATATAATTCTTGATTTTCCTTAGTAGTTCTAGCTAATTCAATTTGTTTATTTATTAAGTGAGTAATACCTGCAATAACAGCAGTAATAGCTACCGCTAATCCAAAAGATAATGCTGCTTGTAATGCTTTAGTAGCAGCAACAGCACCAACAGTACTTGCGGTATATACTTTAGTTACGCCACTTAATGCAGTAAATTTTAATCCTAAAGTAGCTAACGCTTTAATCAATGAAGCTCCAATAGCTGTTTTAATACCTATTAAATAAGTTAAAACTGATGCTATTATAATATTTAACAAACCAAGAATATCAACTAATTTAACTATAGATGTTCCAAAATCAACAATATTCTTAACCGTTTCGGCATTTAAAGTATTATTCCATAATTCTTGAACAGTAGCCTTAAATATATTTGTCTTCCCAGTTATTGAATCTAAGTAGATAATATTTTCCTTATATGCAGAACCTTGCGATGTTAAAGCTGTTGTTACAGCATTAACTAAAGTTTCTTCATTCTGCATAATTGCATTAAATACCTTAATTTGTCTTTTTCCAGCTGCCAATTCTCCCAAATATTGCCTTTGTTCGTCTGTTAAAGTTTTCCAGATCTTACTTGTATCAACTAATATATCGTATGTACTTCTAAGACCATTTTTGTCCATTATATCTACATTGGCAATTGTTTTAAATGCTTCTTGAAGTTTAGGAATAAAGGTTTTACCTAAATTATTTCCTTCTTCATTGAGCGATCTCATACGTTGCGTTAAAATAATTATACCAGTTGATGCTTTCTCGGTTGATTGAAGAACTTCGCTTGCCGATGTTAACATCGCCATACTTTCTTCAAAACTGTTATTTGACATATCCATTGTTGCGGAAATTCTTTTTATTCCTTCAACTAAACCACCTGTATCTACTGCATAATTATTAGATACTTCATTCAAAACATCTAATATTCTAGTAGTTTCACTTGCTTCAAAATTAAAACCTTTAAGAGTAGCTATAATTCCACTTGTTGCTTGCTCTACAGAGGTAATACCATCACCAATATTCATAAGCATAATTGCTTGTGAAGCAAGATTAAGAGCTTCTTTTGCGGTATATCCCATTCTAGCAAAATCAGCAGTTGCATTTAATACTGCCGAACCTGTTTGTCCTAATTGTTTACCTAATTCAAAAGCTTGATCAGTTAAATCTTTCATTTCAAAAATTGTTAAATCTAAAATTTTATTATTTTCAACTAGTGCGTCATTTACATCTGTCACCGCAGTAACCATATTTTTAAAGCTATGAATAACTGAAACAACTAAAGTGGATACACCAAACCATAATGAAAATTTTCCAATTATAGAACCAATTCCTTCACCAGCAAGTTGACTAGATTTTCCAACTTCTTTTACATTTGTACTCATATTTTTTAAAGAAGTATTAACATTATTTAACTTAGTAGAATTAATATTGGCATTTAAAATTAATGGTTGACTTTGTAATTTGGTTTGAATTTGTGCTATTTGAGCATAAAGATTTGTAGTATTTAATTTAGTGCTTAATACAATTTGTATATTATCAGCCAAAATAATTCCCCCTTATAAAATTGCATAAAAAAAGAACCAACAACAATTGGTTCTTAGAATTTTCTATTTATTTAATTATTTATTCAGATAAAACTACTCTTTCATCTAATAAATTTGCCTGTATAAACATATTGTACATTACATTCACACAGGACTTTCAAATGACTTAACGTGGTACACATTATTAAGAGGTGTGCTAAGTTCTGTTATTTTTATTCTATCATAAAAATTACAATAAGTCAAGAGAAATTATTATATTTATTATTATAATAAAATATCAATTTCATTTGGTCTGGATGGCAGGATTTGAACCTACGGCAACATGATCCCAAATCATGTGATCTACCAAACTGAAATACATCCAGATATTTGGAGGTACTGAAAGAAATCGAATCTTCAACCTGTTCATTACAAGTGAACTGCTCTACCAATTGAGCTACAGCACCATAAAACCGATAATCATTATATGAAAATCGGAGTCTCCTCCTACACATGGCAGGTGAGATAAGTATATTAATTACCTATATGCGATATTAACACATAATACTTATCCTATAATAGTTTTTTTACAAACTGCGAACGTGGGATATAGGTATTACATTAATATACATAATTGGCGGGTTATACCAGAATCGGACTGGTATCTTAAGTTCGACAGACTCATATGCTACCATTGCACCAATAACCCATATGGGAGCGTATAGGGGGATCGAACCCCTAAACTCTGCCTTGAAAGGGCAGTGTGTCTAACCAATTCCACTAATACGCCACATTACTTATTTATTATATCGTATACTTTTATATTTGTCAAGTATTTAAACATAATAATTATATTAATTATTATAAATCATTTAAAGATTTTTTCTCAATTTTTTTTATACCATCTTTTGAAAAATATTTATCTAATTCATCATCTATAGTTATATCTGTATATAAAGAAACCATTTCTAAAGAACTCCAGCCACCAATTTCCTGAATAACTTTGTCAGGAATATTAGCTTTGGATAAATTAGTAGTAAAATAATGTCTTAAACAATGAAAATAAAAATCCTTATTTACAATTTTAGAAAATTCTTTTGTCCAACCATCCAAAGTAGTTACTTTTAATTCTTCACTTGTTTGTAAAGAAACAAATAACCATTCAGAAGTTATATTTAAAATTTCTCTTTCTTTAAGCCATAAATCTAAATATTTCTTAAATTGAGTTACGAGAATATATTTATATAAAAGTTTACCTGTAGAACCTCGACCTTTAGTTTTTATTTTTTCAGGGGTTCTATATAGAGAACCACATATAATATTCTTTTCATCAAAATATGAAACTTTAAATCTTAATAATTCAGATTTTCTACAACCACTAGCCATAGCTAAAGCTACTACACATGCTTGTTGATATTGTTTTTTATTTACTAAAGTATCTAATAATAATTGAATCTCTGTATCATCTAAAACAGTTTTTTCTCTAACTTCTTGTTTTGTTGGGGCAGGTATACGATTTATAATATTTCTAAAATCAGGATATTCAATATCTAACATACTTTCAATATAATTAGATAGACTACTAATAGTAGATCTTAGTCTTCTAATTCTACTTGAACTTATTTTTAATACAGTCAAACAATAATTTTGAAATTTCATAACATCTTTTTTATTTATTTCAATAAAAAATTTATTATTTGCTTTTTCTAAAAACCAACAAAAAAAGATTTTTAAATCATTTACATATTGTTCTATTGTCTTTTTACTTCTATCTACACTTTGTAAATATTCAACCCAATCTTTAATTAATTCTTTATTTTCTTTATTTACTTGTTCCCATAATTCAGGTTTTACAATATTATTATAAACTGTACTTCTAGCCACTCAATCACCATCTTTCATAAAATAGGGTAGGGGAGATGAGATACTATCTAACTATAGCATTCAACCCATATTGTTTTAAAATTTTACACATTTCATGTAAATGATATTTTGTTTGTTCTAATATTTTCTTTGAATTTTCCATAACATGAATACCTTCATAGCTATATATAGGAGAATTTACACCTTCTTCAATAAATAAAGGAATCAAATCATTAAAAGGAACTCCATGTATATCCATATGCTGATTCAATTCACCATCTATCAAATTAGGAATAATTCTATCAGTATCAAAATATATTTTTACTTCTGCTGTATTTCCACTTTGAGTTACCTTAGAGGAAACTAATGAATTTATATAATCATAAGTTCTAGTATAAGATTCAGGAGTATGTTCATTATACCAATTATCCATAATATATTTTTTAATAACATTCTCTATAACTTCATCTGCAGTTTTTTGTAATGCTATTCTTGCTATTTTCATTTGATAATTAAACAATTGTGAATAAGTAGTTATTTGT
>Ga0307928_10002435_pt1 | contig 14296 bp, 31 predicted proteins | sample AceLakmetagen232_FD_201815 | JGI IMG/M metagenome (GOLD analysis project Ga0307928, IMG submission 201815) | Saline water microbial communities from Ace Lake, Antarctica - #232 | ecosystem: Environmental > Aquatic > Non-marine Saline and Alkaline > Saline | place: Antarctica: Ace Lake... | reverse complement strand
CAGGAAATATTGTTACGACAGAAGGGCAGAAACTTAATGCCACCATCACAAGTGGTCCAGTTCCAGCAGGTCCAGGAGCAAATTATGCTATAGCTAATTTTAACACTACAGATACAAATGCCAATACTAGTGTTTTTGCTGTTGGAGGATCAGATACGGGTGGGGGGAAAGTTAAAATTGGCGTGTTAAATACCGAAACATCATTAACGGCAGATGCTATCGTAGATATAAGAACTGTAACTGGAGGAGCGGCAGGAACAGGAGGGAAACCTTATGTTACTTGGGTTAATTCCATGGCTGGCTCAGACTGGTATATGGGAATGATTTCCGATAGCACCGATTTAATTATTGGTAGAGTAATATTAACTGAACCAGCTCTTCGAATGACAACAGCAGGAGCAGTAACGGTAAGTAATGCTTATACTTTACCAACAGCCGATGGAAATGCAGGTGAAGTCCTCCAAACAGATGGTGCTGGTGCTGTTACTTGGGCAGTCGAAGAATCTTCAGGAGAGGTTGTTCAACAAGTCTATAATTCAAATGCAAATGTCGTTACTGTTAGTACGGTCTGTCCTTATGACGATTCAATTCCTCAAGCTGCGGAAACTGATGCTGTTGTTTCAGTAGCTATTACTCCCACAAATTCTTCTAATATTTTAGTTATAGAATATTGTTTTAGTGGTACATCTTCATCTAGTGCAGATGTTACATCCTGTCTTTTTCAAGATGCTACTGCAAATGCTTTATTTGCTTCTGTTCATCAAGTTGGTAATGGAGTAAATGGAGATCAAACTTTAGTTTCTCAATTTTATCGTATGGTAGCTGGTACTACTTCTTCTACTACATTAGCTTTAAAATGTGGTGTAAATGCTAACACTTTTTATGTAAATGGAGAAGCAGCTGGAAACAGAAGATTTGGTGGTGTTTCAATAGCACAAATTAAAGTAACAGAATTTAAGGTTTAATTATGAATAAACATCCAGTCAAAGAATTGTGGAAAGAGATTCCAGAAAAAATAAGATATTCTCTATTTTTTATAATAGGATTATTTGTAGGGTTATTGTTTTTGTTTGGCTGTTCTAATCAAACATATGTAAATGACAACCCAATAGAACAATTAATCGAAGATGTTATCGAACAAAAGTTTAACGTTGAGATTGATTTTACTCCCTCTTCTCAAGAAGATTAGAGCAACCATGACTCCTCGTCGCCTTCTGGTGGAGGTTCTTCTTTTGGGGCTTCTAATAGTGGATTAACTAAGTCAATCACAGCTTTATCGAAGAGAGCTTTCTTTTCTTTTTCAAAAACAACAAAAGCGAAATATTCTGTTTTCCCCTCTTTTTCATATTTTCTGTTGGGCATACTAACGAAAAGATAACCTTTCTTTGATTTAATCATGACACAACTTCTGATAGTCATACCCATGGTTTCAAAATTAATATCAAACTTAGCGATAACCGATGGATTATCCAACTTTTTAAAATTCACAATCTTCATGGCTTTAAACCTCTTTGTTTAGTTAAGACGACTCAATAGTCCTCTTTTTAATTATAATGCCTTCTACCCCATTTAAAACGCGAATTGGAACGTTTTGATGCGTTAATCAATCTGCTTTTTGAGTCTGCCAAATCGTGCATCGTTATTTCATTGCTCAAAGTCACATACTTTGATAGATTCGGAAGCCCACCTTTTTTAAAGACATTCTCAGCATTTATTTTAACTCCTTCTTCTTTCATTTTCTTAAGAAGAGCAAGAAACTCCCGCTCCTCTTTTTTAAAATTAGACAAATCAAGCTTGTTGTATTGCTTGATTGTCCATTTATTATTTAACAATAGGTCAAGTATAACTTTTTTCGATATATCCATTTTCTATCCTCCCAAGTGGTAAGTTCCACGTTAAATCTACAACACCTGTTTCACCGAATCTGTTTTTTCCAATGATCACTTCTAAGATGCCTGGTCTAGAAGTTTCTTCATAATAGCTTGGTCGGTGCAGAAGTAAGATTTGATCTGCATCTGCCTCTAGGCTTCCAGACTCCCTTAAATCGCTTATCCGAGGTCGATTGGACTCTCTACCCTCCACGTTACGGTTAAGTTGCGCTAGAGCCACGACAGGCACGTTCAGCAGCTTTGCAATCTTTTTAAGCTCTCGAGAAATACTCGCTACCTTGACTTGGTTGCTCTCATATCTAGAATCATCGCCACTCATTAGCTGTAAGTAATCAACAAAAATAATTTGTACCCCATAAGCTGCAATAGCTCGTCTTGCTCTCCCCAATATTTCAATAGGCTTAATTCCAGGTTGATCATCAATGATAACATTTCTTTCGAGAAACTCCTTCTCAGCTCCGTAAATTTGTTGGATATCTTCACTTCCTAGGTTGCCCTTTGTGAAATCATCGAAATTAACCCCTGCTTTTATAAGCAAAAGTTTAGTTGTTAATTCCTCAGCAGTCATTTCTAGTGAAAAAACAGCTATTTTTATATCTTTCATCCTCTCAACTAAGTTAAGCATCAGCGTGGTTTTACCCATGCCAGGTCTAGCACCAACAATGATCAGATGTCCAGGAGCTAATCCCATGATCTTTTTGTCTAAATCAACATAATTTGTCTCGAATCCATGGAATATTTCAATGCCACAAGCTTTTTTATCTTGATTTTCTAACGCTTTTTCATAAACAGAACTTGCTTTTAAATATTTTGGTAGATAGACAACCGTTTGTTCATTGATGTTATCGAATAACTGACTGGTTCTTTTGCTTAAATCAGTACGTAATAAGTCATAGTCCTTCTCTTCTTGAGTGGATTTGACCATCAAGTTTCCTACATTGAGCATTTCTCGTATGTGAGTCTTTTCTTTTAATGTTTTTATGAGAAGATTGAGATCATATGAGCTAGCACGATTATCAATTTCTAAAAGATAGTTTAGATTTCCAGCTTTAGATAAATCATCGCCTAGAATGTCTGCCACAGTTTGATAATCAACAGTCTGATCCAAGTTGAATAGCTTTTTAACCGCCGAAAAGATGATCTGATGAGGTTTGTCAAAAAAATCCTTAACATTTAGCCCTCCTATGATTTCATTTACTTTGTCAGAACCTTTAAAAGATTCAGATAAAACAATTAACTCAACATTGGTGTCATATAAATTTGACATATTTATTCCCCTTTTGATTTTGTTGTTGTTGTGATACTATACTACGCAATTGGATTTTATACCTCCAAGGTTTTGTTGTAGTGGGGGCTTTGATTTTTCGGAATTGAAGCCCTTTTTTCATGTCGATAAAATCTGTTTTTTTCAACACGTTTATTGGATATGTCGGTTTCATAAGCATGTTAAGCCGCATGTGTCGATTTGTAAGTCCAATTTACTAAATTTGTAAGATTTTTCTTCAACAGATTGAAATTATCTTCGCTCATCGTTGAAAACTTAATGTAAACACCTCTTCCGCTTATAAAACATCCAAACTCTTCTTTGCCAATGATTGTATAAAAAACTTTTTTGTTTACGTCTCTCTCGTATATTTTCTGCAACTCAGTCTGTCTAGCTTTGCAAAACTTATCATGCAACTCCTCAGCAGTCGGTGGCGGAATGATAATCTCTATCTCCTTGTGTGCCAAGTAAGTAAAATATTTGAATCCTTTGGTAGACAAAGTCTTTTTCTGCTCGTGATGCTTAAGATGTTTGCATGCTATGTCGAACTTATCTTTTGTGAGGTAGCCTTTGGCTAAAGATTCATTAAGCTTGAGATGTATTGCCTTTCCCTTTTCCGAAGAAAACAACAACAAGTTGTCGGAGACTTCTGAAGCAACAGGTTTCTTTTCTTTATTGCTTGTTGTTTCTTTTTTATTATTTAGTTTCTTATTACTTAGTATACGTCCTTGTTTTCGGGACGTCGAGATCCAGGACGTCGAGGATTTGTCTATGGGGCATGGATATTCTGAAATGAAGTAAGTGATTTCGTTCTTAATGTTATTGACATACTTTCTTTCTGATCTCATGTAGCCGAAATTGGTGAGTTCTTTGATGGCTTTATAAGTTCTATCCCTTCCTATCTTAAGAGATTTTGATATGTTAGGTACTTTTAATCGCCAATCGCTTGGAAGGCTTAACAGATAAGCTAACATTCCTCTAGCTTCGATTGAAAGTCTTGAATCTTGGATGGATTTTTTCCTTATCATTACGTAAGGATTTTCTTTATCGTGTGGTGATCTTTGAATAAAGTTTTCGTTCATTTATGCCCTCATAAGGTGTTTTAGAGTAGAATAGATAAGCTATACGCATTCTACGCTATAATTATGCTTGCAACTAAAAGAAGACTATTGATAATATATGATTATGAATAGTTATTAAAAGAACCTTTATTTTTCAATGAGAAAGGTTCTTTTTTTCTTTTGTTGTTTATCTTTAAATTGTTTATAGCCTTTTCGATTGTTTTCGACAAGGTTATTAAAATAATTATGGCATCTTTCTATAGGATGCCTTTTTTTTTATCTTTCGTATACATTCAGCCTAAGATGTATTTATAAGAGTGATTTTGTATACATTCAAAATTGTCCCCCCCCACGCACATACAGATATGGGATTTAATGTCAAACCCATGGCTACGAATGTTCGGGAATTTAACAAAAAAAGAGACTTTTTAAGCTTATAAGATTTTGATGATTAACGGATTAGAAAAAAAGATAAATGGAACACTTGTACCGAAAAGAAATGAAAAAGCCCCTTGCGGATAATCGGAGGTCTATTATGAAAACCTTAACATCCGCAAGAGGCAGGAGAACAAAACTCGATGAAAAGTTTTGCGTATTATATTTTTATTATTAACATTTTTTCTTTACAAAGGATACTACATACCCATCTTTGCCAATTTTGGTGTATTTTGCAACTAAATCCGCTGATGGTTTTAATTCGCTACACACACTGCGCCAGTTCGTTGTTTTAGATCCCTTTCTTGGAACAACACGTACGAACTCGCCCTTTACCTTGCCTCCGTTGGATAACTCTATTAAACGCTTCTTATAGCGTTCTATAACTTCATCTATCTCATCTCTATCTTCTGATGCTCCCTTTAATAATTTCTCTATTAAAAGAAATTCAACATTTTCAGTTTCTTCTATTCCTGATTTGGTATTAGGAGGTGGAGTATGATCTACCATCATTTTCCAAAAAAGAGCTTCATGTTCTTTAATCTCTTGAATCATGCCTTGGTCTATTGGAATTAAGAAAGACAATACTTCTACGATCACATGATCTTCATTAATATCAAAATAATGTATGTGCATTTGATTAACATTTGCTACTAACATTTGTTTTTGACATTGATATATGTCATGGAGATTAGGATGATTAGCCTCTTTTACTTTATAAAAGCCTTTACTCATCGGGTTTTTAATCTCGTGAAGTTCTTTTCCATCTTCGGAATAACAATCTAAAGAAGCTCCCATATAAGAAATTTCTGGGTGTTCGAGAACAGTAGCATCAAACTTCTTTCCATATTTAGTCTCTAACCAACTTCGTGATAATGGCTCAAGTGCTGTTCCTCTCTTCATTGCTGATGAGACAAACTTTGTTTTGCCTTCGATCTTTTCCATGTAACAATCGTAAGCACTTTCATAGGGGTTGAGTCCTACTATTTTAGCGGTATCAGAAGCCATCAGATGTGATCTTCTATAGAGCAACCAAGCTTCGCCACCTTGCTGAAGATCAAGTTTTATAGGTCTCATTATTCACCATCCTTAGCTTGTTGAGCTTTGTTAGTGTTGTAAATATTCAATGCAGCGAGTATTGATTGATACTTGTTTTGATGGATAGAAGATATTTTATTATATCCAAAACGTTCGGATATTGTTTTCCAAGCTTCTTTATCTCCATCTATTAATTCCTTTACGTAATTAGCTTCTGCTTCGCTTATTAAGTTAGGCTTTTTGGGAGAAAGAGCTTCATTAAGTTTGTCATCTTTTATGCTATGGGCATCATCATCTTCTTCTGCAACAACTGCTAGGATGGCAGATAGAGAATATCTTTTTATGTAAGTGATTTGGCTACCAACTTTTTGCATTTCTTTGTTTGTAATAGATAGAGGATATTTACATTCCCCAAATTTAAGCCCATTTACATATTGTAAATAAGTTTTTATCCACGCTATTTCATCTTCCCATATGATTGTATGAACAGTAGCAAAACCTTCTTCTAATAAAGCTTTTCTACTTTTATTATAAAGTTCTCCTAACGAAGCATATTTGAATTTAGTTGCTCCATATTTTACTTCACTATCAAATGTAGGGCTTTCTATCTTTAGATAAGCTCTTACTAATGCTTCTAACATTTCTCTTTCTAGTGTTATTGTTTCTTTATTTTCCATCGTTGTTCTCCTTTATGTTAAAAAATTTAAATACTTGTTTCTTTATTTCTTTGTTTTCCTCTTTTTCAAAAACTTCATTTTTAACCAACCATTTAATGTAGTTTTCTGGAACTTCTTCTAAGCGTTTACCTATATATATTCCAAAGGGCATTACTACCTTTGCTTTTTTTACAGGTTTTTTGCCTTTAGAAATCTTTTTCCATCTAACCGTAACTTCTTCGGCTATGTATAAAGCAGTTAAAGTTCGCCAATGAGTTCCCCTTGCATATGCATCTTGAGGGGTTGGTGGTCGGTTACATCGTATTAAAGGACGGTCTTTTACTACATCATTTAAGCACTCTAGGAAAATGTTCTTAAAGTATCTTCTTATGCCTTTCATTCTTGTTTCTCCTTAAATTCTTTTAATAATCTCAGCAACTTAAAGTTTACTGCTTTCTCGCTATTTTCTTTTACAACTTCATCATTGTATCGGCATATAAAGCCTTTTATCTTCTGTTCATCGATTAGTTGTTTCATCTATTCACCTCGCAATCATCTTGGGCGATAGGACGTTGATTAAAGCCAGAGATCCCAATTTCGCAGATGTCTCTGTCTGAATAATGTCTCGTCTCTTTATATATGCAACATGATGTTGTTAATGATAATAATACAATTAAGATAATTGAACGCATGATAATACCTTTTTTGTTGTTTTGTTGTTGTAATTGCTATCATACCATTATTAAACAATTATTGCAAATATTTTACATATATTGACGTAAATCATTACTAATTATAACTTTAATTTATGATTATTTTGTCCCTTAACGAAATTCCTATCCCTCTTCAACGTCATAGGTCTCGCAAAATGGGCAATAGAATTATGACTTATGATCCCCAAGTCAAAGAAAAGTCTCGCATTCAGATGGAACTTTTTAATCAATATCAAGATGCTCCCGTTTCAGGACTATTATCAGCTAGATTTGAGTTCACGTTTACTGTTCCAAAATCATATTCTAAAAAGAAAAAGGAATATTTATTAATCAATCCTTACAAAATAACTCGCCCCGATTTGTCAAATTATATCAAGTTTTATGAAGATGTGATGAACAAGCTTATTTATAATGACGATGCGCAGATTGTAGAGATATATTCTACAAAGAAATGGGGAGCAAAAGATAGCGTATTGATAACGATTACGAAAATCCCATCAATTTCTTTTTTCATTCTATCCACACGGTGAGGGTTTGAGACTAAGTCTCTTGTTCTGTTTGGTTTATGCTTTCGCTTTTATCGATAGGTGGGTTAGGTAAAGGCATCCAATATGTTGGCGGTGCATAGTGCTTCGGCAAAGAAAAGGCTAAAAGATATATATCAAACCCATTCGTTTCTAACTGCCTCCATTTACTGACAAATGGAATTTTATTTATCAAAACAATATAATATCCTTCATCTTCAGGCAATCTATCTTCAACGCTTATCCATTCCATATTTACTCCTTCTCTTCATAATTTAAATCATCAATCAGGCGTCCAGAGCGGTTAGATCTTTTGATTCTATCTACAACATTGGCTGTATCTGAATCTCTCGTTTCATCACAAAAGATTCGATCTCCTATTACTACGCTTTTATGACCAAAATAAGGCTGGCCACAGTGTTCGCATTTGTCGGCACTACCCACATCTATTCCTTCTTTTTCCATTTAACATAATCCCAAACACTTAGCACACAGAGAATCGCTCAGTTCGCCTTTTAAGTGCTGTTTACGCAACCTTTGGAACTTATCTGAATGCCAAGCCTCTTCAAAAGAAACCTTGCTTAAATCGCCTACAATGAAGTCGCCTGTATGATCGAAGCAACACGCAGTCATCATCCCATCTACATTGATATGCGCTTGAGTGAACAGATTCCAACATGGATCAGGCTTTACAGGATTATCTAGTCGTCCGATATTTCCGTACAATTTTCCTTTTGTATGTCCACCTTGATTATACAAGGGTAGATAGTAGTCGATTAAATCACTCTCATGTAGCCCTTTAATCCCACTGCAACTTACTTCGCATGTTGTTGCCATTTCTTTAATCTCTTTTATCCATAGATCATCACCATTAAAAGATATTTTTAAGCTATCTAAGCCAACTTTTTGTAAACTTTCAAATACCCCTGTATCACATAAAGACCCATTTGTAGTAAGAAATGTACGTAATTTTAAACTTTTTTTTGTATAGGAAATATAATTATACAATTCCTCATTTAACAACGGTTCTCCTAATAGAAAAAAACCTATTTCTTCTATTTTTTCTGTTTCTTTCAATCTCCTAAGTAATTCAAAAGCCAAAATAGGATCAATATCCTTCTTCTCACGCTTCGAGTCCTTTACCCCACAGTATTCGCAATTATAATTACACCTGCTCGTGATCTCTATCTTCACGCTCTTAGGTATCGGAGGTTTCAAACACAAACTCTCTTTTGGTATGTGTGTCTTGGCATCTATTCTTTCAGTTATTTTCATAATTTAAACCTTTGCATAATGTAACCGAATGTTCCCGCAACAATTAACAATATTATTAATATTACTGTACTCATTATTCTATCTCATTAACAGTGCCATCACCATAATGTGGGATGATAGGTTGGTCAGCAGGTGGTTGCTCGTCTCTAAATATCTTATAGTAATAGCCTAAGTTTAATCCAATCACTAGAGGAACAACGTTCATAGGGACTGCAAAGACTAACGCTAATCCAAGCAATGCAGTAATCGCTATCATTGTGATCTTTAATATCTTTAATCTAGTAGATGTTGGATTCTTGATAATTTCATCATCATCAATAATTAATGCTGGCGGTCTTGTTGGTGGTAACGATGTACTAATTGAATCTGTTTGTGTTGACATAATTTTTCTCCTTTTGTTTGTTACTAATTTTTAAATATCGGTAGTTGGTTTCTCTGGAATAGACATCCAGTGGGTTACATGCATCCTTACTGTCTGAAACGAATGTGCAGGGTAAAATCCAGGGATATAATCTGCTCCCTCATACCACCCAATAACAGGTATTCCATCTTGCCCTTCTTCAATCATCAAAACAGTTTGATCATCTTTGGGAAGCTCTTCTTTTACGCTTATCCATTCCATCAGCTAATCCCATGCATCCCACTTTCTGAACATATATCACTTATTCTATCAGCAAATTCATCGACTCCTTCGCCTGGTTTAGGTCCACTCTTCATAATCCTTCTACACTCATTATGGATATCCCAAAGCGCTGTAAAGAAATCACTAGCCAATTGATGCATCTTTATTTCATCTTCATGTTCAGGTAGATAATATTTGTACGTAACTTCGGTTTGGGTTTCATCTATTTCGATAGGTCTAAGTTGTACGCTTTTATCGTACATCTCAGCTATCTTTGCTCCCATCTCTCTAATCATACCATGTAGCTCATTCATCTTAAATTCTTCATTCATTGGCTTCCCCATTATTTCCCTTATATCAGATGTTATTTTAAGTGGATCTTCGAACATTAATCCTCTCTAAGTTTAACTTTTATTATTGGCATCGGGACAATCCTTTCTATCGAATCGGCGTTATATTTTAAAAACTTCGGTAAGCAATTTGTGCATATACTCGCTATCATCTTCTCTCTATTATGCTCAAAAGAAACATCATAATAGAAATAGGGTAAACGTCGACAACACCTCATGCAATTCATTGAAACACCTCCCTATCTTTTTATACCGTTTTCCTTCTTTCATTCATCATCTTCACAATTATCTTCCAGATCAAAATATGTATATGTATCTATTAGATCATCTAGTTTTTTTTGTTCATCAGGGTCGTCTTTTTGATCCCAATCCTCATTCACATATATAAATTCATGACCTTTATGCTTTCTTAAACAATCTAAAACATTTTTATTTTTTGGCAATTCCTTCGCATGGAAATACGTCTTATCTTCATCATCATATAAAAGCTTTTCATTATATTTTTCTGTCTTTTTAAAAAATTCTTCTTCTGAATAAACATAATCTAACCAACATGAATAAGACCCATAACCTAAATAATATTCTTCTTTACACGTATGACACACAAATGTACTACTTCTTCCCATGTGATTATACCTCTGTTATAGTACCCGACATCTTGTTATGTACCTCTCGATGGAATGTTTCAATGATTTTATTCACTTGCTTCATATGATCATAAGTAACAACTTCTTGCTTCGCTTGAAAGTCTATTCCAGTAGTCGTCTTTAATACCTCTAAATGATAACAAATCAATTCACGCTTATCTTTAAATAATCTGCCATAAACATATAACTGCTCATCCGCCTTAGGCTCTTCTATCTTATCCGCTATTGTATGCACTTTTTCTCTAATAAAAAATTGTAATCTCTCCATGCTTTTCTCTTGCTCCAATGGGTTTGTATATTTTTCTATATCTATCATTTCAACGTTGCCCTTAGAATTAATATAGATAGGTTGCTCATCATTATATTCCTCGTGAAAGCAACTTTTAGTATGGCTACAGCACAAACGACAACACCATGAATTACAGCTATTCTCAAATCTAAAGGTGATGTCTCTCGCTCTAGGCGCTATGCTAGGTATCATTTATTCGTTCCTATTTACGTTAAACACACTCTCTTTTCGTTCCAATTAGTGTGTTCATTCTTCCTCTTCATAGATTATTAATGCTCGCTCATAAAGATCTTCATCATCTGCTGCGACGCAAAGTTTAATATCGATTATCTTTATCTGCGGATTGCGTTTTATGAAATTATTTATACGATCTTCTAATGAATCTATATAATCGCCCCTTATAAGTTTAACTTTTATCATCTAATACCCCCATTTATTTATTTATTACCACTTACATTTACTGGAGACAATTACATCATCAATTTCTTGAATATTACTAGCCTCCATTACTCTATGTACTATCTTCTGTAACTTCTCGTTGTCTTTACAAATATTGAAGTGATCATCTAATTCTATATCTTCTGAATATCGTTGCCCTTGGCTGTTCTTTATAAGAATCTTTAATTTTAATTTTATCATCTGATCTCCTTTTAATTGTTATTATATACATTATTTTTTAGTATGAAAATAAAAAAGTATTATATTATGAAAAGAGAAAAGAAAACAGGACGTAATTTGAAGACAATAGATTGGAATAAAGTCGATACGTTATTAGAATCTCATTCAACTGGTACGGAAGTCGCTGCCTATTTTGGCATACATCCAAATACTTTTTATATACGTTGCGAGAAGGAAAAAAAGGTTGGTTTCAGTGAGTATCAGCAACAAAAGGCTGAAAAAGGTAACATCAGATTACGTGACGCTCAAGAGAAATTAGCCCTTAAGGGTAACGCTACGATGTTAGTCTGGTTAGGCAAACAATATCTTAATCAAAAAGACAAAGAAGATACAACAGCTCAAGTTGTGAAAACTCTGTCTGATCTCGTTAAGCTTATTAAGGAAGGTTCGATAACTAAAGAACTTACTCAACAAGATTAAGTGCTTTTATCATAGCTTCACTTTGTAGCTTCTTGCTCATCTTGCTTTCAATTATCTCTTTGAAGGCTAAAGCTTCTTTCTTTGTGTCAAAGTGCAGGGATATAGTTTTATAGCCAAGGTGACGCACCTGAACACGCCACCGATTAGAATCTTTACGATAATGTAACGATGCCACTTTCCAATTCTCCCTTATCTTTATCTTCTTCTTCATACAAAGGCTCTAATAGATAATCAGCCACAACGTGTAGCAACCGATTCTGCCTGTAGGCGAACTCAGTGGGATCACACACTTTTTTAGCTTGTTGAGCATAATATTCTAATCTTTCAAGTCTTGCTAATGCTTCTTTCATCTTATTTCTCCTTTGGTGGTTTAGGCAACGGCATCAGTGTAACGATGCCCCTTTTTAGCTCTCCATTGTTTTCAGGAAATGGAATCCAATGGGTAGGATTCCAATCGCTGTTTTCTGGTTTTATATCTGCTCTGATGTTTAACATAATAGTTTTTTTATCATCTGTTACAAACATATAAAATGCTTCAGAGACACCCTTTTCAGAATCAGATACTATTATTAATTGATCTATTTTGGGTAATTCTTCATCAAAGGAAATCCATTCCATCTTACACCTCGTTGTTTATTGTTATTAATTCAGCTAACGTTAAATCTATGGCAGCTATAAGGCCACGGTTGTATTCCTCGGATTCTGGGGTTAAATCCTCATCTTCAAGGTTTTCTTCACATAAATCTTTTTCAAACTCTAGTTTTTTTATTAAGTTTTGGATATCTTTTGGGTCTTTCATCTTATACCTCGTTGTTTGTTGTTTTTATTAAATTTATTGTTTGTCATAACATTCATTACAAAACAAATTATCTATTGGTTTTTCTAAATAGCGTCTGAATATCTTATACTCTGCTTTTTTCCCGCAAACATCGCATTTTATCGCCATTTTTAAAATTTGTTCTAATTCAAGAATTTTATTTTCTATTTCTTGTAATCTCTTTTTCTGCTTTTTTCTTATAAACATTTATTTATTCTCCAAGTCTTTTTCTAAAAAACAATATTCACATAATTTCGTTTCACAATCTAAATAGGAAATTGGTTCTTTTTCATCGTTATTATCATAACTCCCACATCCTACACATTTTTGGGGGAATTCCCACACATCAAAATTATTTCCCATCTTATACCCCATTGTTTGTTGTTATGCTCCTATTATGCCCCACCCACGAATTAAGCGCAACAATAATATTTATTTTAATTCAACGATAGTGATATCAATAGGATATGGAAGGAACTAAATTATATGGTTTGGATCTATTTACAGGAATCGGAGGAATCACACTCGCCCTCCAAGAATGGGTTAAACCAATCGCATACTGTGAAATCGAATCCTATTGCCAAAGTCTCCTCCTGCAAAGAATGCAAGAAAAAAACTTGCCCAAAGCACCAATTTGGGATGACATACGAACATTATCCACTAAAGAATTGCCAAGAATCGACATCATCTATGGAGGTAGCCCCTGCCAAGATATCTCTGTTGCAGGACATGCAGTTGGTTTGGAAGGAAAGCGAAGCGGACTTGTTTTTGAAATATTTCGGTTACTCGACGAAACAAAAGCTCCCTTCATATTCCTTGAAAATGTCCCAAACATTAGGACCAAAGGAGCAGAACGAATTTGCAAAGAACTTTCCGAAAGAGGGTATGATTGTCGATGGTGTATGTTATCCGCTCGTGATGTGGGAGCGAGACATAAAAGGGAAAGATGTTTCTTATTGGGCTACTCCGAACACAATGGATTGGTTACCTCTTCGAAGCAAGGAAGCCCTAGACAGACAATTTGCAACGACAAGGAAGGGAAGAACGAAACCAGCGAATCTAAGGGAACAGATACATCCTCACTGTTGGCCCACACCAAGATCAACGGATGCTACGGGGGGAGCTGTGATAGGAGAGACTTTCAAGAGAAGATACAAGGTAGGAAAAGCACAATTACGGGATGTAGCAAAGAATCTACCCACTCCAGCAGCGAGGGATTGGAAAGACAATGCAAGTCCAAGCGAATACAACCGAAATACCCCTACATTAGCGACTCGGGCGGGTGGGCAGTTGAACCCTCAATTTGTCGAGTGGTTAATGGGCTACCACATAGAGTGGACAGGATTAAAGCCCTTGGAAACTCAGTAGTTCCTTTGCAAGTTAGAGAGGCTTTTAAATTGTTGATGGGATGTGAATAAAACTATATGACTGACTCAAGCTTGTTACTATCTAAAGAATGGAGGCTAAACCATCTCTATCGCATCGTTGATAGAAACGGAGACTCTATAAGATTCAGGCTAAACCCAGTCCAGGCAAATGTTCTTAGGAATATCCACACTCGTAATATCATCTTGAAAGCTAGACAACTTGGAATGTCGACATTCTCTGTGCTGTATAT
>Ga0307928_10002434_pt1 | contig 14299 bp, 9 predicted proteins | sample AceLakmetagen232_FD_201815 | JGI IMG/M metagenome (GOLD analysis project Ga0307928, IMG submission 201815) | Saline water microbial communities from Ace Lake, Antarctica - #232 | ecosystem: Environmental > Aquatic > Non-marine Saline and Alkaline > Saline | place: Antarctica: Ace Lake... | reverse complement strand
ATTGGAGCTTTTAGTATGTCAAAGTAATCACCTATACTTAAGTCTGAGGCAGAAAGAATTATAGGCTCGTTAGATACGTTAGCCCTAGCCTCTTCAGGAGTAAGGATCTTCTTGCCGGTCTGTTCTCTAATCTGGTCAGGCGCAGTTTTAATGCCTTCCTTTACAGCTTTCTTCTGTTGCTTCTCTAAATCCTTGGCTTGCTTATCAGCTACTTTAGCTTCCTGATCAGCTTTCCATTTATTCTCAAGACCAAGAACTCTATCTTCTGTGGCCTTTCTTTGAACTTCTGACGGAGCCTCAAGTTCTCCTAACCTCTCCTTATTCCTTATTTCAATTTCCTGCGCTGTCTGCTCATTAAGCACACTTGTAATCCTCTTGTTCATATCGAACCTCTTGTTCATATATGCATAAGATTTCTCCTGATCACCTTTTAAACCACGAAGGACATTAACATCATTAGGAGTTAAGTTTTCTGTTATAAAAGCATAGTCCATTATTTGAATAAATTCTTGTGGAGCTTTTCCGGAAACTTCAGCCATATAATAAGACACATTACGCATTTGCGTTGTGAAAGCATCTGCATCTTCCATAGCCATTTTTCCACCAGCAACAAGATCATCTCTAAATCTTGTAAATATTGAGTCAGTTAATTGCTTGCCTTTAATATCAAATACAGTGTCACCTACTTCGTTTACTCTTGAGTGAACCTTCGCTATTGTGTCTTCCGATACTTGTTTCTTTGCCTTCTCCAGAGCGCTTTTGTTTCGTGAATGTAGAATAAATGTTGGTATACCAAGCATAGCTCCTTGAATTGTTCCTGTAAGAAAATCAGATATGAATACATCGAGATCGCTGAATCTTTTATCTGCTACAAGCCTCATTTCTAATTCATGAACAAATCTCAATTCAGTATTAATAACACCAAACGCCAGTGAGCTTTGAGCAACACCTCTTACTCCTGAACTATATCTCCATACAGGACTACTCATCTCTCCAAGTATTCTAAGTGATTCTTTACTTCCCCCTCTTTTTAAAGTTGTGATTACAGCGCCCTTTGCTAAAGTCCTAGCTGCTTGACCCTGAACGCCAAGCTTGGTCAGTAATAAAGCCTTTAAGGTTGTCTCTAAAAGAGCAAGTCCTATCTGTTGATCTGAGTCTAAATCAGGAGCCTCTTGTTTTATTGTTTCAAGAGTATTTCCGTAGTCTTGAGCGAATATTCCTACAAATAAAGTTGCTTCAACAGCAGTAGAGGAACCGCCAGTTAAAAGTCCAGCTATAGTTGTGGCAGCCATCACCGGAGCAACAGTAGAGAATGTGCTTCCAAGCGTATATCCAAGATAACTTGGATCAGAAAATCCAGTTGTATTAGGCTCGCCAAGTTGAGGATTGCTTTTAATTAAATGATCGAAAGCCTCTACTTTTTTATTCATTCCAAGTGAATTAGCGAAGCCTCTTTTAACATTCATAAATCCTAACTTAGAACTCTGTAGCGTTTCTTTTATAAAACCATCAGCTTCTGGACTTATAAGACCAAGCTTCTCGGCAGTCTTTCCATGCATAACTCTATTGTATGTGGGTGTTGGAGATCCGTCTAAATTAAACAAAGCATCTTCTTCATCTTCCGTAATCTTGGGTCTATTAATATCCTTTTCATCAATGGAATGATCATACAACTCATCTTGAGGGCTTTGTGGTTGAGTAAACTCATCATCTTCGTTGAAAGGCTGTGTAATTGTATCGTCCATAATTTCTCCTTGTATTGTTTACCCTTTACCAAAGAATCCTCCTGGCCCTGAGTATTCTAAATGCTGTGCATTGAAGAACGCTATTCTTCCTATATTGAAGTTAAACCTACTCATATTCTCAAAGTCTTGCTTTTGCTGAAATGTTAAAACCTGATTCTCGTTAATAGACTTAAGCTCTTCTGTGATACTTTTAAGCGATGGAGTATCTCCCTTTAAGTCAGACTTAATATTTGTTTCGGACGCTCTTATAAAGTCTACATTTTCATACATAGTCCTTCTTAAGTCCGGATCATCTTCAAAATCCTTTACAGCTTCATCTGATAGTTTTCTCATTACTCCTGGAGTTAATTTATTTATTGGTCTTCCTTTGTAGTCAGCAAGTCCACCACCTTCATCTCTTTTGACAAGGCCTGTCATCATTGAGGAAGTAACTGCTTCGGCCTGTATACGCGTTTCTGTTAGTCCATAAGAAGCCTTCTCGTAATTTTTCTTGGCTTGATGAGCCAATCCAAGAGCTATCCTGTAATATCTAGGATCACCATCTTTGGTATATTTGCCTAGAGCTATTCGTATAGCATCATCATCTCCAATCATATCTTTATACACATCAGGAAGACCTATGTTTTTTATGTCTTTTGAATCGGCCTTCTTTCCACTTTTTTGTGCTGCATCTTTTTTTGCCCAAGATTCTCCAGCAAGATTCATATATTCAGTAAGTTTTCTTCCTGCCTCTTCTGATCCTGTTATCTCTCTAAAGTCAGAATCTGATCCAGCAAGAATGCCTGTTACAAAACGTCCTCTTTTTTTATCCCTGAATGTATTGTTAAACACACCACTCTTAAATCCTCCTACAGCATGTTTAGCAAACTTAATATCTTCGTCATCGGTCATGTTTCTGAATGCATTAACTATACTCTTGTCATACTCAGCATCCTCTGGCTTTGAACTTATGTTAAAGATTTCATATTTTCCATCACCAGTTTTTATATACTGGTACGATATAGGTTTTCCATATCTTATTGTGTTTATTGTTTGGTCATCTACATTAACTTTATATTCAATTTCAGGTTCTCCAGGCTCTGCTTTATCTTTAAGCTGTCCAACTTGATCAGCGAAATTAATAATATCTTGCGTTTCTTCAAAGACCTCAGCTTCTCTTGCTTCTGAAGATACTTCCATTACTTGAATACCCTTAAGGTAAACATCATATATGGGCCCAAGCCTTCTCCTATCCTCATCGCTTCCCATAAATCCCATATTTGAAAGCAACTCTTCTACCTTCGTATACTCTACGTCATCAGTAATGTGCAATCTGCCTACGGTCTTATTTAATCCTGCGCTAGGAAGAACATTACCGCCAAGAAGATATGCTATAGCTGCGCCTTCTATTCCTTTGTGAGCTACATCATACCTTACTGATAGGTTAGGATCTGCGCCTTCTACCGTAGGGTTAATTGATTGAGCTACGCTATCAATATAAACTAACGTAGACCGCATATTCGCAAGGCTCTGTTGTCGTATGGTATCTGCCGCTCCTTGTATAGATAAATCCTTTATATGGTCTGAAACGCTCCTTGCTATCATATTCTTAAGCACTAATTTACCAGCATCATTTACTCCTTCAATACTGTCTGCCGCAGAATTAATAGCACTCTTAATGTCACTGCTATCACTTGCCAATTTTTCGATAACTCCAGAAGTAAGCTCTGAAATATTTATGTTAGAAGGAATCTGCGCTGCTGATACACCATCAGGCAATTTATATTCTGTCTCAAGCTCGCCTCTGGTAATGCTACGCCATGCTTCCATTGTATTGTCAGACACGCCATTAGCTTTAAATATTTTTGCTTGATCAGGATCTTCGGGATCAATGGTTCCGGAAGTTATACGCTGGACGATAGCTTCTCTCTTTAGATTCTTTTGAGCTTCTGTATTTGGAGTCACGTATTTTGTTGTAATTTTGCCTGAGCTATCTGCTTCAGCACTCCAATGAGCAGATCCTTCTTCCCATTGATCGTACCTAGATAAAGCCATAGGGTCTTTATTTTTTACATCCTGAATAAATTGTTTCTGTTGCGTCGCATTCATTTCAAATGCATCGAAAAGAAAAGATCCGAATGCTGCTGCATTTGTATTTACTTTCGTGACAAAGGCTGTTGCCGAAGCCTTAGCTACATCTTTACTTGTCTGGCCTTTAGTAAGAGCATTCTTTACATTTGGATTATCTATTGCAGTCATTGCTTGATTCGTTGCGAAAGACGAAACCATAGGATTGTCTGCATACTTAGCTATGAAATTATTAACATCGTCATAATTCTTGAACGCTGGAGCAGAAGCTTTAAGATCTTCCAGCACTGAGTTCTCTTGCGTTCTTTTTTTATTTACAAAGTCTATGCCGGTAGGATTCTCAAGCAGTTGAGGTTCTATCGCTATGTACTCTGACTGACTTATAGGTGCTGCATTTGTTGGATCTTGTATTATGTTGTTTATCTTTGTGGCTATAGCTCCTATTTGCCTTGGGCTGTATGTAATTGATCCTGATGCATCTCCTACTGTACTTCTCCTGCCAGTTGATCCGGAAATATCATCATAGATACCGCGCTTAACAACAGGAACCTTACCTCTTCGTATATTATTCTGAGTTTCCCAAGCTTTTAGCCTCTCCATATTTGGATTCAAATTAGCAACAGGAGCTCTAAACTTCGGTCTTTTTATATTTCCAATCTGCTGTAGTATGCCGACTTGATATTCATTGAGAGGTTGGCCTGCTTCTTCAAATGTTCTTACCATCTCTGGAGCATATGGATTAGTAGGAGTGATATGTTTAGTAGTTACTTTCGTAAGTTTATCTTCTCCTCCTTCAACTTGCTCACCTTCAGTCCTATGAGTTTCCAGTCTTGACACACGCGGTTTATCACTAAGCCCTGCGTCTGTTACGGCTCTATTCTCCAAATCATCAGCAGTTCTATTTATATCTTTGTATGTTTCTGGTGTTGCTTGAGAGGGATCTCTATCTACCACCGCAAGAGCATCTGAAATATAATCCGATGATGCGTTAAAGCGCGTACTAGCCCTTTGCTGATTACGAAGCTTTTCTCTTTTATTAATTTCATCTATACTCATAATAGTTCCATTACCAGTAAAGCTATTAGGATCTGCCATTGTCTACCTCCTGTCAGAGAGTAATGCAGAAAACACATTGACCCACTGTCTTGCATTGTTTTTAATATCGTACTTAAGTAAAAGCTTTTTTCTTCCATGAGCGCCCATAAGCTTCCGTTTTCCGTCATCATCAATAAGTAATTTCATATAAGAATACCACTCCTCTTCATTCTTTGCAAGGAAACCATTCACTTCTTTGTCTATCTTTGACCTGTATTCTTTAAGGTTTGAGGCTATGCATGGTATGCCAAGGGCCCAGTATTGCATTATCTTTATCGCGCTCTTGGATTTATTGAACTTATCCGTAATAAGCGGTGCAATGCCTATATCGAAGTCTGCCATTGCAAAAGGTAGCTCATTTATATCCACCCAGTCTTCGCAAGTTATGCGGTCCTTCATGCTTTCAAACCTCTCACCAAGCTCTTTCCAGCCTACCCATCCTATCAAGTGAAGCTTAACATGCTTGTATTCGGTCATAATGCGGTGTAAAGCGTCCTCTACGAGAGGCATGTCTATTGCATGGCTTCCACTTGCCATCCATCCTATCGTCACAGCCTCGCTCATTTGTGTCTGTTTTTGGGCATAAGCAGACACCCACCTATCATTGTCTAAATAGTTCTCAACTATGAATATAGGCTTTTTGGTGTATTTCTTTATGGCATTAGCGAGAGTCTCTGTTGAAACAGTCACAGCATCAGCTTCCTTTAGGAATGTTTTAACAGTATCTCTTATCTGTGGGTTGGAATAAAACTTATACGGTTTGATGAAATCCTTTGGAGTATTAAATAGATCGTCGTCTAATTCGTAGATAGTCTTTATGCCTCTGCTCTTAGCGAACAGCATCTTCTTTAATATGTCAACTGAATGCTGTCTCTGGAAAAGCATAATATCAGTCTTATAATAATCTGAAATATATATATCTCCCTTGCAATCTATACGACAGTCACCAAAAGTTTCATTAACAACTCTTGCAGGAACCTCTCCTCTTACATATCCACATGCGAAATTATCAGATAAATACCATTTAACATTCATTATTGCCTTTCTATTTGTATTCAAAGTTCCAGTTAATATACCACTCAGGATCTAACGATCTAAAGTAATCGATCCTGAACGTACCTCCTGCCGACAGGTCAATAGGCCATGTGCCAGGAAGAGATAAGGCAGGATTCAAAGAGTTACTGTGAAGGGCTACACAGTCATAATAAAAATCAGAATCATACACAAGCCCTGATGAATATACTTTAACAAATTTATTTGTCTCCATCGTGTCATCGGAAATAACGCTATCGAAATCTTTCATAATATACCAGTCATTTAATCCAGAGCTGCCAAATTTAAAATATAACTCTACGTCATGCTGTATATTTGTATAAACATTTGTTATTCCTAAATATGAAGGAAAGTTTCTACTTCCTGTAACTGTATATGTATCGTTAGGTCCTGCATTAGTAACCATAGTAGCTACTGCTGAAATTTCTATCGTATCCAAGTTGAATACGCTCCATAAGTTAGAAGCTATCTTCTGTTGCCATGAAATATTCTGTATATCTATAACATCTTGGAGTGAGTTTGTTATTATCTCGAAACCGGAAGCAGTCAACTTCGAACCATTAGTCCAGACTCGATCAACAGGTCTTGTCCATCGTAAATTCCTTAGACAATAATACATCTCGTTAAGCATTGCAGGTTCTATCGTCAGTAATCCAGCTAGATACTCCTGACCTGATGTTAATATATATGCGTTCATGTGTAGCGTTAAACCGTTTGTGTACATTATTGCTATTGAATCATTAGTGTTATTGAAGTCAGCATTGTCAATAGCCATTCCTTCGACCAGTCCAAAAAGATTTGTTAAAGGAATATCGTTTGTTGAAGTTATAGAAATAGATTCAACTTCTGTTACGTAAGATCCTTTGGTGGAGTAAGCAGGAGCAGTATACACTCTACCAGTAACGCTTAATGATTTTGCTCCTAAAAAAACATTGGTTCCGCCTATGATATACCTGACAACAGGAAGATTGTTAGAGTCGCTATTATAGCCTATTGAAATAGGATCACCACCGATGTCAACAGGATTATATAAATGGCTCCATCCGTTTGTAGTGTATGCTACATTATACATCAACCATAATTTTTCTTTTGATGTTTCCTTAGTCCAGTAACAATTAACATCAGGAAGCGCTGCATCTCTAGCTACACCTGCCCAGTTAGTAGTTACATCCCAAGCAAGACCAATATTTAGATAATTAAAAAAGTCAGTTACTTGATTTGTGTAAGCAAGAGTAAATTCGTTTGTCGATACTGAATTAGTCAACGAGAACCAAGTCTTCATTGTTGAGTTATTTGTAGGTGCGTTCCTAGCATAGTACGGGATGATGTGATATAAGTCTCTGTACATAGCTACCAGAGACGATCTTGTTACAAATGGAAAACCTGTGCATGTGCTTAAATCACTTTTAGTGTACTCAAATGGTGCGTAGATAAGTCCATTTGTTACTATAACATTTTGATTGCTTACTGTTACGTTCACATATTCTCCGGTTCCTCCTGTTACATCATTAGTCCAGATAACTTTATTGGTAACGTAAGAGTCGAATACGAGATAGGGTATTCCATAGAGTCTCTTGCTGAATCTATCCAGCTTAACAGCGTCATACCTTTCTTGTATGGCATAATCAAGCTGTATGAAATAGTTCGTATCAGTAGGAAATATAAGAGTGTTGGTTATTGGAAAGCCTTCAAAGCCAGACAGCGCTGTGCTATAAATCAAGCATGATATGATAAATGTTATTGCGTATTTCATGTTATGCTGTTGGCGAAAGTAGAACGAAATCGCCTTCGTGATGTATGTCACCATCGTCATATACACCATTAGTAGCCGTATATGTAATTAAAGGCAAGTACAAAATATCTGTACTATTTGTCGGCAAAACTGAAGCATGGTCTATCTTTACTCCTCCAAGAATAGAACCTATTGCATCAACCTGCACAAATATGATCTCAGGATTGCCTTCAAATGTTATAGTTGTAGCAGTAGTGCTCATCCTTGTTTGACCATAAATTACGGAGCCTCCTCGTATTGCGCAACTTGTATTTGCATTCTTGGTAGCACCAAATTTATATGTCTTTTCTTTTTTCTTGGCGGAAAAGTCAGGTATGGTTACTGGGCTATCAGATTCTTCATCTTTCATATCTTGCAGTTCAGCTCTGATTCGCATAACCTCTTCCGATAAATTCTTTGGACTCATCTCAACACTTGGCTCTGGAATAAATACTGATTGAGGAATAGGTATGTCCGGAGCAATTACTGGATCAGTCATCACAACTTCAACCTCTACTTCGGAAGTATCAATGCTTCCTTTATCTGGATGGAACGTACTATCATGCTGTCTTCTTAAGTCACTATCTGTTCCTGACTTCATGGACTCATGTTGCTTCTGCATTTGCTTGCCCATGTTAATTATCTGCTCATTTAGCGGTGCAAGCTTATCAATAGATGAAGAAAGGTTGTCTATGTTGACATCCCTTGCTTTACCTTCTCTGATATCTGATAATGAATTTGAGTTGCTCATTATTATGGTACAAATTTAGCTACGTAGTGAGCCGTCCATCTGTTCCTTGAATGGTTCGTTATCTTTGATTGCATAAGATCGGTTATAACTAATGGCGGTATGGCCCATGCAGTGATAGCCGCGCTTAACCATTCCTGTGCGTAGTCAAGCCTTCTTGTCTGGTACATGTATACTGCGGCATGAGATGATTCAGGAGCATTATAGTATCTCCATTTAACAGCATAGTTCTCCCAAAAGTCAGTAGCGCCAGAACCTCCGTTCTCGAATGGAGATCTTACTATTGATACATCATACGTACCATCATTATTAAAACTTGGAGAAACAGAGTTATTCTTTGTGTTGTCAAGAAAAGATAGACTTGGAAAGATTCTCTGATTTTTATACATGTAAATCTCTGCTGTTCCGTACCTAGTCTCAAAAGATTTATACAGCATAACTTCTTCAGACGAAGAGTAAGTCATTCTGGCATCATATAAACCATCCTCTGTCAGAGAGTTTGATGAGTGGTATATTACTCCTGTTTTTGAATCTGGAGCCTTGATAGCGCTTGTTACAGATTTATATATTGAAGTCTTTTCGTTCGCAAAAGAGCTATTCATTGATTCAAACTCATAGATACCTCCATCGTCTGAAAGTACGTATACAAGAGTACCATCGTATGTACCATCATTATTAAAGCTTGATGCTGAATGATATACACCACTTTCCACTTCCTCGGGAGTCTCAATTAAAGCCCTGCTGTTTTTGTAAATTATAGATTTAGAGTTCTTGAATGCTGACGAAGAATTTCTAAATTCAGCAGAATGTCCTTTACTATAAGAGTAAATGCTTCTTGCGTTATACAATCCGTCTTCAGTAAGAGAATTTGATGCTCTATATATTCCACCTATAAAATCATCAGGGGCCTCTATTTTTTCTGAAGAGTCTCTGTATATTGTCTCAATCTCATCCTTAAGGTTAGACCGCAAAGAAATGAACTCAACCTCTCCTTCTCCTGTTCCGTACATATAAATCAACCTACCGTCGTATGATCCATCTTCGTTTATATTTTGATCTGCTCTGTAAGAACCAGATCCTGTTGTTTCCGGAGCACTGATAGACGATCTGCTGTTTTTGTAAATTATTGAATTACCTATTCTGAACGCGCTGGACTCTGAAAGAAACTCAAGAGACTTCTCATAGCTCTCGTCATATACAAGCCTTGCATCATAACCTCCATTAGCATTAAGGCTATTACTTGTCCTGTAAATAGATCCCTGACTTCTGGCAGGAGCGTTCACAGCTTCCGACATGTTTTCGTAAATTATAGTATCTTCAGTTGATAGCGAAGATTCAAGTGAGTCGTATCGCGCTATAAGACTATCAAGTACTGATGTTGAAATTACTATGTCAACAAGCTCGCCTCTATATGAAGGACGTACTGTTTTACCTCTTGACTTCTCTGCTGTTATTATTGTCTGAGCTATATCCTTAGGCACGTTCCAGAGGTATTCGTCAGTGCTTTGCCTGTTGCCTCCCCAGTTACTGAATGCCTCTAGTGTATACTGAGGCATGGCAAGCTTAAGCGTTATTATTGAACTACCATCGCTCTGCCGGTCATGGGTTCCTGTAACAACATGCCATATTCCTGCAAGAGTTTCGCCTTGCACTACTGGAGCTGTGTACGAGGTTGTAAGTGATGAAATTATAACATCTACAGCAAATGGTGATATGTTCGGAAACTCAGCCAGCACGTATTTCTCAGGACTATCGCTTTTCTTATTTCCTGTGCCTTGCGTATTCCCTGGCAATGAGATCTCACTTTTCTTTCTATTTTCATCCCATTCAAGCTTTGTGCACCAGCCCTGTCTAAGCGTCTGAGCTAGGTAATAATATGTTTCTCCTTTTACTGTTCTCTGTATTCTTCTTATATAGGCATTTCTCCATATTCCATCAAAATCGTTATTAGCTATTACAAGTCCATCAACTGAATATGTTGGAGTAGGTGTGTCTACATTCTGCACATTCTTTACATCAGTGAAGTATTGAAGAAAGTATCTAAGCTCAGACCAGTTATCAGAAACTCCAAGTCTCCAAACTCTAGTAAGTTCGCCATCACCATCAATGCTTACGCTTACATTTTCCTGCTCATCTATAAAAAAAGACTGCGAAGCTTTTAATTTTTCAAGACATTTCTCGGTTTGAATATCACTAAACTTTGGAGTTCCTCTTCCCATAATTAATCCCTATTAGTAAAAAGGTTTGAATTAAATGTGAATAGTTTGTTATGTTTATCTCTAGGGTCCTGACTCCTTGGAGCCTGAGGATTCATCTTTACTGCAACAGCCTTTGCCTTTCTGATCTCGTTCTCTGATACAGGTCTTCTGGACTTAGCTTCAGGCATTTCTCTTATAACTTTAAGCTTCAGCACTTGCGTGTCTGGAAGCATTATAACATCGCTGTCATTGTACAAAGGTCTTGGGTAAGTCCAATAGTAAAGCACAACATCTCTATCTTGCAATACGCTATCATCAGTACTTAGAATAACAAGCTTTCTTGATTCAGGAGGACGTACGACAAACTCTGCTTCGCCTTGATCTGGCCCATAATAATACCTGTCAAGAGTGTAAGGACTTACGTCTGTTGTTATCTTGTAATAACCAAACTCATCAGCTACCCTCATCCATTCATCTACAACCGTTCCACCAGCAGTTATATACGCATCAAGCTTTGAAGACAGAAATGTTTTAGATCCATTAGCAATTGTTAAATCATCATAAAAGAAGAGAGGATCTTGTGACGGATTATATGTATAAGCTCTGAATGAAGTTTCATCAGGTTCTATCTCTGAACTATCTCTTAGTATAAATTCTATATCTGCGTCTTCATCTCTCACTCTATTTATACCTGCTACGTCAGAAGGAATAAATACTCCAGTTGTTCCTACGCTTGAAAAATCTAATGTTACGGAAGTTCTTAATCCAGAAGGGCCGATCTGCTCAGCAAGCTTAAAATAGTTCTTCTGTATGAGATACTTAACCCTTTCCTTTAGCGTCTTGTCATCAACACCATTGACATCTTGTAGTATTTCAGTTAGTAAAGATTTATAAGACTGTTGCATATCTCTCCTAAGTTTGTTTTATTTTATAAAAAAGATAGACGGGATAACTAAAAGCCCATAGTCCTGACATTATTGCATTACGCCTAATCCATCCGGTTCCACATAAAATCATTATGTCGTGCATTATAATATTACATTCCCTCCATGTCAAGCAGTGCGTAACAGGCTTCATCGTTGCATGTAATCGCTCTTTGCGGTGTCCGAATACATGGTCGTGGAATAGTGCGGCGACGGTTTCTTTTCCGTTCGCCCCGAATAACGCCCTTAATATCCGTGGGATGCTTGCTAAATCGGATTCCTCGCCCTTGTACAGTGTTACCAGCCATCCATCACGTGTCACATATCGTACGGTCGTGTCAACCGTCCACAAGTCCTCATCCATATGTGGGGGCGTTATAGAGGGAATGCCGTCAAGTAGTTTGCCATGTGGTTTATAGTTCATCTATTACCTCGTTGATTTTCTATAATGATGTCTAGTTTTCCGTCCATGCGCTGAATGAAATTCTTATTCTCCTGACTACGCTTATTAGCCTCATCAGCTATCTTAGAGCATGAAGTTACTTTAGTCGTTACGTTACCCATGCAGATTCCACCGCTTACGAGTATGCCGATTATCGTAAAAGACAATGTGATGATTGAAATTATGACTCCTGCCCCAAGTTTTGATTTAGCTGTAGCCATCACCCTAATCTCCCTTTTCCTTTTCTTGCTCTTTTTCCAATTTAATCCAAAGATATCTGTCCGAATGCCGATTGACATGACCTTTGCGAGTCCATCCGTTCGCCTTAACGGTAACATTGTCTTGCAATCGTGGCTGTGTTGGGTCTATTTTCATTTCTCAATCTCTGTATCGTTTGTTATTACTTCTTCCTTCGGCACGTCTTCTAATGTTGATGCTTTGAATTTATCGTCCACCTTTGACTCAACAACAACATTGATAAGCGAGGGAGTCTTAACTGCCTCTTTCGCAATGTCTGCTTTAGCTTCTGGTTCTTTCCATAGAAACTTTCTGCCATCAACGTCCCAATTGCCACAGAGATAAACTACTTTGTCTTTTTCCATCTTCACACCCATAGTCTGGATGTCATAATCAGGATCAATCTTCATATTTATCATCTTATTAAATTCAGCCAATTCCTCCTTACTAGCGTCGGCCGGAATAGCTAGAAACAGATCAGCGAAAAGGCAAGTTGAAATCAAGATTGCAGATATGAATGTGATTAGTTTTTTCATGGTAATTTTGTTTTCTCCAATAGATTGTTTGTCGGGTGCGTATTCGTGAATAATTGCCCTGCGTTTGTATTGGCAAAGTCATAGAACCGTAAGGCTGAGAGCTCGCCATTGAACGTTCTGCCTAAATAGGGTAGATAAAGTTGTGCACCCACGTTTACATTCTGTGTTTCATTGGTGATTCTTGTCTGCTTTACGCTATCCACATATTGACAAAACTCAACGCCATAGTCACGCACAATTAAAACGTGATGCCATTCGTTCGTGCTAAGCTCATCATCGCCAATTATGCCGACTTGCGTTCCGCCATTAACGCCTGATAAAAGTTTGTTGTTATACAACAAGGAGTAGAAAGGGTTAGTTCCAGTAACATTAATGATGCCATCCAACGATGTCTGTGTTTTCCATTTGAACCAAAAACTGACAGCAAAATCATTTGTGCCGAATGAACTCATATATCTGTTGTTTGCTTGAAACGGTATGTTTGCGACTTCCTGTCGAAATCGATCATCTACCCCGTCAAAGCTGTATGCTCGCTGAACATCGCCAAACTCATTTGTTCCGACCGTTACGCTTGTAGGAGCATTTGCGTAACTTGGATACGGATAGTAGGACAAAGGATTTGTACTACTATAACTCTTAACTGTCTGCAAATCATTGGTAAACGGCATCCATACATATAAATCATTCGTTGATACTGTATCAATAGCAATGGTTTCATATCCTGCGGAAAATAGGTCTGCATATTCTGAACCCGACAATGTACGATTATATCCACGCACATCTTTAATATCAAAATCAGATGAAGTGACGCTGTAATACTGCCCGATAGCAAAGACGTGGAGATTTGTCTCAAGCGTTGCCGTAACTGTTTCAGAGAAAGCAAGTACTCCGTTAGTGTATAGTCGCTCAACCAATCCATCATAAGTTACGCCTAAATGAATCATATCAGTAATTGATGGCAGGGAAAGGTTTGAGTAGTATCTTGCTCTATTAAGTTCTATCGTCAGTTTTCTTCCCGCAAGATCATCGTATGCAATTCCAATCTCTCCAAAATAACTGCCTATTCTTCGCAAGCTCACATAACCTTGTTGAGGTGAAATACCGGTCGGTCTTACCCAACAAGCAAGACTCATATTGGTAAATGTTGCAGGAACATTGCTCATTATGTCTGAACTGGTGAACACCTGCCCGTTAAACGTCTGTCCGTATACACCGCCCCACATCCATCTTCCAGTTGGAACTACAATACTATTGGACGGAGCCACACCAACAGCAACCTCAATAGCAGATTCAAGTTGCGGTTCATCAAGTGGAAAATAAGCAAACAGATTAGCCTCATATGGGTCTGTCCAATATGTAGCCACCGCACTACTCCGGCTAAACACTCCATCAGTATGCGGAAAGTAACCGCTCGGATGCACCCAATAATCGCCTGCCATTAGCGGAGTAGCGATCAGCATTAAGGCTATTATGCGTTTCAGCAT
>Ga0307928_10002432_pt1 | contig 14308 bp, 31 predicted proteins | sample AceLakmetagen232_FD_201815 | JGI IMG/M metagenome (GOLD analysis project Ga0307928, IMG submission 201815) | Saline water microbial communities from Ace Lake, Antarctica - #232 | ecosystem: Environmental > Aquatic > Non-marine Saline and Alkaline > Saline | place: Antarctica: Ace Lake... | reverse complement strand
TAGATAAGCACACATTATTCCAAATAAACCAGCACCTATAAAACTTGCATTCATTGCCGATAATGAAGCTCCGTATGCTACAAAATGAAATAAACTAAATACAGTAGCTTGAGAAAATGCTGAAATAGAATTTACAATAGCAGGTATCTTAAACATAAGATAAGCAAACAATCCTATCATTATCAATAATAAAACATATCTAAAGGCTACTTCTTCAAAAATAGGAGCAATTATACTTACAACACCATACTTTTCCATGTTATTAGCAAAAGGTAAAGTTGGAAATCCTATTGCTATTGAAGGATTCAAAATATTTAGAAAAACAAATCCAAAGCCCACACTACAACCTAATAAAACCTGTTTCCTAATGTCTCGAAAGTTTATTATAGGATATTTAAACATTATGAAAGATGATATTAAGGCATAATCTTAGGAAGATAATATGTTAATACAAATAAACCTATTCCAAATATTCCATAAACTTGTAATGCTGGTCTAAATGAAGAAACATTAAACCAAAACCAACCTAATATAAAATAACCTAAAGCAAGTATTAACATTACTGTATTTCTTACTCTTATCTTATCTCCTGCCTTCATTTTAACCTACTTACTTTTTTATGCTTCTAAATAAGAATATAACACTACCTACAGCAATAAAAACAAAAGCCACTGTGTTTACAAATCTAAAATTTATAAACATACTATTTATAGCCCATGTTGTTAATCCTATTGCTGTTAAAACAGCAGGTTTATTCAGCAAATTTTTCAATATTTTCATTTGTATCACCTTTATCTTTATATATCCCCCCATAGGAAATCAAAAAATCTATTTTGTCTCACCATATTACCTTCTTTAGTTATTTTGTATTGGTAAGTATGCATAAGTTTAAATGTATTAAGTAATAAAGCTTCCTTTTCTCCTTCTGCTATTATATCCTTCTTATTGTTTTCATACAATCTTAACTGCTCCATATTCTGCAATCTGTTTTGATTCTGTTCAGACATCTTGTTTACATATTCGTAAGCTTTCTCTAAATGATTTTCATTGACATGTGCTTTATTCATAATACTATCTGTTTTTTTTATGTTTAATGCGAATACTGATGTTACTGACATTACAAATAATATCATTAAAATCGCTATTAACTTTTTCATTTATATCACCTTTTGATTTTTATACTCTAAGGAATTTCTTTAATCCAAAACTTATTATCAGACCAAAAAATACCCAACCTATGATTTCATATAAAAAAATGTAATTATGGCATTCAGCACTAAAAAATCCACATTTAGCTCTTAATTGTGATACATACCAAAATGCAAATCCTACAGCAAGTGTTAGTGCTAATAATATCTTATCATGTTTTTTTAATTTCATTTGTCTTTTAATCCATAACCTGTAAGACTCCATATAACTAATGCTATTCCAGGAAGAGTTGTAATTGCAAAAGTTACTCCACCAGCCACAAGTAAAATTAATCCTATTATAAAGGCAGTAAGTCTAATAAACCAACTTGCACTTACATTTGATTTCATATTGTCACCACTTTAGTTCCTATTAAATTAGTATATGAATATAAATCTCCTCTAATATTAGGTATATATTCAGAAGCACAAAATCTTACATCTATCTGTTTTCTTGCACCTTCATTAATTGCAAATCCTTTTGTATATATTACTTTATTCTCTGCATAAAACTTTAATGTTAATTGGTCTGAAAATAAAGAATAACTTGTTATAGGAGCTCTACAATCATATCGTGACATAGGTTGTGACTTTTCACAAACTGCACTTTCTATTTTAGAACTTAATACTCTTGGATTAGCAACAGTTACACTACAGCTAACTTCAACAGTATCTAAAGGTGCGGTTTGTCCGCCATGTGTAGCTTTATAAGTAGTTTCTTGTATAGTAGGTATTAAAGCATAAACAACTACAGCCATAATAAGTAATATAAAAAGGATTACAAAAGGTTTTGTATTTAATTTCATTTTTTCCTCCGTAAAACAACTATAAGTATAAGCACTATTAATATAAATAGCATAAATATGAAAACATTTGTTAAATTTGTTCCTTCAGGAACTCCTGAAGTTCCTGGAATATCAACATCTCCAGTAATTTTTATTAATTCATTAGAATTAAGTTGCTGATATACAGCTCCCCCACAACTTTCAGCATAAGCAAGATGAGCTTTATATGTTCCAGGTTCTGGTGCTCTTACATAAAATCTTATAGTATGTGTTCCTTGAACTATATATTTATTATCACTAGCATACCATTGTTCATCTGGGTCACAAGTATTTTCTTGTATAGCATAAATAGAATAAGCACCTGATATTTTCTCTATTCCTGCTTCAAGTAAGTAATAAGTACTTTTTGGTGCATAAAAACTTCCTTGAATCTCTATCCATTCATCAACATCTGCTTCTGTTTTAATAATTTTAATAGCAGTAAATTTAGCACTTTGTACATTAGGATTATCTATTTCTTTGCATTGGGTTGTTCCATCTTCACAACCACCAGAACAAAACTTAAATATTTCAGAATCTGTATCTCCATTAGCACAAGTTTGTTTTATTATTCTATCATTATTCCAGCATATATATTTTGTAGAAAAGGTACATTTATCAGAATTATCAGGGCAATAATCATTTCCAGGACAACAATCTCTATGACAAGTATCCCTATTATCACACATAACTATCCTATCTTGTTGACACTCACAATTATACCAACCTAAATCATTATATTTTAAAAAGTCTCCATCCGATTCATCCCAACCAGCACAAGAATCATAATCAACTAAAGAAAAAGGTTGAAAAGCATAAACTACAGGTAAAATTAACAATGCCATTAATAATATTATCAGTTTTCGCATATATACCACCTATTTAGTGTAAAATAGTCGTATTTAGACTATTTACTAAACATATTATTTTAATCCTTTATATACTTAACTAATACATTAGAAACATTAGAATTTAAAAGAAAAAAAAAGAAAAAAATATTTTTAGGCTTCAGACTTACACAATAAAACCAAAGTTAATATCGGTTTTTCCTATCTTAGTATTTCTCAAGTCAGTTTTTCCGTTGATGTCTCCTAAGTCATCAAAGACTATATTGAAATAATCAGATGCGTCTGTATTGCTTTCATCTACAGTAAATGTTATCTTATATTTACCAGAAGTTCCACCTACCAATACATCTCCTAATGATAGACAACTTTCTTCTGCAAACCAATCAACAACATTACTTGGAATACCTAAATCAGTTCCTGAATCTCTTTGAACAGTTATAGAACTAAATTCATTTCCTTCTACAGGATTTGAACTTGCCCATTCAAAACACATTACAGGTTCTTGGCATTCTTTATTACCACCAACACATTCAGCAGTAAAGTAGACATAAAAGCTATTGTCTCCAGTTGTTTCGTTATAACAAATAGTTTCATCATTTGCTATAGCGGCTCCTGAATTAGCACAAGTACCAGCTACTCCTACATATATCTCTGAACCAGTGTTGTTCAGTGTAGTTAGTGCTGTTACACCATTAATGTCTCCACTAATAGTTGTTTCAGTAAGTGGGTCTGCAATACTTCCATTAGAAGCTATTTCACCTAAATTCATAGTTAAAAGACCTTGATATTGGTCATAATTAACTCCACCTAATACTTGATTACCGAAACTGTAATCATAGTGGCTTGTTCCACCATCAAAAGCAATTTCGTAAGGTGTGTTAGTCATTAACACAGTATCAGTTAAGTTTGCTTGTCCACTTGTAACTGTAGCACTTGTAATTGATTTAGCATTTGGTTTACTAATATCAGTGCCTTCTGGGTAGAAATACAATGTTCCACCTACAGATGTATAAGAATTACTATACTTCTCCTTTGCAAACACTTTCAATGTTTTAATAGGCAAAGCATTCCCATCAGTCGTAACTTGATTTCCACCAGCATCTATTGTTCCTTCTGTTGAAGCTTGGAATACATCTTGAATTCTAAAAGTTCCAGATGCACTCATACCAACCATCAACAAAACAATTCCAGCTATTGCAGAAACTCCCATAACCGCTTTCATATTCTTTTTGCCAACCTTAAATACACCAATTAGCACAAGAATAAATACAGAAATACCAGCAACACCTAAAACAGTTGGTAAATTCCAAAAACTCATTTTTGAATCACTTCCATTATATTTACTCTCTAATAAATTCCACTCAACATCTCGCTTAGTTTTTCTCCTCTCTAAGAAAAACCATGAAATTATAGAGGCAATTAATAGAATTATTTTATTCCTTTATATACTTAACTAATTTTTTATTATCTTTGTGATAAACAAGGAATTTCTTCTGGATAAAAAATGATATTTTCCCATCTTCCTTTATGTCTCCAAAGAAACTCACGATAATTTATTAAATCATTCCATCTAAGCTTTGATATAATCTTAGTTAATTCAGGGGGTACATTTTCCATATTACCTAAAAACTGGTCGTGATAATTATTTACAATAGTTTTATCTAATAAATCCAAATCTTGAGTTATAAAAAATAAACTTACATGATATTTTTGTAATTTAATAACATAACGCCTTAACCAATAAAGAGAAGAATACTCCACTACATCAGCAGTTAATTTTGGAGCTAATAAATCTGCTTCTTCTACAACAATTAAAGGATTTAACATTTTTAAATAATAAAAATCTTTTGTTGCTAATTTCTCTAAAATTTTACCAACATAAGCTCTACCTTTCATAACATCATAAGCAGACTTACTTAATTCTAAATTTATATGAAGATACTTTTTCTTCTTTAATAATTCACCCCAACTTGCTATATATACTTGTTCACCTGAAAGTATCTTTTCTTCATCATAAAAGAAATTATCAAGCAACATTATTCTTCCAATTATGCTATCTTTAGTAGCTGAAGCTATCTTATACATATCTGTCCTATTATATTTCCTTGTAAATCTAGCTAATTCTTCACCAGAAGAAGGTAAATCTCTACATAAATCTAAAAACTTTTCATAATTATCTTCATGTATATCTCTAAAGTTATAAGCTAAGTTTGCAAGTAACTTACTTGCAAATTCAGGAAATCGTAAAGAAAACCAATCAGCAGTAGAGGAAAAATCAGAAATCTTAAAAACAATATTATTTACTTTATATAATCCAGGAATACAAGCAATATCATCTTTACTTAAAAAATTAGGATATTTACTAAATCTATGTTCCCCTGCGAAATCTAAAATAATAACAGGTCTAAACTTTGAAAGCTTTACATAAAGTATTTTTGATAATTCTGTTTTTCCATATCTTGTTGAAGCACAAAATATTACAACTCCATATGTTCCTTTATCAACATAATACACCTTCTCGTCTGTTTTGACTCTTCTTCCAATAGATATTTTAGCTAACATTTTATCTTCCCAATGCCCTTCTAATAAGCCAAATCAACATAAGAACAAATAATATAGCTAAAATCCATACTAAAACTTTATATGCAAAATACTGATTTAATAAATCACTAAAATCTCCAATAAAATTTATAGTAGTTTGCCAACCATGTTGTGCTTTGATAAGGAAAGGAAGTTTATCTGTAAGCCAATTTCCTCCATTTACAATAGTATTTCTAGTAGTATCTACTACAGTTCCTACATCTACTCCAGTATCAATAAATGCTTCACCCATATTAATTTTCCTCTTTAATACTATTCACTAAGTTTTGAAGAGTTTTCTTTATATTAAATGCTTTATCATTTAACAAATTCAAAAAGTCAGCAACAACTCTTAACTTTCCAAAAGCTCTATCTTCTAAATTTCCTTCATAAAAACTTATTTCACCTAAGTTATCTTTACTACAAAACAAATTTATCTCCTTTATCTTATCATCTACTATAGTATTAAATTTTGTAAGAATTTCAGCACTTTCTGAGATGTGCCTTAATAAATCTTCTTTCTGGTTCTTTTTATTATCAAAAGCAACTTTCTCAACTTTATCCATTTTATTAATAAAATCATCAAGTTGAGATTTTAAATAATTAATATTATTTTTTTGTTCACCTAATTCTGCCCTTAAATCATTTTCAGGTTCAACATCTATTGATTCTTCTTTTACAGAAGATAGTGGTATTGGTATTCCATTTATCTCTCCTTCTACTTTATTCTCCACTTTCTCTTCATCCTTTTTTTCAATATCAAATTTAGGAAGGTCAAAAGCTTTAGGATTCTTTAATATTTTTACATTAAGTTCTTTACTCATGTTATCACCTTTCTATCTTGGTCTTGTTTTTTGAAGTAAGCTAATTTATCCATTAATAAATTTACTTTTTCATCCATTTCCCTATTCATTGAAGCAACTTTAGTTTTATCTTCTTTGCTTTCACTTTTATACTTTTGCAAAAGCTTTAAAGTATCATATTTAGCAACTTTTCCTTCTATCTGTTCCTTATCTTTTAAAGCAATAAATTCAGGCGAACCATTGCCACACAAAGCTTGTTTTATATTCATAGGTTCTATTTCCCAATTATAATAAGGTATATTATATATAGTATCATCTGTTTTTACTTTTAAAGCAAACTTATCCTTTCCTAATTCAGTTATCCCAATTACTTCTCCTCTACCATAATCTCTATCTGTTATCTTTGGTCTAGCTCTTTGATAAGGTGCAACTCTAACAACTCCACCTTTTTTAAACATAGGATATATTACTATATATATAAATGCACTTATAACAATAAGTACAAATAAACTTATTACAATATCTATCATATATGTCATTATTATCCCTTTTTAAATGGTAAAGCTCCTGATACCACTGTATACAAAAATAAAAGTAGGAAACAACCTATTACTACTATTAAAACTACTAATAATTTATTGCTTCTCTCCAAATCATTTAATCTATATCCTGTATTATTCTTATAACTATCTAATTTTACATCAGATAAATCTAATAAAGAATTTAAAACATTTTTTTCTATTTCTAAATTTTTCTTAGATTCTTGACAAACTTTTAATTCTTCGGCACTTGGTAAAACTGTGTGTTCAATATAAGCTTTTAAATCTTCTTTTTTGGTATTAGTATTATCAATTATGCTATATTCCATAGCAGAAAAATTAGTCTCTAATATCAATTCTTCTAAGAATAAGAATTTAGTATCAAGATAACTTTCATTTATATAACTTAAATTACAACTTTTATTGGTCTCAAACTCTTGATACCCTTGAGAAATGGTAAATATCTGATTATCAAATTTTACATATGTATTATTATCTGTTACATTAACAGAAAAACTAAAGTCTAAAGCACTTGCTAAACTAATCAACATTAAAAAAGATAATATATATATTAGTAATTTTTTCATTATTCTACCTCTGATTTGTAAGTATGTCTGCCATAAAAAAAAAAGCCTGATGCAAAGCACACTACACCCATTATTCTAATTATCTGATACCAATTATAATCACTTTGTATGGCTAATAAAATAAATCCAAACAAACCAAAGCAAAACCATAGTTCTTTTTTAGTTGTTTCTTTCATTGTCTTGACCTCTTTATTAATATAAATAATTCATGGCTTAATTGCAATTTGACTAAACATAACAAAGCCACTCCAAATATTATGCTAAGTTTCCATACACCAAGCAAAGTAAATGTGATAAATCCTATTATTGAAAGTACTATTGAACTCATTATCATCTTTACATCATCATATTCATAAAAATTATGTTTAAATATTTTTAGTTCAATCATTTATTCTCCTAAAAAAGGAATACCAAATCCCTTTTTCTCAACTTCTTGTTCGATAACTTTATCTTTTTGAGTTGTCTTTGCTATGTCCTTCATAAATTCATTCTTTTCAAAATCATTTCTTAAATTATACAAACTCCTATTTTCTAAACCTAAAATAGTATTATTTATATATCCAAAACTTAGATTTTCTTTTTCAAAGTTTACAACATATCTATTAGGTGCTAATTCTTTGAATCCTACATTACCATCACTTATATCCAAAAAACCATTAGGCATTTTCTGAAAATAAGAATCTTGTACCTTTTCTAATATTTGATACATATCTTCTCCTTTTGGTTTTCTATTGATTAATAAAACACCTCCTATAAATACAATCGCCAAGAAAATCCACCCCAAAGAAGAAATGTCAAAGAATTTTATAATAAATAACAAGAACAATAAAATTATTAAAAAAGTAATGACATAGGTTAATTTCTTATCTACTTTAGGTTCTACTTTTACTAAACTAATTTTTTCAGTCATTCTTCAAGATTCTTTTGAATTTCATTTTTTTGTACTTTCCAGAGAAAGCTTTATCTTTTCAAGTTTACTCCAAGAAATAAAAACTAAATTTACATCTGTACTAAAAGAAATACCAAAATTATCAACAGAAGTAATCCTACCTCTGGCAGAAAGCTTTTTTTCATATTCATTATAGAATATATCTACATCATATTCAAGAAAATTCTTGTCCATTCTTTCACCTTAACTTAACTTCTTAAATTTTGCTTAACTTATCTTATATCTCTGAACTCACTTCAGAGATTCAAGCTCGCAATTAAACATATTATTTTAATCCTTTATATACTTAACTAATCTGAATACTTTTTTGGTTCATAATCTGGTTTTAATATATCCAAATAATCTTCATTTAATTCTAACATACCCATTTGTTTACTATTTGGATAACTTGCTAATCCCTTCCTTTCTATATTGGCTCTGTGCATTAATCTAAAAAGAAACATAGGAATATGAAAACTATAAGCTTCTTTTTGATGAAAAAATAGTATACTACACATAGCACCACCTTTTTTAAATTCATTCATATATAGATATGCTTTCCCATAACTACTATACCAACCACCATTAGCTCCTTCATACTTAACCATAATTGGATACTTTATTATTGTCCTGTTTGCTATAGGTTTATGCTTGCTTTCCATCTTCTGTTCAACTCATAAGTCTAAGTTAGATTTTTACTTTATTTCAGTAGTAGAGTCAAAAAAAAACAATTAATTGTCCTTTAGTTTATCTATAAGCATAGCATACTCTTTTATTTCTTGATTTATGCCTAATTTCTTTTTCTTTAGGATTTTAATCTGCTTTAAGTAATAACCTCTTGCTTGATGTTTATTCACAAACATCATACCCACCTCTCCAATCTACTCACTCTATCTTCTAATCTCTTCATATAATCTAATGTTTCTTCATCCATATATATCACTTATTCCATAAATTTTACAAGTATCCTTATTTAATCTTAATATAAGTTTTCTTGCCAAAACTAAATCTTTAGCATTTGGTCTAAGTTTTTTACTCTTAAACAATCTCCTGTCAAACAATGAATTTAACAATACTACACCAATTAATAAAGCTTTGCTTGATGAATGTAAACCTGCACTTTTGAATTCAATATCTTTCATTAAATTAAGCATATATCCTTTATATTCAACATCACAAATTCTACTTCTTAGATATTTCATAATATCCCTATAAACTATTGTTCCCTTTCTTTTTGTAAGACTTATTTTCTTTAGTTTCAAATTTATATTTTTAAAAACCAAATCTAAATCAGATTCAACTGCATTAACAAGTTTTTCTGTTGTTTCATCAGACCAAATCAAAAAGTTGTATCTTCTACAAATAGCCTTATCATTTTGGTATAATTTCCTAAATGATTCATGGAAACGCCTATTGAAATTCTCTGTAGCTATAAATGAATTGTTAAAATTGACTTTTACTTTACCCTTTGGTGAACTAATTTCTCTTTCTATTCTATCAACAATATTCATTATCTGCTCAAGTCCTTTATGTATAGATACACCCAAACCTATATTTTTATCCTTTTGAGAAAAGAACCTAAAAAACTCATCAAGAATAGCTATAAATTTACTTGATAAAATAACACCTAATTGTGGTTCAGTTCCATAGAAACTTGGAACTAATGACTTGTCTGTACCCAAAGAAGTCAATGCAATCTCTTCATTAAAAATCTTACCTAAAGCTAAACAATAACTTGTCTTCTTTGTTGAACCCTCTCCACATAATATAAGATTAGTTGCAGGACATCCTGGTAAAGTAAAGAATTCATTTATTTTTAATATATATTCTTCTTCTTCTAATAGATATGAATTAAGATTATCATCTATAATTAATGATAAATCAAATATATTATTTACCTTTACCTCATCTTTTAAATATGTTAAATCATCCTTAAACTCAGTAGCAGTATTCACTATATACATATATTCAGTTACATTTACTCTACTTAATATTGTCTTGTCTGAAGTAGCTATAGGTATTTCAAGACCCTCAAAATAATAAGAAACATTTAGCTTTAGCTTTACATTGCTATATATAGTAACAAGATTTCCTGCTTTTGATGCTATACATCTATAAAAATCACCTTTTATTGAATCTATGTTCTTTTGTGTTGTCTTAAAGGTTTCATTAAGAAAATAAACATTACCTGCTGTTTTAGTAATCAAATTCAAGGTTATCTTTTCATTATTAGGCACAACAACAGGGTATATCACTCCTTTACTATTGCTTAACAAAGGGAATATAAAGCAACCTTTTTTATTATTTAATTCAATAACATTCTGTCTGTAGTTTTGCCAAGAAGTACCCTTAAGTAGATAAGGAATCCTTACGATACCATCTTCGCTATTTTTGGAGCGGAGTAGTACCTTTGACAAAATTTGAGTAGGAAACGGCTTATTTCCGCTCCTTTTCGCATTTAAAGGCTTATTTAAAAAAACCATGTTACCCCCCTACCATACCCTATGTTTTTTTTATTTTTTTGTAAGTTGTGGTAGGGGGGTAAGTGATTTACCCCACTATCATACTTTATCATACCTTTTTTAATCATTATTTTCACCTTCTTTTAAGGTTATATCTATAATACAATCTTTTCTAACTACCTTTTCTTTATCTTCTCTATCAAGAAATCTAATATGAGTCTGTGATACCTCAAGAATTGTAGCAGTATACTTTAATATTCTACCATCTAATTCAACATTAATCTTAACTTTCTTATCTATATATTCTTCAAACATTTTATCACTAAGATTCGCTAAACTAAGATATTAAAACCAAAGGTACTATATAAATATTACCTTTTTCAAATATAACCATCAAAAACTATATGTTAAAAAAGCGAAAGGTTTAAATATAACCTTTCCATACTAAAATATTATAGTAATAAACTAGGGTGATAAAAAATGAGAATTGAAGATAAATTATTAATTGGATTTATGGTTTGTTTGCTATTCGGTTTTTGCCTATCTTTTGTAGGTAATGGATACTTGTTATACCATAATTACATTCTAAATGACCAACTTATTGAATATAATATGATGGAAACAGATAGTAATGATTTTGTTGAAACAAATGGTTTTTACTCAAGTGATGGATTTTATTGTGTAAGAACAGAAGGTAGAACATTAGAAGAAATTGATAGAACAGATTGTCATGAAGTTTTTCACGCATATCTTAATGGAGACTTAGGTACTTGTCTAAGTAATGTAGGAGCAAATGAAATTACGTGTAGACAACACTTTTGTGACAATATATAGTAAAAACTATGTTTTAGAAAAGCGAAAGGTTTAAATATAACCTTTCCATACTAAAATATTATAGTAATAAACTAGGGTGATAAAAAATGAAAAGAGTAAAAATTATTAAAGGATACAAAACAAGGAGAGGAAAAGAAGTATTCTGTGCTAAATGCAGAAAATGGTTTTTTAGTAGTAAATTTGCAAGTACAGGAGAAATACCAAGAGAATGCTATCTTTGCAAACAAGTAAATTATAATGTTCCTAGAATAAGGAAAAAACAATAATGGAGGTAATTTCAAATGGTAGAAAGAATAGAAAGCAAAGGCTTTGATGAATTTGAAGGTATAGTCAAGGCAGTGGAAATAACTGACAACGACTTGCAACAGGATGCTGAAGGAAAAGCATTAAAGCAATATAAAGTTACTATTGCAACAGAAGCTAGTTCAACAGGCTTTATGTATGAATGGATTAACATAAGCAGTAAAGCTACAGAAATAGCAGTTCCTGAAGGTAGTAACTTAGATAAGTTTCTAATAGAACTGGAAATGGTTCATAAAGAAGTTAAAAGCATAGAGAAGATATATGAAGCATTAGCAGTAATGATAGGAAAGAAATACCTATTCAAAAAGAAAAGATTAGGTAAAAGCTATGACGGAAAGGAAGCTAAAGAGTTTTGGATTCCAGTTAGCGTTATTGAGTAAACTTGTCAAAGAAAATATTTTTTTCTTTTTTTTTCTTTTAGATTTTGAAAAATAAAAATGAGCCAAGAAGAAGTTTTTAAGTTACTGAAAAATAGACCAACAAAGCTGTATTCAGCACAAGAAGTAAGTATAGAGATAAAAAAACCACAAAATCAATGTTCAAAAGCATTAGGTAGATTACATAAACATAAACAAGTAGTAAGATACCTTATATATAAAATACAGATAAAAAAGAAATATTTATTTTATTATAGTGTAAATCTAAATGAGAAATACAAAGAAAATATTAGCGAATCTAATAACAACAAAAAGGTTAACATTAAATACTTCGTAACCTTACCAAAACACAAGAGAGAGGAAACATGAGACTAAACACAAAACTTAATATATTGAAATATGTTTTTAAACTAACTATATATAGGAGAAACACCATAGACGAAGCGGTTGTTGGAATAAACTCAAATCTAACAAAGAATAAAAAAGAATGGTGGAAACACCATTTTCTTATGTTAGATTATGACAATAACCTAAGCTTAGATAATTTAGAAAGAGAAATAAAACATCTGCAAAAACAATTTAAATTAGGAGACTGCCATATATTTGAGTCAAGCTACAAACATTATAATGTTATATTCTTTTATGAAGATATGGATTATTTTGAAGCATTAAAGATAATACATACTACTACTAGTTGCAAAAGCTTTAAATCATGGAGAATGACCAGGCAGGAAATGACTCTAAGACTAACACCAAAGAAAAACTATGATAAGAAACCAATATTAATAAATATTATTACAAGTAAATATAATAGAGTACCAAGCAAAGAACAAAAAAAGATAAAAAACTTTGTTTTAGGATATTTAAGGGAAGAATGAAAGAAGTAAACTGCAAAGGAAAACAGAAAGAAGTAAACTGCAAGAATTGTATATATTATCCAAATGAATGCACTAACTTCAGAAACAGAAAACATTATGTTTGTTCAGACTATAGGGAAAAAGAATAAAATGATATGCCAAAAATGTAAGAATCTTATGATGCCTTATAACAAAGGCTGGAAATGTCCAATATGTGGTGAGGTGACATATTAAAATGAAACTTGTAGCATATTTAGCCGGAGCTGATTATAAAGTAAGATTAGAAGAAGAAGTTGATGATAAAAAGTTTAATGAAAACGAAGAGGAAGTAAAGGATAAACTACAGGAAAAACTTATTGAATTATATGGTAAATATTGGAAAGACAAAACACAAAATCAAATCAAAGTCAAGAAAGTTTTTAGTGTTAAAAATTACAAAAGAAAAGGAAAGAAAATAAAAGGTTATACTAAAACTCATAGTAAATGGTCAAGTAAGGAAACAAAAAAAGCCTTATTATTAGATGGTCAAGATTACAGCTACAAAGAAATAAGCAGAATATTAAAGAGACCATATAATAGTGTTAAAACTAAGATACAGAGACTTAAAGGCATCAAAAAAACATAGGAGATATAAAAGCATATGAAAAGAAAACATTATAATTGGAGTAAGGGATTACAATACAAAGCCCAACGCCAACAAACTGAAATTGGAGATTTTGAAAATGGGAAAACAAGAAAAAAACACTGAAAGCCTACTTGAAAATATGGTAAGAGATGCAAGAATAAATTATGACAAAACAAATAAACCATATTGGCTTGGAAGATATGAAAGTTACTATGAAATGTACCAAATAAATACTGGAAAAAAATTAATATTCAAAATATATGGAGGTAATTCAAATGGCAATAAAAGTTGTTACAGACAGGAAACCAGAGAATGCTGAAAAGAAAGCCAATAAATTTCTTGAAGGTAAATACTTAATCAACATATCTGCGGTAAGTTGTCCTGACTTTAAAGACCCAAGCAAGAAATACATTGCATTGTTCATAGCATATAAATAACACTTGCATAATATAAGGAAGGAAGAACAGGAAGAACTTTTCCTTGTTTTCTTCTGTGTAGTCCCCCAACCTTTTTTCCTTCCTTATTTACTTTCTTAGCATTATAAGGAAGAAAGA
>Ga0307928_10002431_pt1 | contig 14310 bp, 9 predicted proteins | sample AceLakmetagen232_FD_201815 | JGI IMG/M metagenome (GOLD analysis project Ga0307928, IMG submission 201815) | Saline water microbial communities from Ace Lake, Antarctica - #232 | ecosystem: Environmental > Aquatic > Non-marine Saline and Alkaline > Saline | place: Antarctica: Ace Lake... | reverse complement strand
GGAGTAGCCGGAGTAGCCGGAGTAGCCAGAGTAGCCACTCAGCTGCGGCTGGCCCCCGCCACCGCTAGTTATGGGCGGTGGACAACAACGCTGCACGAACTCAGGCGGCGCGGTGATGTCACAGTCTTCGACCAGCGCGCCTTCGATCCGCTCGATGTAAGGGATGAAGCACGTTTCGCGGATCAGATACGCTGGCGGCACGATCTTCACCGGCAGGTACAGAAATGCCGAAGCCGTATACGACGCAGGATCAGTCACGTCCGCCCGCGTCTTGATCTTCAGGATAGAGTAGTACTCTTCCTCTTCGCCTGTCAATGGAATGTCGACCAAGCTCAGCAGGAGACTCTGGTTCGCGAAGATTGGCGAGTCGTCATACAGCACATACGCCAGCCACGCTGGGATCGGATAGGCCGGGTCATCTGTGATGATCTCGACCACCTCGAACGGGGTGCCGCGCACGCTGGTGATCTGGACGTTGATCGGCGGCGGAAATGACCAGTCGCTGTTGGGAACGAAGGTTACTTCGGCAGGCGTAGCGATAAAGAGCGGGGCCTCGTTCCATTCGACGGTGACATCCACGGACTTAGGAGTTATGTCAGTAGGCTCTTCCTGCCCGGGGATGTAAGCATCCTCAGCCCACACGGTAATAGCCTTCACGTATTCAGCCTGCGAAGGTGGGCTGCCAAACATGGCGGATGCATTTACGAGCAAATCAACCCACTGATTGTTGCCTGCGCCGCCAAATTCAAACGGAGACAGCCACGCTCCGAGGTCACCCACGAGGATCGGATTCATCGTGAAGTCACCGACGTTTTCAGCGGTGAGCCTGATTAGAGGATTAGGGTCGCCAGAGGTGTACTCAATCCGCGGTGAGTTGGTCTCAAGTACTACAGCTTGCACGACCAGCTCAACAAGCATCTCACCAAGCTGGCCCGGATAATACGACGATGACGATTCGCATCCCTGAGGCGACGATGACGATGAACAACCGAAGCAGTCGTCACCAGCCCCCATGACGACGTCTGTTGAATAGATGTCACGGTCCTGATTGACTCCTGACGTTGTCGGCTGCAGGTAAAGGTAACCAACGCGAGCGCCGAGCTTGTCTGGCACAAAGAACGCGTTAAGCCAGCTGGGAAGCAGAGACTCGTTCAACCCAATCGGGCACGCAAGATCTCCGGCTTCCGGGTACTTGTTTCTCACCTCGACCTGCACCCGCGCGGGCTGCGTCTGCTTCGGTGTTATGAAGCACACGATTGGAGGAACGAATTCGAATGTTGGCACCGGCTCGACCACGTACTCCACATAGATCGTCCGCGTGTCGTGAATCGCGTTGGGCACGGTGAACTGAATCTCGGTGGTATACGTGCCCGGTAATAGGTTCGTGAAGAACGGCTGAATGTGAATATACTGAAGGTCGCCAGAGCCGCTCGCTGTGACGTTGAGCCAGCGCACTGGAATGGACTCGATTTGTATCGGCAGCAGCGTCTCCAGCGCGCCAGCCTCGGGCTCAACTGTGATCACTTGCTCCGCAGGCAGCACCACGTCTTCGAACACTGCGACGAAGTCGAACTGCGGCTGCAGCGGCCAGAAGTCGCGGTAAGTTGGGTCATCACGCAGGGGCCAGTCCGGGCATGCCTTGTAGTCCGTCCCGGCGAACGTGATCCCGATGTTGCTGGAATCGTAGCACGTGTCTGACCCGGCCTCCCATGCCTTGGAGATTCCGTTCTTTGTCAGCTTCGTGACGTCTAGGTTGCTTGGATTGAAGTACTCAGGCTTCACGACTGTCTCTGACGCCATGGTCGCATTACCGGTGAACGGATAAGGCCCAGTATGAATGATGCGTGTCAGACCCGGCGCCAGATTACATCTGTCGCTGTTTGATCCCGAGCCGCGCACCGTGATCGCCTTCGCGCCAAACCATGCGTAGCCGGACCCCTCGGTCGGCGATATACCGTCGTCTTGAATGAACCAGTAGTACGTCGTGGTCCCCTTGGGTGTTCCTTTGAACGCCAGCTCGTTCCGGATGTACAGCTGGTACCCCGACTTGATCAGATTGATGTTGGACGAGCCGACGTTCCCGTTGTCCGTGAGCGTAAGGTTATAGATGTTGTAGAACGTCGAGTCGCTGGGACCGAAGATCAGCGATCGGACTGCACCGGCCGGATCATGCTGATACTCAACGAACGAGCCATCCTCACAGTCGAATCCAATTCGAGTGAGGTCTACGTCGACAGTTGGCGCGCTGATCGTAAACTGCCCATTAGTCCGCGGACGCAGCGTCTGAACCGGGAGATCTGTCGCAGTAGATCCGGTAGACCTGTAGACTCGTCGGCACTTGAAGCCCTCTTGAAGCGCGACTCCGTTGGTCGGTGGTTCGAAGTAGTAGTCCAGCGTGCAGGCAACATTAGCGTATTGCCTATTGAGCCAGAGATCGCCTATTAGGTCGATATTGCCGTGAAAGTGCGCTGCCCCACCACCAGCAGACCAGCCAGTATCCCAGACCCGAATGCGACTGTTGAGCGGAGCTAGCGTCGACTTATTATCTGCCTGATCGTCGGCCTGATCGTAGCCAACAAGATCAACGTGGTTTTTGTATAGTCCCGACACTTGGTTGGCGTTGTTGACGTATATTTCCATGTCCCACGCATACATGGTGTCCTTGGGCAGATAGATCCAGTTGTGATTTGGTATCCCCGCAAACTGATTGCTGGCCCCCCGAAATACAAGTTGCTTAAAGCGGACAGTTCCATCATTGAACGGCTTGAACGTACCGCCTATGTTCCGAAAGTCAGATATGGTCGTGCCATCAAAACCATCTTGACCCCCATAGAGCTTGAGAATGACGGCATTGTCAGCGTACGGTACGAGCGTCCCGCTGTAGCCAATAAATGAGAGCGACCTGATACCGAGGTTGGCAAAATCGAGGGTGCAGTTACCTGACCCAGCAACAAAAACCGCTTCCTTACTCGCGCTGTTCGGATAGTCAACACCCCAAGAGTTCGTCAAATTCACGTCTTTGTACCAGTTGGGCGAGCTCCATGTAGAGTTGCTCGAACCCCAGTAGTATTTCGCCATTAGACCTCTACCTCACAGATACCTTCTTCTTCTAGACGCACTACGATACGATGGTTGTCAGCATCTGGCAAGATGAGGACTCCGGGTCCACCGACTAGCTGCAGATCCTCTACGTCGGCTCCGTGATTCTCGACAGCGTAGACCATGCCACTGCAGTCACGACACGTCTCCGGGATGAGGTTGCCCTCGTCGTCGGTGCGGAGATCCTCGCACTGCATCCCCTCGCCGCGCTCCAGTCCGGACTGGATGTTCACGGTGTTCTGCGCCTTGTTGAGGATGATCCGGCAGTTGTAGCCGGGCTTCAGCTTCACGTCGCCAACAAACTGCCCGTCCGGCAGCACCATCCGCGAGGGAGCATCCAGCTCCGCGGGCTCGGGCGGCGTCGGATCCTCGCAGTCTGGCGACGACGAGCTGGAAGACGATTCGGATGACGAGTCAGATGACGACTCAGACGACGACGAGTCAGACGAGCCAGAGGAACTCGACGGGCAGCAGTCAGGCGGACACGGTCGATCTTCGTTCGCCAGATTGATTGCGTTCACAAACGTGTCCACGCTGCTCTGAAGTGCAGCGGGCTCGATCGAAGGCTCTTGCGTGAAGGAGACGTCGCCGTTGACCGCACCGACCAGTGCCACGTCCAAGTCTCCCGCCGTCACGAAGCCGAGTCCCATCTCAGGGCTCTCTTCGCCGATCAGATCGAACTCCTCGATGCGTGTGGGGATCGCATACACCGTGGATCCGAACGGGGCGTCGTCGGGGAACTCGAACACCCACTCGTAGCACTGCATGGCCTCGTAGGTCGCAGTGTCTCCGTAGCGTAGGCGGAAGACGAACCGAATGATGCCCGTGCTCTTGTAGTAGCGATCAAGGTAGATGAGGTCGCGTGCGTTCTCGAACGCGCTGGAGATGCCGAGCGTGAACCCAACGTCGGCGAACGCGGACTTCCCGTCGAACGCGCCGGAGCTGACCTCGAAGTCAGCCGTCGGCACGAACGGATAGAAGCGATGCGCGTTTTGATTCAGCCAGTCAGATTCCGGCACGTTACAAGCCCTTCGTCCTGCGCTCACCAAGCGTCTCGATCAACAGAGACGCGAACTTGAGTGCTGACGCTCCACCCAAATGCTTCGCTACGTCGTCAGACTGATCTACGATCGGCACGATACGGAGCAGCGTGGAAAGCGACTCGTTGCTCCCCACCATCAGCTTGTAGTTCCCGTTCTCATCAGCCGGGATGCCATTGATCGTTTCGATCGGACAGTACGGTAACAGTACCTCTACGTCCTCGTCGCTGATATCCTCGTCTTCGCACTCCTTGCGGGCTGCAAACGGATCACCAATCAGGTCTACACGAAGGGATCCATCATCGTCCTTACGGACAACAACACCATCCTCACCGACTACCCACACGTCGCCAAACACAGTCTCGCCTGATGGCAAGACGAAGCCGCGCACCCCTGCCTCTGGTTGCGGTACCACTACAGCCGTAGCGAACCGAGTCTGCGAGATGATGAAATCATACTCGCCTGAATTCAGTCCGCTGAACAACTCCAGTGCGGTCTCGGAGGCCAGCAGCATCCCGGCTGGGCGTCCGTACACATCATGAAGCGCCAGCTCCCCGCTCGCGGGAATGTCAGTCACATCAAACATGACAGTCGCCAGCTCTCCCGGACCGTCCGCCGAGATTGTGAACGTGATGACATTGCCCAACCGTGAGACTTGGCTGAGGAACAGATCCTCGTTGCCGCCGATCGGGTAGAGCCTCCCGTCGATGAACAGTCCCGCAGGGATCGTCAGATCGTCACCGACCAGTGTGGAGTCATCCGCGAACGGATACTTCCGCTGATCGTTGTCGTCACGCCAGTCACCGAAGACTATGTTGCTCATGGTAGATCAAAGATCCCAAAGTTGTCCCAGTGCGTCTCGCATGCCACGCCGCCCATGCCGCAGTGGCCGTCAAGGTTTCGCCCAGTTGCGAACGTGCACGTATTGAACGGCGAAGTCGGGTTGACGATCCCCTGCCCCGACCTGTTCCAGTACCAGTTCACGGTGACAAGATTCAAGTCGGTGCTTGCCAGCGGCTGCACCATCACTTCGACGCGCACGTCTATCCCTAGCAATGTACCCGGGAAGATGGCTGGTGACACGAAGATATCTGGATCCCCGGCCGCGTCGAACTGATGGCCGAACCCAAGGCCCCGGGGCCAGTTATCCAGCGCGCTCCCGAGGTCGCCAGTCTTGTGGCCCACGAACAGGCGACCGTAGGTCGCGTCCTCCGTGTCGATGGAGTGGCCCGCGTACCAGAAGTCGTCGGTACCCTTGTAGCCGAAGATCACGTAGCCGTTCGCGCCTGTAGAGAATGGGCGGATCCTCCCGAACGTCCAGTATCCTTCAGCTGCCGTCCGTTCGATCAGTGGGTGGATGATGAACCCCGGATCGATGCTGTCTGCGAGGTGCAACCGCGAGCGCCCCACGATCGCTTCCGAGGGATCCACGTCAGAGATAGACCACACTCCGTCAATAGGTCGCATCGCTCCCGGCGTCGTGCCGTCGCCAAGCGTACGTACCGGATCGCTGAAGTCGTCGAAGTACTCCGTCGGCGGCGGAGTCGGCGGCGCAGGAGAAGATGACGACGACGAGGACGATGACTCCGACGAGCTTGACGATGAAGATGAGGGCTCTGGATCGCAATCGTCTTCAGGGTCGTACCTAGCCGGGTCGAACTCCGTGCACACGTCGTCCAGTCCTATCGGTAGGTCGATCAGCTGTCCGTCAGGGACGCCGACCTGTGAGACATCAAGTCCTTGGAAGATGATGTCGATGTTGCCGTCACAGTCCGGCTGGACTCCGTTGATCGTGATGAACGGCTTACCTTGCGCGCACGTCCTGTCCTCCGGGCGCGCGCCGCAGTCGCCCGCGTACTTGCGGAGCATGGCCAGCGCGTCCACAGACAAGTCAAGCCCTATGGTGATTACCTCGCGCTTCAGCCCATTGATCGTGCGGACGCTCTTATTGACGAGTACGTCGCCCGTGTTAAGGAGCTGAATGAGCCCTGTCAGCTCGGTGAGCCTCCCGGTCTTGCCCAGAGACGTCACAGGGAGGTCTCGGTAAGCTCTCACGGCCTTAGAGCAGAGCAGGCCGTCAATGGGGCGGGCGAACCTGTACGACGCGCTCACCTCGTCTATGTCGCTCCCGAACGACACCCACCCGGCAACGCCGGGATAAAGGGCCTCCAGTGCGTAGTTCTTGTAGATCGTGACGGGTTTCGCCACTGTGATCGACGCGATCGGCACAAACGAGTCGGCCGACGGAGAGGATGACGACTCTTCCTCGGGCAGCAGCGGGTCATTCATCGTCGCCAGTATCGTCAAGCTCACGAGCCCCGGAGTGGATCCGGCGGAGCTGATGTAGGCGAAGCGCCCGGCGGACTCGGGGAGCATGACGTTGAGGTCGGCGATGAACCCGTCAGGCAGCAGCGCCCCATCAGTCGACTCCTTGGTCGCCTGATCGTGCAACGGGTAGTTGCGAACCTCGTTGCTGTTCATCCAGTCGGCAAAGACGATCGCCATGACTACTCCACAGCCTTCCATACGACGTCAGCAGTGCCAGCCTTCGATAGCCCTCCAGATAGCACGGCAGTTACCGCAATCTCATCATCCTCGTCTATATCGCCTATCGTCCACGTCGTGGTCCAGTAGAAAGTACGGAGAGGAGAGAGCGGTTCCTCTATCGTTACGTTCGGCGTGCTATCCACGTCATCCGGCGTGTCAAAATTGGGTCCACCAGTCACGCCTGATATGATGCTCTGCGCCAGCTCGCGAGTCGCGCTGCCGGGCAGCGTGATATCCAGCGTGGCCACGAGATCCTCAGCTGTCTCGATACCAGTGTCGTTCCACATCGTTACCTGCACGAGCAGAAGATTACCGCTCTGCACGATGAAGATTATCGGATCGCTAGACTTCGGCTGCAGGGCCTCCACCTGCTCCACCAGCGCAGTGTACAGCTCACGCAGTACTCCAACCCTGTCAGACACATCCTTCGCGTTGTCCCAGATCCACTTCAGGTGATCGTAGGTCTTGATGTAGTCCTCACACGTGCAGCAGGCACCGCAGGCGTTCCGAAGTCGAACCTGATTGGACTCAAGCGTTGCAATCTTGCTGATGTTGTGCAACGGCACTGCCACCGGAGTCGGACCAGTCGCAACCGGGACGTCCAGCCAATAGCATTCCTTAGGCGCCAGTTTCAGATGACCTGTGTCATCCGGCCCAGCACCGTTAAGCGTGAGCAGATACTTCATGCCGTCGCAGATCAGATAGCGGCCCAGCCCAGATCCCGGCACGGCATCGATCGCTACCCGCGTTAGCTTGCGACCAATGTCGTCATCGTCAACAGCCCCAGCTCCCATCTCGACGTTGAAGCCGGGACGGATCGTAAACTCTTCACCCGGTCCCGCTATCTGCGTGAGCATGCTGCCCCGCTTGATGTAGATCCGCTGAACCTTCCCCGGCCCCTGCTTCACCAGCGACGGCAAGATCACTACGTCGTCAGTATCCTTCTCAAACGCAAAGCTAAGATATGGCCCGTCGGACGAGCCGGACGATGACGACGATGAGCCAGCCTCTGCGACGTCGAGCGGGAACACGAGGTGGAACACGAAGTCCTCAGTGCCGTGGCGGAACGTGATAACAACCCACGCGCCGTACGGGACGGCCCTGACAGTTGAGCCAGCACCGTCCTCGAACGTGACAGTCGTACTGTCATCTGACCAGCGCAGCACGAGCTTCGCGTAGTCGAGCGTCACGAACCCGTCGCTGGTCTGGAGATCGATTTCGTCGAGGTACAGCTCGGCGTTCCGCTGGTCGTACGTGTACGCCCTGATCGCAGCGACCAGCCCGTCGATGTCGACAACACCGCTATCCCGCGACACTCCGACACTGTCGCTGAAGGGGTACGCTATTTGTAGATTGCTCGACAGCAGGTCGAAATCCATGACACCCCGCTAGCAGGAACCCATTGCCGTGACAACAGTATCGAGTACTGAGATGCCGGATTCAAGACGCCCAACCAGATTCACCAGCGTCTGCACCTGATCCCTGACACGCTTCTGATCCTCTACCAGCGTCTCCAACTCCGGGCAGCCACAGCACGGCTTGGAGCACTCGTCCACAAGCTGGACTTGGTTGTCCGTGGCCTGCGGAGTTATCTTGAGGCAGTCGTCGCCGATGAGGTTGATGTTCCCCAGCGAGTCGGGCGGCACTCCGTTGAGCGTGCGAACGGGGCCGCTGAGCGCCACCTCGCCCTGACACTCGCAATCCGCAATCGTACCCTCTCCGTTGATGGCACTGATCTGCAGGACAGTAACGCCGCCGAAGTCGGCGATGGTGAAGCGCATGTTCGCGCCCGGCTCAAAGGCGATGTCACCCTGAAACAGCTCTCCGATATCATCGCCGTCCAACACACGCATACCGGTGACGCCTCGGATATCAGGCACGATGACGCTCGACTCGATGCGTCCGCCAGCTAGGTCGAACTCAAACACACCAGCTCGTTCAAAAACCGTGTCGATCCTGCCGACGACTACTTTACCTACGACGCCCTCGAAGTCGTCCTGCCCATTGAGGATGTAGGTCTTGTTCTCATCGAAGGTGTTCACGTCTACCGTGACGCGGCCAACCAGTGCAGCCGCTGTGCCGGTCCAGTACGAGAACTCTGCTGTCACCCCGATGCCGAAGACAGCGAGCTTCGACAGGTAGAAAGCCGACGGGTCGTAGTCCAGCGCGGCGTTGATCGGCAGGATCATGTCGACGAGGAAGTCATCCGGCAGGTCATAGCTGTCGGTGATGTCCTTACGGGTGGCCTCCTCACTGAGCGGATAGGTCCGCCCGGCGTTCTGGTTCAGCCAACCAACGTGGATAACTCCCTGTGCCACAGCTGCCTCCTCGACATTTTACGACGCGGCGTAGAATTACGTCTTGATCTCCGTGTGCAGCGCCGCTCGCATGATACCGAAGCCATCGGTCGGCCCCGTCACTCCGTCCCACCCGATCGTGTAGAAGACTGTGTCGCCAACAGCAACGTCGAACCACGGCGTCTGCGCGTAGGCATAGTCGCCGCCAGCCAGCGTGACACCCGGCGTCCAGCCGCCGGAAACAATGTCTGTGTCCGAAGACGGAAGTACCTGTGGCGCCGCTACTGCCTTCGGGTATCGGCGGAACGATGCTATCAGCTTGGGTATGTCCCCGGCCGAGCGACCCACAAACCAGAACCATAGCCGCGCCTGAATATCAACGGTCGGCATCCCCACGAGCGGGATCTCAGCGCTGTAGCGCAGCTCGGACGCCCGGCCCTTCGGGTACGCCAGATAGAAGAGCTTCGAGATGTTGTCGTATTCCTCGCGGACGTTGTTCACGCTGACGAGGTTCGGTACGAAGTCCCGCGGATCGTTGAGCGTGTCCAGCAGCCCGACCTCAAGGTTGCCAACGTAGACGCCGCCCTCGCTGACATCCCAGTCCACGCCCTGTTCGCCGATGCCGACAATGGCAGCGCCTGTCCCAGCCTTGATGCCGGTGACAGCCGGGCCTCTGTTGAGCTTGTTCACGGCAAAGCTCTTGATGACCGTGAAGCCTGCCACTGGCTCGACGATCGCCAGCTTGGACAGGTCGAGTCCGGCGAAAAGATTCCCCGTGATAGCGTCTTCGCCATCGCAGTCATGGAGCGTAACCGGCGAGTTGTCGCCGTCAGGAGCCAAGCTAGTAACCACTGATGCGTCGGTCTTGAAGACCATCTTCGTGAACCAGAGGTTGAGATACATGCGGTCAGGATTTAGATTCCCGGGCAGATACTCAAGCGGAGTCTGGCAATCGACGTCACAAGACATCGATGAACTGGGGCTGCTCGATGACGAGACGCAGTCGTAATCAGGCGCCCACGGAGCAGCTCCATAGCAGTTATTCATCCACCAGATACCCTGCGCGTTGATGATGACATCAGGACAGGTGCCACGGATCCGCAGTCCGAGGAACCCGTTGCCACGGTTCACCTCAATATAGCCGCTGTCGAGAGGCTGCGGTGGCCAGACCTTGAGCAGTCCTTCAGCCATCGCTAGGTTGTAACCGAAGTGCGCCCCCTCAGGCGCGAGCCCGTTGAAGGACGCATGGTCGGCCGGGAGCCAGCCCTCCTGCGTGGGGTCTGGATCAATGACCTCATGGACATCACCGCTGTCGTAGGTGATGCAGTTCGCTTCTCCAGCTGGTGCCGCCACGAGCACGTGCTTGTGATGGATGTGATCTTCCAGCATATCCTTCGGCGTCGGCATGACGTGCACGACGTCGTCTCCGCGATTGTAAGCGATGTAGACGCCGACAGGCGGCTTCTGGAGCGTCGTCTTGCCCGGGACAGTCATGGACAGGTAGAGCGCGCCAGCGGCTGTTGAGGTACCCGGCTCAACAGCGTTCGACAGGTCGAAGTCACGCAGCGTCCCAGCGGTGCAGATGCTTCCGAGGCCGGTGGACGTCTTCGTTACGAGGAAGCCAATCGAGTAGCTGCTCTTGGCCGGCGCGTACCAGCCGAACGAGGTGTCCAGCTCTACGGCCGCGAGCGCGCGCTTATATTCCGACGCCGTGTCATCGTAATACATCGCGTCGCCGACGATGGCGTCATCCTCGACAGGCACGTCGTGAATGAAGAGCGCCTCGCCGATCGCCGTGGCGATGAGGCGGTCGTACAGATACTGTGTCCGCGCGGACAGCTGCCCTGTCGGCCTGTTGGTTACTGCTGCATCAACAGACTCACCGTTGATGATGAGGTTGATGATCTGTTCCCAAGTTACAGCCATGCTAAGCTCCGTTCCACAACAGCCGCGCTGCTTCGTGTTTCCGCGACAGTGCTACCGTCGCAGAACTATACAGTAGTCTAGCTACCTGCACTGCGCTACTGCACTCATAGTCTACAACCCAAATCGTAGACATAGAACGGCGCGTGTTGTCAATATTGAGGACACGCCGAATGAACGCTCTAAATCCATCTACAATCCTAGCTGTACCTATGAGTCGAATCCATGCCTTTCGACCATTACGATGACGCTTTGATGTTCTCCAGCTGACTGATCCATCACCGTCGACCAGTCCCCGCCAGTAGTGCGCTTCAAGCTCGGCTGGTAATACGACTGGATGAGCTGTCTTCGACTTGTCATGTGTGAAACCAAGTCGACAAAGTCCAGCTGCGAGGGCTCTCGATGTAACCGCGAGCTGAACTACCCCGTCTCGAACAGTCACGCGATGCGTCGATTCAACAGCTGCTGTAAATGCACGAACGTGTTCAACATCACGTGCTGCAAGTCTAAGTCGTACGGATCGTTCATTTACGTGCCCATCAGCAGTTAAGAATCCGAGCCAATAGGCCTTTGTCTCTGAATCGATGACATCAAAAAACGTCTCGTTCACAGTACAGAAGTCTGCAGCTGGACGAGTCTGCCCGTGCCGTTTAATCGCACCGTGGCAACCAGTGTGACCTATACCCAATTGTTTTGCCACCGCGTGTATTGACAAGCCTGTGTCATACAATCTGGTGGCTTCCAGTTGAACTGCTTCATCTAGTTGACGTGCTGGCATAGTATCACCTAAACCTGATAATGTATTGCCCGCCACATTGATAACCGTCTTCCTTGGGCACCGGATCGAATCCGTCATACGATCGGCTGAACAGCCGATCCTGCGTATACTGCGTCGGCTGGGGTGTGGCAGCCAGCGCCACCCCGTAGACCTTGCTGTCTGCGGAGAAGTCGAACGTCTTCCCATGCACACCAGTCGACCCGGCAGTGATAGCGAAGAAGGTCACCTGATTCCCATCGTAGTCGCTGCCCGACGCACTGATCGCAGGCGAAACCACCAGCGGCGCACGGACGTAGTCCTTGACCGCGCTGAGCGCCAGCGTGTCGAGGTAGTAGTCGATGTCCTCGCTCCGCGTCGGGACGGGAACAGACGGAACGCCAGCGGTGTTCTCGAACTCAAAGAACATGGCTCCGGGAACGAATGTCTCGTCGCCCGCGAGGATGCGCGCGAGGACGTCAGCTCCCTGATACGGGATGATGTTCTTCTGCTCGACCAGCATCTTGACATGGCCGGTCTCCGGGTTGAACGCAAAGATGCGCCACCACGTGAGCGCGTCCTGTCCGAGATCAACCGGCTCCATCGCGACCAGATTCGCGTGGAGTGCTTGCATTGCTTCAGGCTTCATTTGAATCTCCTCGCACCTCTGCGCACTCCATCGGATACTCGTGGATCTTCCAGTCAAGGACGGAGATCAGCTCTGTGGTGTCCACCTGCTGGTCGAAGCTCTTGAACTCCTCCTCGGTCATCCCGAGCTTGAACGCGTCGGCCTCCTTGATCGGCTTGTCGTCGACGAAGAATGAGACCGTGATACGCTCCCACGAGACGTTGGTGACGCCGACGACCTTGATCCCGAGCTTCTCTACCACGCTCACAATGCCCGGGCGGTTCTTCTTCAGCCACGACCAGACAGGATTCCTGCACTTCTCTATCCAGTCCAACCAGAGCAGATCGTAGTGACGTCCGTCATGCTTTACGTGCTTCATGAGGCCCCCTATTTACAAACCTCTGACACCCGGTAGACACGCACCACGACGTCCTCGTACGACGCACCTCCCGCGGGCGCTTCGTCACTCGGCGTGAGTACCTCGGCTGTCGGCACGATACCGCCGAAGTGAGTGATCTCTTCTTCCACTCCAGCTTCCTCGGTGTCGCCAGCCTGCGACAAGTCTATGATATCAGTATCCGCGCTGATTTCAACAAACACTATGAAAGTCGTGTGTGGCATGATGATGTCGCGCAGGTACTTGAACAGGTTAAGCCCCGGGGCGTCCGAGCCGATGGAGTTCGCCCGCACCTTCACGATGGTGAGGTTGTTCTTCAGGATGTTTTCGATCACGAACTCAAGCGGGTTGATCGTGGCCGGTAGGAACTGAGGCAGCGGTTGACCAACCGGGTTGGCCCGAGTATCCAGCAGCTCCGCCAGCGTTTGCTTGCCGTCCTCCTTGCCCAGCGTCTGGGCGCGCTCCCAGAAGAGATCGATGTCAGCAGGGAACCCGCTGAGCTGGAAGATCACTACAGCCTTGTCGTCCTCATCGGTGCCCAGATACTCTACGTCCACCTGAGCGTTCTTGAAAGTGAGCGTCGAAAAGTAACCACCTGACAGGAAGCTGTCGCTGAACGTCAGCGCAGGAACGTCAGAATAATCTCGCTCTCCGCTGGACAGATCCATAATCCTCAGCGCGTCAGAGAGCTGCTCGCCGCCGAGCACCGTGTCACCGATCGACACGATCGCGTTAGCGTTGGGCGAAAACGTATACACGTGCTTATCGGTCATGATCAGCAGCCTGCTTGCGTCGGCGACGATGTCTTCCACGACCTCGCTCGCTTCCAGCACGATTGGGATGCCCAGCACGGCGGAAGAGAGCGCTGAGAAGGCCGCCGAGCTGGGACCGAATACGTAGCCGTCCCACAGTGCGTTCACGAACTCCTTGTAGTTCACACTCGACCGGAGCTGCTCTGCTACCACGAAACCCCAGCGCTCCCACACGAGGTCGATGTCGAACTGGCCACCGTAGATCCAAAGGCTTGCTTCCGTGTCGACTATCGTTCCGTTGGAGTCGTACACCGCACGCTTGGCAACGAAGTCGCTCTCAAACGGATCCTCACGGAACCTGATCAGCCCTCGCGTGCGATCGATCTCATAATCGACCCCAGCCGCCCACGTCATGCTCGGGTAAAGCACGCGGTTGTAGACGGTGTACGGTGCCTCAGCCATCGAACCAAAGAAGGGCTCGTTCGTCGGGATCGTGAACAACGCTTCAGTAGTCTGAGCTTCGCCGTAGTTCTCGCCGCCACCGTAGACCAGTCCATCTTGACCATATACGTTGCGAACGTCGTCGCGGTCACTGTCCTTCAAGATCAGCAGGTACCAGTCCTCGCGCCGGAACACCTGCGTGTCGAATCGACTGGTGGCGGCGACGGCGTTCAGATAGTCGAGGTACAGCTGTCCCTGCTCGTGGCCGAGACTTCGGAAGTGATCACTCAGCAGGACGCGGTCGCCGAAGTAGTACCGCCAGAAGCTGCCGAGCGCGGCCAGCAGCCCGGGGCCGAACATGTCGTAGACAGGATATGTCGTCGTCGGCATCTTAGACTCCAACCAGCGTGCTGCGGCGGCATCCCATCGACC
>Ga0307928_10002428_pt1 | contig 14318 bp, 20 predicted proteins | sample AceLakmetagen232_FD_201815 | JGI IMG/M metagenome (GOLD analysis project Ga0307928, IMG submission 201815) | Saline water microbial communities from Ace Lake, Antarctica - #232 | ecosystem: Environmental > Aquatic > Non-marine Saline and Alkaline > Saline | place: Antarctica: Ace Lake... | reverse complement strand
AACAGCGCGTCCGCAACCAGTGGCTCTACGGCATGGACAAGACTGATGCGGAGATGGGCGACATTCCTGGCTGGACAAAGGGCTGTAGCCAGTTCGTACCGCCTGTTGTTCACCCAGACATCATGGCGATGATCAATTATGTTGAGGGCCGGGATGACAACGGCTCAACGATCAGCGATTTCGCGAAGGGTGTTCCAAGCAAGAAGCGAACGTATCGACGCTATGAGCCGCTTCCCCGTGTTACTGTGCCATTTACCGAAGGCGTCCCGTATGAATGGCCGAAGATTGAGTACACCGACGTAACAGTCGACGAGCTTATCGGCGGTGGCCAGTCACTTGAGGATTGGCTCGGCAAACAGATCGCCCAGTGGCGCAAGAACCGCGGGCCGTCCATGCAGGAGCGGTGGGAAGAGCAGTGGGATCAGCTCACATGCCCTGAGCTGATGACGATGCACACCCCATTCATGAATGTCAAGGAGTTGAACGATTCGTGGTGCTCACGCATAATTCGCAATGCCATGCGGCCCGGCATGATCGGTCACGGTGGTATGCCAAGCAATTACTATTCGGACATGAAGGAGTTGCAGGCGGCGAATTTGAAGGCGGCACAGTTGGCCACGCCATGCGCGATTATCAAAATCCCTGACGGGTACGAGTTTTTGAACGGCAAGGTTGCAGAGAAGAGACGATGGTGGGAACGAATTGTAACGAAACTGACTGGAGGCAGGATTATGTTTATTAGCATCGCGAGATGGGAAAGCATGGACAAGACGGTTTCGGACCTGATGAGCAAGGTGCGGACACTGGAAACAAAACAACATAGCGCTGAGGTTAAGGCCGGCATTCAGAGTGACTGGCTTAGCAAGCTTGAGAAAGCATCGAAAGAGCAGGCGCGCGACATCCTCGTAGTAGCCGACGACGTTGGCAAGCTCCAGTACGGCGAACAGCGCGACCTGCCAGCCACGCATGTCACAATGGAGATCCGCAACGACAAGACCGGAGAGGTATGCGGCATTTGTAACCTCGGGGAAATCCTTAATATGTTCCTTGATCATCTCGGCATGGAGATAAAGCACACGCCCTCCAAAGCTGAGACACTCAAACTCGTGCCGGTCAAGAAGGCCGCTCCGGCCAAGAAGAAGAAGTGATTTGCTTAGGCCCACTGGGGGCGTTGTGAGTGGGACAAGACCAGCTCAATGCGAAGGCCGACCAGAGTTGGATTTTAAAAGTAGTCGGACGAAGCGCCCCGAAATTTGGAGGAAGAAACGATGATAGACGACGAACTCATAGTTCCAGCATTGCCCCGGTGGGCGACAGTCAGCTACACTGAGCCGTATGAAAGCGGGGCTTGTATGCGGAGAGCAGCTGTGCTGGTCCACTCGATCGCCGGGGCAACGGCCACGGTTGAGCTGCGTGAGCACGTTGGATGGGCGAATAACGGGGGACGCCCGCCTATTTACGATCATCCGCATTGGTTCGAAGGGATGATAGTTGGGGAGGTGCGCTGTGCCCAGTTGGTGGATTTGCAGTTTATCAGGATGGTGAGAGGGGATTGCCCATGAGTTGGTTCAAGAATCTGTTTCGGAAGAAGAAGAAGTGATGACCGACTGTCGGCACAACGAGATTACATGCGTGCGTGCCGACGCGGATTACCGGGTGTATAAATGCAGGCTATGTGGCAAGGTGAGTACGGTGACAGGAAGCATGAAGGGCAAGAAGCCTACGTGGCGGGGAACCCGAGAAAGGTAGTTTAGTATGAGCTGGTTCAAAGACCTGTTCGGCAAGAAGAAGACCAAGGATGAGGCAATCAACCGATCACCCGACACAGGGTTGCCTGTGGTGACGCACACGATGTCGCGGTACAGGAGCGGCAACACCAAGTGCCAGTCGCCAGGTGCGTTCGGTAAGTCCAAGGGGCCGTTCGACAACAGGGCTACGGTTGTGCAGACCCAGCAGCCCGACGAGAAGGAGTATCATCGCAAGGAACGGAACAAGAGGCGCAATGACGCCAAGAAGGAGGCATAGGATGGAAGAGCTAACGATTGAAGACCAATGCGCTGAGATGCGTACAGAGATTCAAGGGCTGAAGCAGCAGGTTGTGGATGCGCAGGGGCATTCGTCATTTTGTGACGATGATGTCCAGCTGCCATCGCCTAACATTCCCGCCTCACGGCAGGGTAACATGAAGGCAAACCTTACGCTGGTGTTCAGGCACCTTGAGGATGCGCGCATGCGCCTCGGTAAGGTCATGCAGGCCCATCAGGGCGGCGTGTCGATTCTGGATAAGTAGCAACGACCGTAGACCCCGCTGGATCGCGGTATGCAGTACTGGTCTGTTCGGGCCGTGGAACGCTGCGTGAAGGCGGGTGAGGTCTTGGAGGATGAAGATGTTTTGTAAGCATAAATGGAAGTTGCTGTCTGAGACGGTGACCGAAAGCATATTTGAGCATGCTATGAAGCAGGGAGTGGGTAGGAATATTAAGCTCCCATGGCAGCTGTGTGATGCTGCCCGAAAGCACATCCAGGTATTTACGTGTGAGAAATGCGGCAAGCTCAAACGCTTTGTTGAGAACATATAGGAAGACAGACGATGATCTGGCAGACAATACAGGAGTGGGCAGGGATCAAGGCTGGGGCCGTGGGGCAGCGCAAGCCGAATGAAGACGGGCTGCATGATGAATGGTTGCATGGAGATGGAGGTTGATATGCCTGACCATCCCACAACAATTTAAGGCTGGTGGCAACGAGATAGCGATAACGCAGTGCTTCTTGTACAGTGAGTATGATGGAACTGGTAAGTACACTCTCAGTGAGGTAGTGCCAGAAGCGCTGCTCGCGGGAACCTCACACCAGCCGAATTTGAAAGGATAAGATGAACGACTTTAGAATCAGACGCGGGGCAACGAACACGCCGGACACCTTTGGCGAGCAGAACGTGTGGGACAGCCATCTGCCCCCGATCCTGCAATGGCTCCTGACCGTGTCGGAAGTGGTCAAGATATGCCTCGGTGATGATTACGCGAAGGAAGTAGCTCCATACGAGGAGCACATCATTGGCGTACACAAGGGCGAGGGCTGTAGCTTCCTGGGCGCCTACAACAAGATCCTCGGGCTGATGATCGTAGGTGGCGCTAGTGAGATGGTGCTCCATACGCTGACCGCCGTTGCCATGGACTTGGCAGAGGAAGAGGATGACATCCTTAATCCGGACGCTGTTGACTACGGGCTGGACGTCGACAATGTGAAGAGGATATCTTTCGACAAGCCTATTGATCTGGACATTTCGAACAAGCAATGGAAGAAGGCCGTGAAGAAGGCGAAGCGACAGGGCAAGAAGCGAGAACAACGCCGTGCACGGTTGGCTGTGAAGGAGAAGAGGGATGCCGAAAAAACCGAAGGGGAAACCCAAACCTAGAAAGCCACGGCCGTACTAGGCTGAGGCAGGGAGATTGACGATGGATGAAGATGTAGCATTGGTTAAGGGGCAGTGGAAGATCGTGGTCCCGCAGGAGAGAAGTGGCGAGGATGGGGAACCTTCTCCCTCGAACGGATTGATGATGGCACTCGATACGCCGGAACCGATCACCGACATGGCATCAGCTCGTCGACAGGCGAAGAAGCTGGGCCTGCTTAAAGGAACCTACACGGTCGTAAGATGCATGGGTCTTGTCCGTGTTCGCAAGGAGGAACGTGCCGTTGTAGAGACGGTGATCGATTAGATTTTAGGTGTCAAACTTGATAGGGAACGGTGTAGCTTAACGGTAGAGTCCCAGATATTCTCTCTGGTTGTTCAGGTTCAACTCCTGGCGCCGTTTTCGAATTAACGTGTCACAATAAAGATGGAGGTGAAGAATGAATGATGGAAAAAGTGGCTGTGGAATAGAAACTCGGAATACGCCGATAGAAGAAGCCATGGAACGGCTCGGAAGGTCGCTCGTTACGCTGGATGAAGAGAGTAACTCGATGAGGGGGTGCCTTGATAAGGTTCTTCTCCCCCTCGAGCCCTCTCCGTGCGGAGAAGATGTAGCTCAGGTTGAGCCTGCAAGGTCGGCACTGGTGTCTCGTATTCATAATCAGGCAGACATCGTTGACCGCATTGTACGGTTCATGGAGCAAACTCGAGACTCGGTGGAACTGTAGATTTTAATTGGGAAGCCTGGCAAAAGCCACGCCGCCTCTTCTGCATTTCGCAGACCGATCATAGAGGCGGTGATATGAGCCGAGATCAGGCAGCGGTTAAAGAGTGGTAAAAACCTTGTTCCACTGCGACCGGTAATCCGGTTGCTCCGCTAGGGTAGGCTTCCCTTGAATTTGAAATGGCAGCAAGTCCAGGTTGGCGATTGGACAAGCACGCAGGCATAGCTGGATAACCGGCCTGATATGGTGCGCAGCTTCGTGGGTTCGAATCCTGCCTGCCGTGTATTTGAAAGGAGTCCGACGAAAGTCCGGTAGCCCCAACGTAAATGGGGAGCCGAATTAGCCCAGCAACGTATGGCAGGGCTACTTGAGTAACGGGTCTGACGAAATCCCGGTAGGCAGACGGCGACATAGTGCGGGTTAGGCAGCGTAACAACGTGTTGGCTCCCGCCCGTCGCGTCGAGTAGGGTGGGCTCCTTGAATTTGGCCGTGAGGGAATAATGGTGGTGAGTAGGGATTGGGTAGGGCGACGGTAAATGCGCGCTAGACTCTATCGTGTAACGGCCAATTGATTTGATGTGTGACAATAATATGTCCGTAGCTTAACTGGAAGAGTGTCGGTCTCCAAAACCGAAGGGCGCTGGTTCGACTCCAGCCGGGCATGCCAGCGAAAGGAAGATGATGGCTGATAAAAAGCGAGTGAACGTCATAGTGCGCTGGAAAGAGATCAGCGTTGAGGAACATGAGGCACTTGTCAGCGTTCCTGTCGATCAGGTTGATGAATACAAGGCGGCGGGTCATGGGCTGGCACTCTTCGAGGATGATGATCTCGCGGCGATTCTACATGCTGGAAAGATATCAGGGCCTACGTTCATTCGGCTTCATCCCGTCCACTACAGCAAGTTACTACAAAGCCCGTATGCTGGCCTCTTTGATTTTCGTGTCACAAAAACCCGTAAGACTGCGAAGGAGTGGGGCGTACCCCCTGATAAAATCTGATGACCCTCCAAATCACAACGAAGCACAGCGGCCGGGAATGCCCAGTACTCCACCTGACCGCTGCGTGGTGCGTCGACTACTGTAAACACATAACCGTACAGAAGGGCGATGTTGTTGTCGACGGCAGCGCCCATCCAGAGGTTGTCATGGGCATGGCAATCGCCGAGGTAGCCAAGCAGAACGGCCACATGAAAGCCGTACTCAAGCGAGTGAAGTCGAATCCCGGTGGTCAGCTCTGTCCCGAATGCAACGGCAAGAGCTCAGTCACATCGATTTACGCATTCAATCATGCTGCAGAAGTTGAGCAGCTACTACGAATCTGGAAGGGCTGGACGGAAGGACCGATCTTGTTATCAGGGAAAACCAAATGAATAATATACATACTGGAAATACCTCCCTCGAAAACAGTAAACCGTCCGATCCAGCCCCTTCGGTCTTTGACGAGCCTCCGGAGCTGAGTAAGAGCAGTCAGGATCACAAGGATTGTGTCTACCTATGGTGGCCTGAACCCGAACACACACTGACTGGCACGTACTGGCTGCGTGCCGGCGTGTGCTGGCCGATCTACAGCGATGGCGTTAATGCCTTGCCCTACGGATGCGCGGTGCTTGTGGGCCAACGTATGTCCAATAAGCAGTTCTATGTGTTCAGGGAAGATACGTTCTCAACCATGGCCAATACCAGCGATGGTGAGGGGAGTATGCTACCGGGCTTTGAGAAAGCGGCCGCTGATTACCTGCGCCTGTTCAATTGCGAGTACTTCTTCCACATGCACCCCGACCACATTCACCGCAAGTATCTGCTGCAGATGATCAGGAATAAGGATATCCCATCAGAGACGCACTTCGTACCTGTGCCTTGGGGCGACACTCCAGCAGAGGCCGAGCAAGTCATCTGGGAGCGGGTAGGGGCCGATGATATGCATTACCGGAATAGTGGCCTCATTCATAAAGGGATCATTGCGCGGGCCTCGCCATCGGAGCGACCGAAACAACCGCCGCCTGAGTTTTGGGCATTGATGTCTACATTGGCTGGTATGGACTGTAACCCGAGGAGGGAGAAATGAGCAAGCAAGTATTTGACCCGAAACAGCAGTACGGATTCTTCGTCCACATGATGCCGTCACAGTTTAGCGAGCAGGCCGTGGAAGAGGCGAAGGACTTGCTACGGTACCTGCATATCAACAAGTTTGTTCCGAAGAAGTACTGGGATCAGATCACGTGGATTGTTATAGAGCCAGATCCCAACAGGCCGGGGGAACACAAGTATGGAACCGTGGCATGGAAGGTCGGACCAATTAAGTGATGTTTTTGAGCAACACAAGGAGAACGACATGACAAAGGCAAGAGGCACAAGGAGCGGCAAGGGTCGAGGTAGAGGTACAGGTCTTGGACTCGGCAAAGGCGGGCTGAGAACTGGCCCGCAGAACAGCACCGGGCCAAGAGCAAGAGCTGGCACCTGTGTTAAGAAGAAGAAACGTTGACCTGCAAGAATAATGATGATTAAATTTCAGACGGGGCGTAGCGATGGGTGTGGTGATGAGTTGCATTTTGGCCTCCCATAACCACGTAAAGCCCTACGCCGTGACCGCCCCGTCTGTTTAATTGGAGCAACGTCGGCCTTGAGTGTTGCGCGTCCAAGCGCATACGCTCGAAGCTGTGGTTGATACTTGACAACAACCCGCCGCCTGTGTTATAGGTTGCGCGTGAAGTAAGAAACTCATAGACCCCCAATAACCATCGAGTGGGACCGCTCCGTGTCCCCGTGCATTACTGTACGGGGACATTTTCTTTTGGAGCTGATATGGGAAGCGAAACCCTAAGTACTGAGAGTCTCGAAGGATTCTTAACCGACCGACTTACCAACTGGCGCACCAACCGGCAGGGTCTCGATAAGAAGTGGGAAATGAACTTCGAGATGTTCTCCCGCATCACCAACGAGATATGGAAGAAGGGCGAGGCTGGCAAGGAAACTGACACCGACGAGTCCTGGAGATCGCAGACCTACTACGCCAAAGCCAAGCAGAAGGCCGTCAGCGGCTACTCCATCATCATCGACATGCTACTCCAAGGCGGTCGACTCCCGTTCATGCTCAAGCCAAGCCCATGGTCCGAGAACTTCATTGAGGACATGGCTGACGATCAGGCCGACGAGATTGCCGACGACATCGGAAACATGGAACGCCTTATCCTGCAACAGCTTACGGACACACGGGCAGACCGCACCATCATGCAGGAGGTCAGTAGTTGCGCTCGGTACGGCGAGGCATACCTAAAGAAGACCGTCGAAGAGATCACTCGCAAGGGATTCAAGAAGCAGGGGCCACAGGGCGTTGAAGATCAGGGCCGCATGAACAGCGACAATTTCGAGTGGTTCTACTGGGAAGACACGTTTATGTCGCCTGGCGTTGATTTCATACCAGTATGGAACATTGTACGTGATCTAGAGGTGCAAGACCCGAACAAGGGCGCAGGTATCTTCCATCAGGAACTCGTAGGTGCGCACTACATGCGTGGCCGTAGAGGTCGTCCGTTCTACTTAGACCATGCCATTGATGACGTATTAGAGATGCAGGATGGCAATAAGACCTCCGAAGGCCAGTCAGCTATTGACACATCATGGTTGCCTCCACGGCTCAGGAGTATTACCCATCGTGAGGCCACGATAGAGATTGCCGAATACTGGGGCCGCGTACCGCGCTTGCAGGTTGAGCGGTTCGAAGAGGAGCTTAAGGCCAAGGAGGAGAACAAGGGCAAGAAGGATTATGCCGTGCCATTCATTACCCATAACCAGACCGGCGAAGAGGAAGAGGCTGGCGATGAAATAGAGATCATGTGTGTTTTGGTCCGGGTCGAGAAAGAGGAAGCGGGTACAATCATCCGCTATTCCAGGCTGGATGAGGGACTCAGGCCGTTCCAGCGCGTTGTTTGGGAAGAGGACCTGGACGAGAACGGTGGCATTGGGGTCATGGACAACTGTGCGAATACCCAGATCGCAGTCAATGGTTTGGTCCGTGCGATCGAGGATAATGCCAAGCTCTCCGGCAATGTGGTCGTTGGTATGAAGCGCCGTTACATTGAGAACGCCGAGGATCTCGATAATGGATTACAGCCCGGCACAGTCCTTGAAATCAGCGACGATTGCCCGGACGCGCGCATGGCACTCCAGTCCATAGAAATCAAGAATGTTACCCCTGAACTCATGGCTATGCTTGAGAAGTGGGAAGATTTGATGGATAAGGACGCTCAAATCAGCCCTATCATCCAAGGTCAGGTAGAGCCGGGCCAACAGACTCTTGGCGAAATCAACAGGCTTATGGCGCAGGCGGGTAAGTATATTGGCGGTGTCCTTCGCAATCAGGACGAGATGATTATCGAACCACTCGTTGAATATTTCTACGAATACAACATGCTTGACCCCAGCGTTGATGCCGGCAAAGGCGATTACATCGTGCAGGCTACAGGCTTTACCAGCTTCCAGGCCCGTGCAGAACGCCTTACGAAACTCCAGCAACTGCTGTCTATGGCACTGAGTAGTCCCGAACTTGCCAAGGAAATGAAGATCGACTGGATCATCGACGAAATGTCGAAGGCCATGGACATCGATCCCGACCAGTCCATGAAGAGCAAGGAAGATAAGGCCACAGAGGCGCAGGAGCAGGCAGTAGCGGCAGCGCAGGACCCGGTTATACAGCTACAGTTCCAGAAGGAGCAGGCTCTTATTGCGAAGACTGCTGCTGATGCGGCAGAGAATGAGGCCCATGCCAATGAGCGGATGGCGAGCATAGAGCTCGACCGCGAGACATTACAGCTCAAGACGGCACTTGAGCGTGAGAAGCTGCAGCTCGAGAAGGCGCAGTTGATAGCGGATATTGAATCTAAGCAGGTACAGGCAGCAGGGAGAGCAATTGATGGCAAAGCACAAGGGAGTCAGAATACCCAACCTTCTGACGGAGTGCGTCCCGGATACCGAAGCGTGGCCAGAGTTAGTTAATCAACAGCAATACAAACCAGTGGCTATGTTACTGGGTGCTGCTGAGAGGCGTGCAGACCATGAGATGGACATGATGGACACGCTTCCAGAAATGAATAGTGTTGACATTAGGAGAGATATACGATATAGGATGGGCATGATCGCAGCTTTGAGATGGGTGGCTACGCTACCCAAAACGCTTGAAGCTACGATGGCTGAGAAGCCCAGATTAGATTCGTAGAATAACATCTGCGAGCCATGCCAGTGGACCATTCGAGTCCCCGAGCTACCGGTTCCAAACACAATACCAGGAGGACTGTTTTAATGAAGAAGCTATTTGTAACAACCTTGGCAGTGGCGATTGCCATGACGGCCAGTGTGTCTTTTGCGCGTAACGAGCGAGGCGACTGGGATTACAGCGGGAAACATAATGTTGACGACTTCAGGATAAACAACACGAAAGTCACGACTACTGCCGCTGAACTGAATAGCCTCGCCAAGAGTGGGCGTGAAGACGGCATGCCGATGCCATGGCAGGTTGAAACCGGAGTATCGTATACCGACACCTTTGTTAAATGGGCCGTTGATGATACTACGACCAATCCGCTCGCATGGCTCTACAGCAGCGACAGTACAGGCGCGGCTCTTCTTCAGGCAGGCACTACTGGTGGCGTAGCCAAGATATCTCAGGGTATCGCTGATAATGACGAGGTTTACATTCAGCTTGGCGCCGTGAGCGACGAGGCGTTTTGTATGACCACGAACAGCGGCAAGAAGTTCTGGTACAAGGCTCGTGTGCAGGCAACCGTAACGAATGAAGACTGTAGTTACGCGCTGGGCATGGCTGAGGGTGGAGCAGCTACAGGCAACTTCCTCACCGATAACAACGGCGAATTGGCCGACGTAGACTTCTACGGATTCAACTGCCGCGCCGGAACCAATAAGAATTGGAATGCCGTATACCGCTATGCTGGATCGAACGCCATGTACAAGCTCGCAGTCGTTGCCAACAACGAAGACTGGCATGAGTTCGAGATGTACTTTGACGGCCTTAACCTCGTGAAATGGTACGTCGACGATTCCCTCGTATGGACGATCACAAACGACACAGCTCCGATCGCATTCCCGCAGGGTCAGGAAACTATGCCTATCTTCGCCGCGAAGGCAGGGGCTACGAATCCCGTAAGCGATCTCCCCGGACTGAATATCGACTGGGTCAAGATTAACCAGCAACTGTAAGTAGCAGGCGCATAAGCGTCTGTTTGGAGGATTAGACATGGCAATCGGAAGCATAATGCAGAAGGCTCTGGAACAGGCTGAGAAGACAATTTTGGCGAAGGTAGAAGCCCTGGTCATCCGTATCGTGAAGAAGGAAGTAGCGAACGGCAACAAGCGCATCAAGGCTTGGATCAAGAGCGAATACGACGTTGTAGAGTAGCCACGCTGCAAAGCGTGTTCAAAGAAGTCCCCGATCATAGGAGGTAAATGACAGTGGACACAATACCGACACCAGTTATTGAGGCAGAAGGCGATGTTCCGCTGACTGAAGAAGAGCGCGAGTTCGCAGATGAGTTTGAGAATGGCGACGACCCGATTATAGGCGATGATGCACCGGCACCGAGAGTCGCAGAAGGCGACGAGGGGGCAGAGAAGCCAGTAGTCGAGCCAGCAGCAGCTGAGCCAGAGCCTGATGCAGTGGGTGGGATTAAGCCGCCTGCAGCAAAGGAGCCGGAGCCAGCAGCAGAGGCAAAGCCAGAAGCGAAGCCAGCAGAGCCAGCGGCAGTTGAGCCGCCGCCAGAAGAGACCGCAGTTGAGAAGTTGGCGAAGGCTGCAGCAGACTTTGAGAAGTTGCCGGACTTGGATGTTCCGGCAGCGAAACCAGCACCGAAAGAGGAGCCAGTTGTACAATCAGCGCGAGAGATTGAGCTTGAACAGCTGCTTGCCGATTCAAAGGCAGAAGCGGCGGCATCACAGGCTGAACTGAGGAAGACGCAGGGTGACCCAATTGACCTTGCGGAGCTACCAAAGGTTGAAGACATCTTGCGCAGGATGCCAGAGGGGCCGGAGAAGGATGCGGTCCAGAAGCACCTGGATGATTATCCGGAAGTCGGAAACGTTACGCTGGTCTTGGCGAAGGCAATTGCTGGCATACAGGCGCCGGCAGATGTGAAGCCGACAGAAGGTTCGGAAGCGGCGAACAAAGAGTTGCGCGACGAAGTTGGCGCTCTCAGGAATCAGGCCGCGAGGCAGGAACATGTTAATAAGATTATCAACGGTGGACGGGATGAGGCAGGCGGCTTCGTTAAGGGCCACTCTGATTTCTACGCAGTTGTAAATAGCGCGGAGTTTGAGACATGGAGTACAGAGCAGACAGGCACGGTCCAGAAGATGCTCAATCAGGGCGACTGGAAGACCTGTATCTGGGCTCTGGATGCGTACAAGGAATCCGTAGGGAAGACCGAGAATACAGCAAATGCAGGTAAGAACAAGAAAACGCTCGAAGGCCAGCAGAAGTTGCATGGGGCCAGTATTCGACCAGGCGCACAGGGTGCCGGGAAGAAAGACGGGTCGGGCGCCGAACCTACGTTTGCTACCGCGGAGGAAGAATTTGACTACTACTATAACAAAGACGCCGATCCCAAGAACTAAGGACACGGACATGGAGTTCAACTCCGATGTATCGGGTCCGACGTTTGATGTGAACATAGAGAAGCGGCAGCAGTGTCCGACGCCGGGCTGTAAGCGGCTCCTCTTCTGGGGCGAGTTAGGAGTAGGATCACGGATTTCAATAAGATGCAAAGGATGTAAACAGACGCACAAGTTCTGCGTCATCGGTTAGAAACGTAAGAATCCGCATAGAATCGCCAGTGGACCACCTGAGTCTCCGAGCTGTCACCGCGGGAACAGTAGCAGGAGGTATCAGAGATGCTGAATACATATGGCGATATTAGTCCCAGGACGGCTGCTTTTGCGGCCAAGATGTTGCTTGCGCGCGGCAAGCCACTAATGATTATCGAGCGCTTCGGTCAGTTTGATCCGCAGGGAAAGAACAAGACCAAGACGCGTAAGTACCGTCGGTACGAGTCGCTGGCCAGAGCAACAGCTCCGCTGGCAGAAGGCGTCAGCCCGGCTGGGCAGGCCCTGACTTACACGGATGTAACGGTAACCCTTGAGCAGTTCGGCGATGTCGTCAAGCTCACGGACGTTATCCAGGACACCCACGAGGATCCAGTTCTCGACGAGATGATGACCCTCGTTGGTGAGCAGTCCGCAGAGACCATTGAGGTTACGCGGATTCTTATCCTTAAGGGCGGCACATCTGTCACGTATGCTGATGGGGTTGCAAGTCGCTCCCTCGTCAACGGCGTACTGACTCGCGGTCAGATCCGCAAGATGGTCCGGACATTCAAGCGCAATCGCGCAAAAAAGATCACGAAGATCATCAAGGCTTCGATGCGTATTTCGACTGAGCCCGTCGCTCCCTCGTTCCCCGTCATAGCCCACACGGACACTGAGCCGGATGTCTTGGACATCAATGGTTTCGTGCCTTACGAGCAGTATTCCGATTCCGGCGCACAGATCAGCGAAGCGGAAGTTGGCAAGGTCGAGGGTTGCAGATTCTTCCTCACTGATCTTGTTGAGCCATGGAGCCAGGCTGGCTTGGCCGGCACAAAGTACCTCTCCGGTGGTGCTACGGTCGACGCGAATACCGCTTGCGATGTGTATCCGATGCTCTTCATCGGACGTGACAGCTACGGACTCGTTCCGCTGGCTGGCTCGAATGCCATCAAGCCCATTGTCCAGAACCCCAACGTTTCCCGCGGTGGTGATCTTCTCGGACAGCAGGGTGGCGTTGGTTGGAAGACCATGCAGGCAACCGTAATCCTAAACCAGCTCTGGATTCAGCGTTACGAAACCGCTGCAACTGCAGAACCGGCGTAGGCGTAGACCAAAATTAGACGGGGTGCTGCACCGGTAACGCAGATCGTTTTGGGGGAGCGGTCACTGATCTGGCCGCTCCTACCAGAGCTAGGGTGCTAGGGGGGCGTAGTAGGGTGCCAGGGGGACAATCAGGGTGTCAGGGGAGCTATGGCGGCCTAATGTTGGTCGCTGAAATACAAGGAGTAGAGTTATGAAAATGGACGAATATACTTTTAATGGAACCGGGGCCGCAGTCTACCTGTGTGTAGGCTTTCTTCCGGAGTTCGTGAAGGTCATTGCGGTAGAAGATTCCGACATGGCGCAGGTTGAGTGGTCGCGTGGTTTTGTGGCAGCCGAATCTGATAACGGATTCCTGCTGTACGGCGCAACCGCTGCAGACATCACGCTGTATACCGCAGGGACTGGCATAGAGGCTTACGAGGGTGGCGAACTCCTCACGTCTGCTAATCAGACAAGCGTCGGATACGGCGAAGGCGTGTTCCTGGCACCTGATGTTAAGGATTACAGGCAGGTAGAGACCTACGGCTACAAAACCGCAGTGATCGACACATGGACGCTCGGCAACTCAACCAACAGGACGGGTAACTTCAACTCTGATATACCAGCCTCTGGCTCGCGTATCGGAGAGGGCAGCAGGATTCTTATCGAGGAATCGGTTACCAAGAAGCTGAAGTGGGCCGTAGTTGAAGCTCTCACAGCCTCTCAGGGCTCGGCGGCGAACGAGGTTACACTCAGTCGCGCTGTTACTTCGGGCAAGATCCTGAAGATTGAGGGCATGTATGACATGGCTCCACTCGCTGTTGGCTCGATTACCCCGGCTGGTATCAAGCTGAACGCAACGTCTGAGATCAACGCGAACAACGAGATTCAGCTCGTTCGCGTTGGTGCATACGACAGAGTTCATTAGACCATCAATTCGTGGCGGCTTCATGGAATGGCTTCACCTCCTTTCATGGGGTCGCTACATAACAAAATGCAGGAGACACTATGACAGAGGAGTCACAGACGGACCTAGAGTCCACAGATGACCGCGTGATTAAGTCTAAGAGTGGCAAGCCATATCGTAGGCAGCAGGACGCTGCTACAGGCATGCGCCAGCGTGGATTATCGTTCGAAGGCCACCACATTGAACAGACCGGCACCGCCGAGTTTGTTATCGTCAAGAACCAGGTCACGGGACCGGCGAAGTCGATTGGTGGCGAGGGCGAGTATATACCCGAAGAAGATCGGGTCGAGGGCGACCCGCCCCCGGAAGCGCCGTTGCGTCA
>Ga0307928_10002426_pt1 | contig 14321 bp, 31 predicted proteins | sample AceLakmetagen232_FD_201815 | JGI IMG/M metagenome (GOLD analysis project Ga0307928, IMG submission 201815) | Saline water microbial communities from Ace Lake, Antarctica - #232 | ecosystem: Environmental > Aquatic > Non-marine Saline and Alkaline > Saline | place: Antarctica: Ace Lake... | reverse complement strand
CAGTTGTTCAGGATTTAACAAGGGGGGGCATGATGTTAGTTATATCTAGACACAAAAACCAATCGATCCATTTAACGGGGGGGATTGTGATCACATATTTAGGGTTAGATGAATTTAGATCGGGGCGCATTGGTATCAGTGCGCCGCCTGAAATTAAAATCATACGCGATGAAATTTTACAGGGCAAAAAAACATACAAGGGTAATGAATGACGACATACACAATACACGTCCAGCACGCTAACAGTCCGTATGATCTGGAGTTGCTTATAGCCACGTTTGAGGGTTACGACGGCGCTCCCGATGCTGAGCACCCAACCGGGCTAGGCTACACCCACCGGGAAGCTATCGAGGATTTACTAGAAAATAACCATTGTAATTTAGGAGACGAAACACATGGGTAGAATGTCTGAGCTACACACGCAACAACACGACGAAAAAGAGCCGTGCAAGCACTGTGATACAGGAGAAAAACACATGAACATTGGTGAGATTACATTAGAGCAGTTATCAGGCGAAGATTATTACGTGTGGATCAAGAACCATCCAAAGTTTGGTTATAATGTGACATTGGAATGTGAAGAGGTACATGAAAACAGCGTATCAGGTGAGGCTATCCACCCTGATGCTATGGAGTCATTAGCCACGCTATGCCGTACGTTTTTACGTGCGTACGAACAGTGCCAAGAGGAATTATGAACATTAAAGCAATCGCCTATCATACAGCGTTCGGTATAACCCTAGCGCTGGGCATAGCTGCAATCATTGGTATTTGCGCTATGGTTACGCCATGAAAGACATTCCGTACAAACTAGCATGGGTGGCGCTTATCTTCATAAGCTTGAGCGGGTTTTATAGTATTTTTCCTCAATAGTTGCCCGCGTTATCATCACTTAAATTAAACTGTTTAGGCCTGATGTTCTTTGCGATCGGGCCTTTTGGTCCGTCACCTGGGTCAAATTCCACTGACTCACCAGCAATCAGGTTTTTAAATCCTTCCATCTTAACTTGCTTAAAGTGGCAAAAATACTGAACCCCACCGCCAACCAAAAAACCCCAACCCTTATCCTTGTCAAACCATTTTACAATTCCTGTAGCCACAACGAAACCCCTGTTAATAGTGCAAAACCACAACGTCAACCCCAACATCATATCAAAACCCGGCTACCGTGCAAGCGTTCGTAAAAATGTGTTAGCCTTAAATCTAGCTCTATTCTGCTTCGCTGGGGCGTGCGGTTCTGCATCCCTGGCCTTGACCCATATGTAACAATATCGTTTAACCACGGCCTTCCTATCCCCATCTGCAACCGTTTTGAGTTGCTTTTTGATAAAGGTTAGGTCGGCTGCTTGTAGTTTTATGTTATTTTCGGCGCAATATTCGGTAAATGTCACGGTTTAATAAAGCACGGATTTTGCAATCACCTCACGAATAAAACTTTCAAGCTCCAGATTTACTGGTATTGTGTTGTGATACTTAGATTCAACAAAATATTCTTCAAGATGTGGCATCTCGGCCTCACTAATCACGTAACTATCTCCGTTATCACCCGATCCTGATTGCTTAATAACCACAAATCTCTCTGCTGGGCCGTAAGGAATTGGTATCGAGCCAACGTATATCAAGAATCCGTTAAGATTTGGACCCCAGTCCGTGCAATCTTTAAGAGTAACCAGGCAAGCACGTAAGAACTTCATCCATGCCTTATAAGAACCAATCTCGCCTTCGTCCTCTAGTGGTTTAATTAAACTTGAAACATGGTTTAACGGGCATAACACCCCAAAATAATCTACACAAGGCACGTCATATACAAACATTTACATCTCTCCTATTTCGTCGTTGAGTTTGGACCGAGTATCCTTTCTAATCTTTGTTGTTTTTCCATGAATCTTGCTTTGTTGATGATGGCATAACCTATCACCTCAATCCCCTTATTAGCCTCTTGTGTTTTTTTTATTAATTCAACAAGTTTATCGCGCAGTGCTTCATTGTCGCAACAGACATTAATTAAATCCAATGCATCTTCTAAATATTGGTCTCTCGCAAAAGATAAGTGTTGTTCTATTTCGCCTTTGTAATTTCGTAAATGAACGTATAGCATATTTATCTCTTTCAACCATTCCTCTTCGTGCCTCTCGTTACTCATTGTTTAAATCTCCTATTTCATCGTTTAGTTTACTTTTGTATTTATCTTGGCGGTTTGCTGATTTTTGATACGTTTGGAATAAATCCTGATTTACCTCACCAAAAGTCGCATCATTGAATAAAAAATAAGCTGTCCATGGATTGCCCCATCGATGCTTCCTGCATTTAACCACAAACTGATTTTTTAAAGTTTGATCATATTTTTCATCTAATGCAGGCCGATGTATGCCAAGCCAGTAAGCGCTACTCCTTTCACTTCCGCTTGAATCGGCTGCGTCACTTGTTATAGGGCATTTATCAACCCTGTTAGCATAGTCTCGGTTGACTTGAGATAAAGCGATAACAATGCAGTTTAACTCCTTGGATAGCGCTTTTAGTTTTGATGTCACCTCTGTTTGGGCGACTGATTTGTTTTCAAAGTTTTTTTCCGTTTGAATGATACTTAAATAATCAACAACAATAACGCCAATAGGATGCTTCACGTTTGTTATTCGGGAAAAGGTCTCGATGTATTCAATTGATGCCATGCTTTGTTCGTTGATGGTAAATGGGCATGTGAGGGATTTAGCAATTGAAACGTTCCGCTCTTTTTCTGATAACGTCGAATATTGCTTCCCTGCAATGGCGGTTAGTTGCATTTTGTAAATATCCATTGCGTCCATTTCAAGGCTAAAAAACAAGACGTGTTTTTTTTCATGGTTGAAGGCTATTTTTTGAGCCATAAAGACGCCAAAGCAACTTTTCCCCGTCGAAGGTTTTCCAGCTATAGTAATTAAAGAGCGATTTTTGAATCCACCATGCGTTAGTTTATCAATAACCTCTATTCCTGTGGGAATATGTGGGTTTTGATCGTCCTCTCCATTTAACACTTTATCCGCCAAACTTTCAGACGTGAATACATAATTAGATTCACCCAAAGATAGCTGACTTATTTCAAAGCAACGATTACTTGCTATTGCGCACGAAACCTCGGGAAGTTTCTCATGATTAAAATCTTGTACCATACTGTTAATGAGACGACCCATCATTCGTTGTTTTTTAACCAATAAAAGTTGATCAACATCGTGCTTTAATAAGTTAGTAAATGTGTGAGCAGATGTTGTTGCTATTTCAACAAAGCATGAGTAACAGCTATCGGGCATTAGAGCCATTAGTTGAACAACATCAAATCTTTCACTTCTTTTAAACATTTTATTAATTATTAAAAATATATCTCGATGATGAACTGACTCAAAACAGTCATCGCTAAGGCTTAGCATCGCCTCTTGAATAATTACATTTTCTGGGCAACCTTCACCAATAATACTAGCTAAAACGCGTGCTTCAATACTCATTGTTTATCCTCAAATTTACCAAGACACCCTTTTTCGATATTTGCTTGACGCAAAATAACGAATAAATCATTAACCCGACCATCATCATAAGGCTCAAAAAGCCAGTTACCACACTCATTCACCAAGTAATCTAAGTAAGACTCAAGCGTAAAGCCATGCTTTTTAAGTTGCTCTATTGCTTGCTTAATAACTTTATCTGTAAAAAGCGTTCCTTTCGCAGGATGCGGTATGTGTCTATCAGAAAATAAACAACAAAAATTGGTGTTGGTGGGGGTTTCCGCAACACCTTTCTCTTTTATACCTTTTCTTTTATATCTTAGGGTGGTCTGTGTGACCACCCCTTGGGTGGTCTGTGTGACCACCCCTTGGGTGGTCTGTGTGACCACCCCTTGAGTTGGACTATCTGTATCATCCTCGATCAACACACCTTTTTTTACTGTTTGCCATACCCATTTTTTTTCGGATTTAATGCGTTCAATGTATTTTTTATCTTTCATTAATTTAGCTAGTCTTTTTACATAGCGAACATCATTAACCCCTAATTGTTCAGCCAGCCAAGCGTAGCTAAATGTTGGGGTAACATCTGGGTTTGGGTTGCTTTCCATTTGTTGGATTTGTCCATAAAGCCGTATATGGTGGGCGTTTAAATCGAGATCATACAAAATATAAAATGGAATTAAGGCGGAAAACCCTTTGTTCCTTTGTGTTGGTTGATGTGTTCCTTCATTACTCATTAAACTTTACTCCCTGTCATCGAGTTAATAGCCTCTAAGAGTAGCCTAAATTTAGCTGAGGGAGATAGATTGGTTTTGTCGAGTTCTGAGACGTAATCGTTTAGATTTTTGAAGACTGCACTGAAGGGTGTAAACATAATCATGTTCCTTGTGATTAATACCATCCCAAGGGTTTGACATGTGGGTTTTTTGCGCTATAATTTTAAGCATGTTTAGCCACTCTGAATGGTTGAATTGCCTTAAAGACGGAGTCTTAAGGTCTGGGCTTGTAGGTTCTCAACAACCGACGAGCCCAACACTACTTTAATGTTTTAATAAGATCAAGATGTTAAAATAAAAGCATAATACTTTTATTTTAGTATTGTCCGAGCTGTTCAAGAAGTTCTTTTCCGAACTGACGTAAAAACGTTTCTACCACGTGAATTTCTTTTGTTGTGAACGATGTATGATCGTCTTCGGGTGCTCTGTCATACATAGAATTGGCAACTTGCTCAAGAAGTTGTTGCGATTTGGCGTGTATATCAAAAGTCATAACCTTTTCCTTGTTTGATTTGAATTAACGTCGTCGATGATTGTAAGTCCTAGGCCTTGTTTGTCTGTGTGCTTTCCTCTTTTGATGCTTGTTGATCAAGTGGTCAGTAGCTCGATGCGCAACCGCTCCAGCCGTCCCAGCAGCAGCACCAGCGACCGCTGCACCTGCCATGTGTTCCATCATGCCGCCACCGCTTGAACGTTGCTCTGTGACCTCGGATTTTGTACCGTCCTCATTTGTGACGATACGGGTGCGTGGAGGCTCTGAACTGCAACTAACAAGGAAGCTTACGCCGACAAGTGTGATCATAAAGCCGAACAAAAAGCATAAAGCTACACGTGGATTAAATTTCATTCAATAACCTTTAGTTCGTTGGATTGCTGGCTAGCTACTTCATTAAGTAAGTCGCACGCCCGTTGCCGAGAATCACGGGGCTCGCCTGATTGTGTATACATTTGAACGAAAACCAACAATGCATTAATCTGTTTCTCACTAATAATCATAGATAAAACTCCCCGCATTTTTTGCATTTATACCTACAAGGGGTACCGTAGCCTGTGCATATTTTGCCATCATAATCTACAGCGTAAGCATAGCCGTCCCACTCATGTTTGCACGCAGCCGCCGTAACTTTAGCCCCGTAACCAATCGCAAAATGTTTTGACCCAGCAAAATGCTTAAGCGCGTCACCGGTTATAACGACTGAGTTGCTGCCGACGTTAAACTCATGCCCGCAATAGTTATCGATTAGGGATTGGAGTTTTTCTTTAAGAGCCGGGTAATGGTTTGCGGGAGTTAAGTACCATAACACCCTAAAGTCTTCTTTCGTTAAGTCAATCATCCGTAAAACTCCTTAATTTATCCATCAAATCAGCTAGCGCTTTGACCCTGTTAGTCTGATAAAACATCGAGACTTGAAACGGTGTATCGATTTCAGTATTTGTTAAATGCGAGCAGTAGCAGAACAAACTTTTCTGTATGAAGTTGAACTCGTCGGGTGTTAGTCTGTCGTCGTCATTCATCGCACACGCCTCCAAACTGATTCAACATCAGGCATATCGACAAGGTCTTCAGGAACCGGGGTGTTTATTTCAGTGCCTTCCAGTACAATTTCAAACCTTGTTGTTTTTGACAATGATTTCAGCGTTTCTTTATTACGAAAATAATGAACCCAAACCCCTGCGCTTAATATTGCTTTGTCGTCAATCATCCGTAAAACTCCCTGCATTCCTCGCTCGAACCTGCATGGACGGAACAGCAAGAAGATTTAGCATCCTCAGGAAATAACAGGCCGTGCCAGTGTTCAATTTGTGCCTTGATTAGAGCCTCACGGGTTGGGTGTAGCTGAGATTCCACCCACCAGTTGCCACCATCGTCATTTAACTCATCCACGCCGTAGTATTTCTCATCTGATTCAAGGTCAATCTCGCTAATGCGCATACATGCAATCTGGTATTCATCGTTTAAGTGATAAACAACATCATCCACCGCATATAAAGGCTTAGTCTCAGTAAGTTTGCGAAGCACTGTAATTAATGAATCAATAGAGTCAGACCTACGCACTCCATCTGATAAAATTAATTCGTACTCACAAATATGACCGCCAAACTCTAAAAAAGATACTGTGTGCTTAATTGCACATTTAGATGTTTTATTGTATTTGTACTTTTCAGCGAGCTCCATCGCTTCGCGTAGCTTGTCGTAGTCAATCATCTTTTCCCCTATACTTTCTCGGAAGACCTTTTAACTGAAGTCTTCGATCTCGGTTGTCGTGAAGACTACACAGTCCATGAAGTTTAGCGGGTCTATTACATTGCGGGGCGAGGCAGTCAACACCTGTCCATGTCCCATTGTCAACCCTATCATAATTAACAAAATCAGGGCTCCCATGCCGATTAAATCTTTGATAGTGCATATGGCAAAACCCGCGGGCACTATGAGCTTTATCGCATTCTTTCATAGTACAGTTACGCATGCTTAACCTCTTTATCGTCAATCATCGCATGCGCTTCCAAATAGATTCAACATTAGGCCTATCGATAAGGTCTTCGGGTAGACTCACGGTAGCCTTGGTGCCATCTTCATTAATCGATAACCTGCAATCATCAGCCAACCGCTCAAAAGTTTCTTTGTCTCTGAAATAATAGTTCCATTCACCTGCGCGCAATGTCACTGAGTGAGTGTCATCTGGTTTAATCATTCCTTAGCATCTCCAATCTCACAATCGCATGGTTAATCGCTTCACTCTTTGAGTGGTATACGTAATCCTTATCAACCTGAAATTCATAAGGCCACACAAATACAAACACTTTTTGCCGAAGCCAAACAGACGTTAGTTCAAGTTTATATACGCGCCCGCTCCTGACGCATACTTTCCCTTTTTTGTAATCAATCCACCAAGCCATATCGCCTATGTTGAAGTAATTCATTCCTCAATCCTATTACCATCCTCGTCAAGCTTCCATGCTATTTCTGAGCGCACCACGGGTATATCCCTCGGCGCTTCGATGCCGACTCGATGCTCTCCGTGCGTCCCCAATCCTAAAATTGTGATCACAACATCATCGCCAATTAAAATCTGCTCACCCTTTCTTCTGGTTAAAATTAACATCAGCTGCAAACCCGCGTGCAATGTTGGCCCATCGGTGTAGTCGTGCATTTCCAATGACAATTGTCGGCTGCGTTCACTTGAAAGGCTACTAAACCAAACGCCACCCCTAGGACTACTAATTGTAATATTTTCATAAACGTAACTTCTCCAAACATTTGATCATGTTATTAATGGCATCGACCTTAGTGCGAAACATAGACTCACCAAGGCATTCATAAGAAACTTCAATTAAATCTCTATTGCGGTCAACGTATACATAAGTTGAATCACGATCATCATTTATATCGACTACGACACCTTTGACTATATCTGTGTGACTGGCATGAATTACCGTATAATCATCACCCCATGCGTAACGTCCTATCTCAGTCCCAAAAAACCAAACTTCATCGCCGAATTTTAGTTTAATCACGATCTACCATCCCAATCGGCTTTTAATTTACCGCTTGTTATCCGCTCGATTCGTAACTGAGATAAACCGGGAATGCAATCATTCTTCTTCCACATGCTGTAACACGTAGCTGACATACCTGTATCTTTACTGAACTGATACCCCGTTTTGTAATACGATTGCAACTCTTTAAATGTCATACACTTCCCCTAATTAATTGTGATTATTATAATCCATATGGTTGACTAATGCAATGGGATTTAGTAAACTAGCTGTACGTCGAACCCGGCGTTAATAAAGAGGTTTTTATTATGAAGATTTACGAAATAACCAATGAGTTTGAATCCATCTTTAATGATGTAGATGAAACGGGTGAGATTACGCAGGCTATGTTCGACGCCATGGACGGCCTCAAGGAAGAATTTGAGAACAAAGCAATATCTGTAGCATCTTACATTAAAAATATAGAAGCTGAAGAAGCGGCTATCAAGTCGGCCATGGACGATATGAAGAAAAGGCGCGACGCATTAAACAGCAAGGTTGATTCTCTTTCTGAATATTTACGTGAAAGCATGAATAAGATGAGTGTTTCAGAGATTAAAAGCTCGCCATTTTTTAAAATACGAATTAAGCAGTGCCCTGTGTCTGTTGATGTTTTTGACGACGTAGTTTTGCCGCTTGAATACATGCGTGAAAAGACTGTGATAACCATCGATAAGATCAAGCTAAAAGAAGTGTTAAGTACTGGTGTTGACGTTCCTGGCGCTTGCTTACATCGACGTGAAAAATTAGAGATTAAATAAAAATGATGGGGTTGGTGTATGAGTGATAACATATTAATATTGGGTAAAAGCGGAACAGGAAAATCGACGAGTCTTCGTAATTTACTACCAGAGGAAACATTAATTATTAATGTCATTGGCAAGTCACTACCTTTCAGAGGGTATAAAAACAAATATAAACCTTTGTCACCGGATGGATTGACTGGCAATTACTACGCGTCAGACGATCCAATGAAGATAAAAAGACTTATTGCTAAAGTTAATCTAACACGCAAAGATATTAAGCATATTATTTTGGATGATTTTGGCTTTACGATTGCTCACAGTTTTATGAGAAAATGTCACATTAATGGCTTCGGAAAATTTTCAGATATAGCAAAAGAAACGTTTGATATTTTTGAGGCTATGAATGACTTGAGAGACGACTTGACGTGCGTTGTTATTATGCACACCGAAATTGACATATCAGGTATGCATAATGCGAAAACTATCGGTAAGGCTATCGATAACTATGTCAATATCGAAGGCACGTTTACTTATGTATTCCATGCGTTAGTTAGCGAAGGCAATTATGTTTTTTTAACTAACAGTGACGGTCAGCATGCATGCAAAACCCCAATGGGATGCTTTCCCGAAAGCAAGATAGATAATGACTTAAATGAAATTATCAAAACTATTTATGACTACAACAACGAGGACTAAATCATGAGTTTCTACACAGCACCCAACGGCCACAAGGTCACCGGCGAAGAAAGCAAAGCATTTTCACCGGATTTCTCGACAATCCCTGAAGGCACTACCGCTGTCGCTAAAATTAAGGCTTTCGAGGTCGTTAACAAAGAAGCCACACAATACGCCGAAGCACAAAAGTTTATCCAAGTAACGTACAAAATCCTGGAAGGTGATTATGTTCACAGGGAAGTGATCCAAAAAATCAAATGCTTTGAAGGTAAAGACGAAGCGATTGAGCGCAATCTAAACATGTTGGTTTTGGTTATGAAGCTTTGTAAGTTCACACCTACACACAACAATGAACCAACAGCTCACGAGTTAGCTAGCATGATTGACTCAGTGGTTGGTATCACGATTGGCGAATGGTCGTTGCCTAAAAAGGATGGCTCAGGTGTAATGGAAGGTAATTTTGTACGAAAAGTGGCGGCTTCAGAAGGGTTTGCATGTGAAACCGGGGTTAAAGCCGAACCTAAACCAATGCCGATGCCTGATAGTGCATTTGCGCGAGACAAGGCACGACGTGATGCGGCTGACGAGCTGGAGAGTGACATCCCGTTCTAAACCAGTTTGCCAAGTTAGATTCTTAGCTTGGCATTTTTACAGGGGTAACGCATGAAAACATTTCAAGAATTGCGTGATCATGTTCACGAATGCAAATATAGCGAGATGGAAGCGATGTGTGATGGTGCTGAACAAATGTCACAGTTTCAGTTGGGACAATTATCGGGCGCTGTTATGACATACAACGAAATAGATAGGCTATTAAGGAATGCCATTAAATATGAAGATGTTGAGTAGGTTGTGAAGACACTTAGGCCGTATCAGGAAAAAGCCGTAGCAGAATGTTGGCAGGCTCTTCGGGCATCTAACAACCCCGTGCTTTTAATGGCCTCGGTTGGTTCTGGAAAATCTTTGATGTTGGCTCATATCCTCCTGGATATCCAGAAATCAGGCAAGCGTGCGTTATGCATTGTCAATAATGCCGAGCTGGTTCGTAATAATGCCCAGACTTTAATTGATGAGGGTGGTCACGCATCCATCTACTGCGCCGCACTGGGTGAAAAAGATTGCACTGCCCCTATTGTATTTGGCACTCCTCAATCAATCTTAAACGCCATCAAAAATGAAGATGCTATTAGCATGATTAAATTTAATTTGATCGCCGTCGATGAAGCGCATGGTATAAATTATAATAACGACCGCTCCACGTTTATGCGTGTATTGCGCTTTTACCGCCAATCCTATGAGCAAATGCGCTTACTTGGCGCTACCGGCACAGACTTCAGGTTCAAAGGGGAGGCGATTGTTGGTGATGACTGTCTTTTTAAATCTCAAGTCGGAAATATCACCACTGAACAATTGATTGAAGATGGTTATTTGGTTAAGCCTACCTTTCAGATCGACCAAGAGCTAGTGATTGACTTCTCAAAAGTTAAAGTTAAATCAACCGGTCAGTTCGACCAAAAGCAACTTGCTCAAGTTGTGAATCAGAACGCACGCTTAACAGGGCTTATCTGTCATCAAGTCGTTCATATCGTTAAAGCTCAGGGTCGACGCGGAGTCTTTTTCTTTGCATCGACCAAAAAACACGCTTACGAAATCCTGTCTCACTTGCCACCCGAAGAATCAGCCATCATTTTAGGGGAGACACCACAGGATGAAAGAACTGAAATCTTAAATAAAGCGCGGTCCGGTGAGGTTAGATATTTAGTAAATATTGCAATCATAAGTGTCGGAGTAGATGTCCCATCCTATGACACCATCGCTTATTTAAGGCCCACTGAGTCGCTTGTGCTCATGGTCCAGACTATGGGGAGGGTTTTGCGCTTATCATCCCCCACAGCGAAGGAGGACGCGCTTGTTCTCGATTTCGCGGGGAATATCGAGAGACATCAAGATTGGGATAATCCTGTAATACTTGACGCTGTTCAGCAAACTATAAATAAAGACGCCCCTTACGTGATCGTATGCCCTGCCTGTGCCCAACTTAACACAGATACTGCCCGTCGGTGCGTGGGCGTGACCAACAAAGTGCGATGTGATTATTACTTTGAGTTCAAAGAGTGCCCTAACCCAAAATGCGAGGCAAAAAACGACATCGCAGCAAGGCAATGCCGCCTGTGTGAATGCGAGATCATCGACCCCAATGAAAAGCTTAAGATAACCTTAAGAAAATCTGAAGTCAGGACTGTGCTGGTCAAAGAAGCCACATTTGCTATATCTGGCAGCCCTGAACGATTTCGGGTTAATATCGAATACAAATGCATGAACGAATACGGGAAGATGATGGTGGTGTACGAGGGGTATACGCCGATATCACCTCAAGCAAGAAACATTTTTTACGCAAAATTTGTTCGCCAGCACTGCAAGGAAAGCTCGTTTTACTACCCGCACCTGGGGAATTATTACAAAGTTAAGGAGATGATGGACCGCGTTATCGCGCCCACCCACCTACATCTCACATTTACAGATGATGGCATTAAGATCAAAAAGAAGATATTCTGAAGTCGAAAGTTGTCCCCTGCTGTGTATTCACCAGGAGATTATTATGGAAAATAAAATCGCCCCAATTGTCCCAATTGTCCCAATTGTCCCAAAAGACCATATCCACCGCCAATCAGATACAAAAATTAAAATAGACGCTCGCGTGATGGGTAATAAGCTGTCGTTTTTTGCCGAACGTCACTCAGACGTTGATGCAGATGTAACCTCACAACCATCCTGCTGCCCGTGGTTATGCGGGCGGTAACTAACAAATAGGCTTGCCATGGGTAAAGTCGTCCTCGTCTAGGTAGGCTTTGATAATTTCTTGAGCGGCTTCAAGGCCGTACGTGCAAACTGCCATGTAACCATTCGAGGTTTGGCGAGCAAGAAATTCCCCCTGCTCTTTGCTAAGCTTACCTTTCATTGTCTTGAGCTCAAGCCAAAGCCCGTGGCGACCAGCACGCGATAATGGAATAAACAAATCTGACATGCCTTTTTTAACCCCCATGCGCTTAAGCAGACGACCCTCAGCGACCGAGCATCTGCGCTGCAAGGCAATGTGATAGATGTCGTCGGTGTATTGCGGGTAATTATGGGTGAACCAATTGATTAGATTTATTTGTAAAATGTCTTCGGCTTGCATTACTTCCCTTCCCGAATCATCAGTGCTATATCGTTCGCCCTGCCATGAACTTGCTTGGCCCATTTGGAGTCCAGCGCCTCAAGTGCTGCCTTTGTGTAATCTTCTCGCTCCAACGCCGATATCATGCGCTTGAATTTAAGCAATCGAGATAAACCCAAGTTATAACTCATGTTAATTAACGCATCCTTTACACCTGGGGGTTGAGCAATATACCAACTGAAAGGCGCTAGCTCTTGTTTGCACCGTAAAATTCGGCTCTTAAGTATGAATTCAGCCTCTTCACGCGTTATACCGGTATCTTCAATATTCCATCCGTACCCAATACTAAGCTTTCCGCCCGAACAGGTGTAGGGAAGTCCGCGAAATCCTTCATGGTGAGCTATCCATTTCTCCAAAGCATCCATTGCTTAATCCTCCGGTGATATATCAATGTCCACGCCATGAGAGCGCAATACACTTTCCGCTAACTGCTCTACTGGGCCATCAGCACGCTTGGTAATCCAGTACGAACCAAACCCAAGAATTAATGTTCCTGATATAACTGCAATCTTAAACCATTCGTATTTCATGACGCGCCCCAGATAGCAGAAAGGCCCCGAAGGGCCTCTTGATTAACTTAAGTCAACAGCTGAATACCAAACGTCTACTTTATACGTAGAAGCTGTGCCGCCAGTAAAGTCAGCAGTAGCCATAGCTAAATACAAGCCTTCATCTAATGTAGCAGAATCAACAAGCGTGGTATCAACTGGTGTGAAACCAAAGCTCGTATCTGCTGTAGCTGAAATCAATGTCGCCGCTGCAAGAGTAGCTGTTGCTTTTGTGCCCGCACCGTTAATTGTTGATGCGTATTGCAAATGCATCGCGCCGCCATTTGCAATTACCGTGCCGCCGTAATTGATGGCTAAGGTTGCCCGGTGAAGAATGTTTTTCTTGCCAGCGCCAGGAGCAGCCACCACTAATGCACTTGCAGCATACGATCCAATGAAATCAGCCAATGACACATCCACCTGAACATGCTGAATCAAAGATGATAAATCCAGCAAAGGAACAAATCCACCCGTGGTGCTGTTATATGTAAATGTGTTTTGGCCACCACTGTAGCTAATAGCAACTAAACAACCAGCAGGAAATGTAAACGCGCCGTTGTTTAATGCATAAATTACATCTGATTGCGTAGCCCAATATCCAGCAGCTTCGATAACGTCTAATGTATCGCTGGTTGTGATTCGAACCATGGTTGGTTGAACGCCCCAGTCGTACGAAATAGCTGTAATAGCCATGTTAAATCCCTCTAATTATGTTATTTAGTTTCTAAACTTTCAGTCTCAAGTTCAGGCTCTTGTTCATCAATCTTATCACATACTTGTATAGCAGCAAGTAGGTGGGCCACCTCTTTGTATGGACGATCAATCAAGTACTGAGCAACAGCATTTAAAACATCATCTTCTACTTTAAACATTTTCTTCCTCGGGTTGTGGTTCTGGCTCCGGAACTTTGTCAGCTTCTACGCGTGCTGCAATTTCTTCCGCTGTCCAAATAGAGTTTAGATAAACAATTTCGGGAGCATCATCACCTAAGCCAGTGTAGGCTTTAACTCCGGCCAAATCACCGAGTGTAAACGCACACCGATTACGCTCTTTAGATACCTCAACACCATCACGCATGATAAGCGTATCAATAGCAACCGACACAGACTTGGTGTTCGGGTTGATGTCGGTAAAGATTGGTTGTAACTTTATTTCTGTAAGTGACATGGTTAATCCTTAAACTATAAAGAAGCCCGAAATAGTGAAAACTGTGGAAATACCACTGGTGACATTAGAAGAGGATAAACTAACAGATGCGGCGCCACTCCCTATACCTCTCAAGAACAAGAACGTATTTCCTTGTGAAAACGCGCCTGTGATCCCGGTTTTGCTGGCCCCGTAGGTTAGGT
>Ga0307928_10002425_pt1 | contig 14333 bp, 39 predicted proteins | sample AceLakmetagen232_FD_201815 | JGI IMG/M metagenome (GOLD analysis project Ga0307928, IMG submission 201815) | Saline water microbial communities from Ace Lake, Antarctica - #232 | ecosystem: Environmental > Aquatic > Non-marine Saline and Alkaline > Saline | place: Antarctica: Ace Lake... | reverse complement strand
CTTCGAGTAAGGTTGTTCGGAGCTATAGCATACTAGTATGTTAACAAACTAACAAGTTAAACAACAAACAGGAGGATTAATACTCCATGATGCTAACATACAATGAGGCTAAACAGAAAAAATTGGCGATAGAGTATTGCAATTTTGGCGGAATGCAAAAATCTATTGCTGCCGATGTTTTTAAGTATACACAACAGAATATCGCCTATCTTGAAGGTGCGTTGGAACAATTAATTAGCTCCTATGCGTTCGGAAGCATTATCAGATTTGCCATATTGGCTTCACGTAAAGAATATAATATGGAAAAATTAAACAAGAAGTTAATAGATTTTGGGTTGATAGAGGTTACTACATGCAAGTATGTCAAAGGGGAAGAAACTATTGAGACATTTAAGGATTCAAGTGTGCATCATATCTTAAATGGAAATTGGCTTACTGATTATGAAAGCTATACGCTTAAATCGACACGGGGAAATTTAAAGTATTGTTGGCTTGATAGTATAGACGACCCGATGGGAGAATTTCTTGTAGAGTATATAAAAAGCAATCTTATTTATATTAGAAGTAGTTTGGAAAGTTGTTCATCCTGGCAAACGTTTGGAAATCTGATTAGATTTTTAATGCTATCTGAACATGAAGACTATAATATGGAAATACTAAACAAGAAGCTTGAAGACTTAAAATTAGCTCAATTGATAAATTTTACTTCTAATATAACATCAGCACATACATGTGAATATTTACAGGGTTTTGAATTATCAAATACGTGGAATACATTGGAACAGGAGAACAGCAATGTCAACTAAACGATTTTGCGATGTCTGCGGTAAACCGATAACCAACCGATCATACACACACCTAGAGATTTCATGTGAAGATAAGGTGGATGACATGATTTCAACCTGCGACATGAGCGAAAAAACAATTTATGATATCTGCCGATCTTGTATTGTTAATGTTGAAGGTACTGCAGGTGTGCTTGAACTGATTGTAAAAAACAAACAGAAAGAAGAATAAGATGCTTGTATATGAGGCTTCAGAATAACTCACAGAACAGCTGAGGATTGCACTGAGCGTCTCAGGATGGACGATCTTATTGTAAGGGTAGTAAATCATGGACAAAGCAAATAAACGCTTAGAAGGCGAATATGGAAGACTGGCTGGAAAAGATATATAGAGAACTGGACTGGATTTCATTGGCAGCAATGATAATAGCTATATGCCAAGTAGTACAGTGCGCAAGGGGGTGTGGATGACTAAATATAGAAAGCAACAAATAAATGATACTTTATAATGATATTGATTCTTTTTGCCTTGAATGGATTAAAAACTTGATGGATGTGCGAGTTATTCCGAAAGGAGATATTGATGGAAGGCCAATCGAAGACATTGCCCCAAATGAAATTAGTAAATACAAACAAATACATTTCTTCTGTGGTATTGGAGTCTGGGTATACGCACTTGAAAAAGCTGGATGGGGAGATAGACCAGTCTGGACAGGAAGTTGTCCTTGCCAACCTTTCAGCACGGCAGGCAAAAGAAAAGGGACTGCTGATGAGCGGCACTTATGGCCAGCGTGGTTCAATCTAATAGAACAAAACCGACCACCAGTAATATTTGGAGAACAGGTTTCAAACAAAGATGCTTTAGTATGGTACGACCTTGTTAAATCAGACCTCAATAGTATTGATTATGCGTTATTTGCAAGTGATATGCCAGCAAGTGCATTTGGTGCTCCACATATTCGCCAACGGCTTTACTTTGTTGCGGAGAGACAATTATGAAAACATGTAGCAAATGCAGTAAAAATAAACCAGAAGAACAATTTAGGCGACGCAAAATAGTGCCATCTGGTAGATGTGGTGTATGTAAAGAATGTGAAAAAGAACAACGAAAACAGTGGAACATCAAAAACTACAAAAAAGATCGTGCCGCAGTGAAAAGATATAGAAATAAACACCGGGCATATTTTCTTATTAAATACGCACAAAAAAGAGCTACTAAACTTGGCATAGCCTTTGATCTTGATTTACATAGAGAAGAAATACAAAAACGAATTGATAATGGAATATGTGAATTATCAGGTATTCGATTAAGTTTAGATGGATCAAGATCATTTAATACACCCTCTATTGACCGCATCGATCCCAACAAGGGCTATGTATATAAAAATATAAGAATAATATGCTTTGCAATGAATTGCGCACTTTGCAATTGGGGAGAGGACGTTCTATATGCAACTATCATTTCTTGGATCAATAAACGAAACAGCAAGAGAGCGGATAATGGCCGGAAAAATGACGGCACATCTTATCCAAATAACCAATCACCTCCAATCGGGGTTATATAAACACACATGGAAAACAAGGATGACACCAGCCGGAACCGAGATAATAGTTCTCAGGGCAACAAAGTGCCTCACATCAGGCAAAGGTTGTACTGGGTGGCTGACTCCAGCGACCTGCGACGGGGAAGGCGGAACCAATATGGCGAAAGGAAGGGAATCGAAACGACTGAGAGATCAAGCCCCAATACTGGCTCCGTGGGCAACACCAGCAACGCGAGATTACAAGGACACGGGGAACTTAGACAACAGTATTGTTCGCAAGGACGGGAAGATTCGGAACGATTCAGTGCCACGCCAAGCGCAACTAACAACGTGGGTGACACCACAACGGAAAGATTATCGGAGCGGTCAAGCCAAGCGCTATCTGGAGAAGAAACATGCAGTGTCAATCAACGACCAAGTGCAACTAACGGATTCTGGGCAAACTGCGACTGGCTCCCCTGCAAAGACAACAAAGCGAGGGCAGTTGAACCCGGCACATTCCCGCTGGTTGATGGGGCTCCCAACCGTGTGGGACGATTGCGCGGTTACGGTAATTCGATTGTCGCGCCGCAAGCAGAAGCATTTATAAAAGCGTATCGTGACATAATGAGGTGAAAATGATGGATATTACAAATGATAGTTATCGGGAGATGTGTAGAAAAGCAACAGACCTAAAAAATGGCTGGAGGAAAACTTGGCCTCCTGTCCAGTGTCAACTGTCTGATTTAACGCCAAAGCCAAAAACTCAGACAGAGAGTACTTTTGCTTTTATGACAATGCTGGCTCTCGGTTGTTTTATGCAAGAAAGTTTGGAAGAGTCATTACTGCTATATGTAATGTTCGTAAAGTTCAATAAATTATGGAACGGTAATGAGTGGGTAGATGCCTAAATATAGAAAGAAATCATAAATAACATAAACCTGAACAGAAGGACAACATGACTACAGCAGACGAGATAGCGGAAGAACTAAAACCGGAAGACGGCTGGTCTCATGATCCGTCAACGACTTATATGATACGATTAGCCGCACAAAACCTACTTGATGAGGGTGTGAATATAGTCAAGATAACTTATATAATTAATGGCATTGTGAGGGCGATGCAGAATGAGTATGGTAAATTATGGAACGGTGAATAGGAGAATGGCCCATAGCGGAAAGGGTAGGATGGCATGAGCACAGTAAGCAAGATAGTAGGTAAAGCAAGGATAGCAGTTAATAAAACATATAGGCAAAAGGAGAGGACAATGCTAAAACATTACGTGGAACTATTCTATCCCGGTACGATTGTGGCAAACACTAAAGTGCTTTCCGTAAAGACAAGAACGTCATTTGATGCTACTGAACTGTCTGCTAACTGCTATGCGTATCGCTTCTTTGATGTGTCTGAGCTGTCAGTTAATGGCGAGCTTTTAAAAGGAGAACGTAAAAACTATTCTAGCATGACTTACTTCGGACGTGTAATGACATTGCAAGACGTGGAAGCAGAATACCCCGAAGCAACTATCTTAATAAATAATATGAAAAGAAACAGGTTGGATAAGATAGTCAGAAGCAGAACCGGCAATTTCGATACAGTCGGCGAAAATGATTCGGTTGTGTCTGGCATGTAAACATTTATAGCTAACTTATCCTTGTAAATTTGGGTGAAAAAATTATGGCAATTAATGATTTGTCAGAAGAAAAATTATCAGAAGCTATGGAACTGATTGAAATTTGCAAAGAAAACGAGCCAAAACACAAGTGGCTTATAGCTGGAAAATCCGCATATCTAAAATTATTGGAAATGTGCATCGAATATACAGGTGAAAGTATCTTCGCTCAACCGACGCTTACACGTCTTGGCTTTGAGTATTATAACTTGCATGTCATAAAGTCTGAATGCATAGAATCCAATGTATGCTATGAGATACTAAACGAGAAGTTAAAATCAATTCTTGTTGAGCTAATGTGTAAATATTTATAGCTAATCCAATCCTCTATAATTTTACAAAAAAAATCTGCAAATTTCCGCTGGTATATATGCTTTCCATCCGTGAGACCTATGTACTATTTATATATATACATAGTCATGGTCGGCTTCGGTCTGGTTGACTGGTACACCCGGGTCGGCAGTCTGGCAGTGTCGGCAGTCCTGGGCAGTCCTGGCATGATCGGCAGTCTGCTTGTCTGCTTGTCTATTTGTCTGTCCGGTCTGGCTTGTCTGGCTTGCCCTTATAGACTGTATGACTGTTAGACTGTTAGACTGTATGACTGTTAGACTGTTAGACTGCAAACCTACAAGCCTGTCAAGCCTGCGAGTCCTGTCAATCCCGTTAAGATTGCGAATAGTACTCAATACAAGCCTGTGAGTCTGTGAGTCTGTTTAGCTTGCTTCACCTGATCTGTCCGCATTGCAAGCGTTACAAGCGTGCTGAGGTGGCTTGGAGCGTTATGTAGACATTTAGCATGGGTTGACTGGGTTGTTTAGGGAGTTTTAGCGTCATACGTGGCCTGTACTGCATTATCTCGGACTGGGTGATGTTATGGTATGGGTTAAATTTGGTTGGATTGAGCGGATTGTATAGATAGTATAGCGAGCATGACTGGAGGGCAAGGTGTAAAAATGACCTGCAATCAAGGGGAAAGGTTGACTACAGGCCATCCGGGGATGTTCGGTGTTTTGGTTATTTATTACAAACCTTAATAAATTCCCTCCTATCAAAATGATCAGGATCATAAATCTCAAATTCTGCGATAAACTCATTTCTGATATTTACCCATATTTCTTTTTTTATCCACCGAGCATCATCGGACGGATTCCACTTCCTTAAAACGTTAGCCGTTGTTTGCTCTTGACGTGTCATGACTTTCCTCCTTGTTAGTGTGTAGTATCAATATCCAAGCCAGTTCAGCACTTCCGAGCCTTCATACTCCGTTTTGTCTCCGACCTCTATTAGGAAGGCATTGAATCCGCCCTCGACATCATGCTTGCCAATTTCTCGCTTTGCTTCTGCCCGTGTTACTGTCGCTTCCATCGCTTCCAATAAATCCATAATTACTTTCCCCTGTTTAGTGTGTAGCGTCAATATATATCAACATCTACAGCTTGTCAAGCATTATTTCGTACTTAATCTCTTGATCCTTCAGTCTGCCGAGCTGTGTGTTGTTTACTGTTTCCATATCGCCGGATATTTTAGCCTTTCTTAGCATTGACAGCCGGAATTGTATTGCTGTCAAATCCTCTTTTAATCTTATTGTTTGTTTATTTCTCATTGTACTTTTCCTTATTTTTATCAATGTATATCCATACTTACAGCTTGTCAAGCATTATTTTCAATTTCTGTAAAATAAATGACCTGCACCTTGCGAAAGTACAGGCCACGTTTATCGATCTGGTTATTATGTTTATTGAATGATTGCTGCCGTGCCAACTGTATTTCCGTTGACATCCCTCAGATTGCACCCTCCATGGTCAATAAGCATAGAAGGGGTAACGTGATACGGAAGCACAAGACTGTCAAGAATACGCCTAACTTCTATTTCAAGATCTGAATCGAACGCCGCATTGTCCAAGTCAATGGTGATTGTAAGTTTCATTTTACTTATTCTCCCCGTTAGTGTGTGATTCAATATATGTCAATAAGCAATATCAATAAGCAATATCAATAAGCAATATCAATAATACGATCAGTGCTAAAATGTGGGTCAGCTTTGATGTGCCTTAATGATGACTTGCAGACTTCATCAGGCTCCAAGTGTGCATTGTATCTATTCATCACGTCTGCTTTTTTGTAGGCTCTGAACGCTTTTATAATTTCGCCAGTGCCTTGTAATACATAGTAATAGGCTCTCATAGCTTGCTTTTCCTCCCTGTTATTCCAGCCTGCCTGGCATCAACATTGACATTATTATTGGGTCGATACTCAAGTCTGCAATTCGTAATTCGCTCAACTCTTCAAGTTCTCTTGTCTGCTCCTCCTCGCAATCGGGGCATTCATCACAGACAAACGAATTAAACCAGCACCCGCATTTCGGACACTCAACCATGTCGGGATTCTGCTCATCTGTCAAGTCATAAGTTCCCATGTCTGCCAACCTCCTGTTTTGTGTTAAGATAAATATTCAATAATATTTACTATGCAAACCCCAGAACCAAATATAAAACCCTCCTCACAAAGCTCATGAAATTTTTCTTTCGCCCCTTCATAAGAAACAAAATAATCTTCAATAACTCCCCTGGAATCAACCAAAGCAAAATTGTCTTGTTCGTCTTTCATGGCTTACTAACCTCCTGTTATTGTTAACATTCTCCCTTTTCCCGTTCGCTGCCCTCTGTCGTCACGATTGCAATTTATAACAATTCAACCACCCTGTCAAGTATTATTTTCAATTCAGGCAAACTTTTTTCCAGTCAATCGGACAAGTCTATCAATATCAGCATGTTAGCAAGCAAACTATTCCTGCAATTATTTTTTCCACACAGGAAACAACTCGCGACCCGGACATTGGTATTTCGGGAGCTGATCAGGTCAAATATATGAATAATTATGCACAAATTTAAAGAAACGAAGCATATCCGGCCCAAAATAGGCTGCTATAAGAATGTATTAATATTCGAGTTAAAGAGCAGTGTAAAACTGGTCATTATTGTGATATTGTAAGCCTGGTCGTTATGGTATGTTTTTATTGAAGTTGGAAGTGGCAATATTACTGCATAATTATTCATAAAGTATGGTGTTTTAGGGTATTTTGTTGTAATTACTGCATAATTATTCATATGGAGCGTTATGGGGTTGTAGGTGTGTGTTTATTATAAGGTTGTGTGGGTTTATTTGGCTAAAATGATAGCGAGTAAAATAAAATACCTGGTTGTCTTGGTTATTATGATGCGTACAATGCGATACAATATATGACAGTGTAAAAAGGTTAGACAGATAATAGTGCTTGACAGGCGAACAGTGAAATGTTATATTTAACAAGTAGAATAATGAGAGAGAGGAGGATTATAGACAAATAGCAGGACGTAAAGGCTGGTGGCTGTAGAGGTTGCCAGCTTTTTCGTTTTAGGAATATGGGCAGGTTATAGATGAGATATTGATAAAATATGAGCGAAACCAAAAAAAAGACTTGACATTGCGATACAGTTTAATTATGTTGTAAGGTATGAGATGAAACGATTGTAATTTGAGTTGTCAATTAATTTAAAACAGGGAAAAAGTCATGATAAAACGCTTTTACAAGGACAAAGAGTATATTGGCATTGATAATCATGCAAAGGATACTACTGGCGAGTGGCGCAACGAACTAAGCGTACATCGTTTTACAGGTCGTCCATACAGTGGAAAGTATGCTTATGATAGAATTATCGAGTTCTCGCAGGTTGCATGGGATTTGCTTATTGAAAAAGCAGAAAAACAAGCTATTGATAGTTATCGACAAGTAATTAGTTCTGATACCTATATTTACCTTGCACCGATATTTATTCACACACAAGCGAGGGAAATATGACTGAGTCAGACGCACTTAATATCTTAGAAGCCATGCCTGAAGACACTTTCCAAGCATTTTTCAGCTCATTACCGGCACGTGTACGATTGGTTGTTGGTAGCGGGTTGTGTAATTGGAAAGAAGTATTGCCACAATGGTATGTAAAACACTTAACTAACAAGGGGAAAAGTAAAATGGAGCATGGGGCACGGCGTACAAAAGAGAGTATACGGGGCAGTATTGAAGCACTTGAGGCCTATTTGAGTTATGAGCACACGGGAACCAATGTTCGGGATATTATAGAAATTGAATTAGACCAGCTCAAGAGCGAATTACAAGGGTCAAGCCATGAAACCGATATGAAGTGCCTTGACAGATTGAATATACCATTAATATAAGGGGTAAATCATGACCAAAGAAAAGGAAGCTGCCAAGAAAAAGTTAAGAAAGTTGACATTGTCAGATGATAAGGAAGTTGCACACAAGAAAGCTGACATTATACTGTGTAATTTCCTTATACATCTTGGCCATAAGGACGTGGTTGCTATATTTAATTCAATTAATAAATGGTATTCATAATATTCAAATAGGGGAAGTAAATCATGACTACTGAAATTTCAAAACATGACAACATGATTGACACAAGGAACATCACGGCACGGATCGAAGAGCTTGAAGAATCGAAAAAATACCCCGAGTATGACGGTGAGTTTGAAGAACTTTATCAAGATGAATACGATAAACTCAAAGCGTTTGCAGATGAAATCGGGGAATCTGCTTTCGAGAACCAAGAGACGCTTATTAATGACGTTTATTTTGAAGAGTATGCCGAAGAGTTTGCTGTTGACATCGGACTTATTGATGGTGCTAATTCTTGGCCTGCAACTTGTATCGACTGGGAACGAGCGGCCCGTGAGCTCCAAATAGATTATTCGAGTGCTGACTTGGACGGCTGGACATTCTGGCATCATTCTTAATTAAGAGGGCAAGTCATGAAACTATCTGACAAGTTTTTCACTGCATTAATCGTTAGTGCGATCATATATATTGGGCTACATGTACTGATCATGGTTGTTACAAATTAAAGGAGTAAGAATTATGAAAAAGCGCAAAGAACATGCATTCGGCAAAGACGTATATTTACTCGGCAGTGATAAGGAGGGTAGCTTGTATTGGTTGGAATCCCCATCTTGGGACTGCGACTGGTATTGGGGATTCGGATATATTGAGACGTACACAAGAAACAAGTCTCCCCAAGCGTCTAACGACATAATCAGTCATGAACATGCTGATAATTTCATGAGTAAATGGTTTACAGAATGGAATGGTAGTAAGCCACGTTTAGAAGAATGCACGTTCACAGAGAGGGAAAGTTGGGAAATATCAGAACTATTTGAACAGTTTTACTTCTTGCAGGAAGCCGCAAAGAACTTTGGGCGAGGTAGATGCCATTGTGCAAATACTACTGTAAAATTGTGGGAAAAACCGGAACTCGTGAAAGAATTAAATGAAGTAATACTTCCGGAGGTTATGAATCGTATTATAGAAATATTAACACCATAGGGGCAGAATTATGAATATTAAAATTAAGGGAATTTTTAAGGATCAGCGAGGAACAGTTAGAAGAGGTAAAATTACTGGCTATAATGGCCACGGAGTTCCATGCAGATTGTATACATGGATTAAGCCAGAATTATCACATCTTACAGGCAAGACATTTGAAGCGTTTGACACACAGACAAAAAGGGCAACCATACATTAAAGGGGAAGGAATTATGAATCATTTTGTCTTTGGAACAGTAGCAGAATTTGTCAAGTGCCCGCATTGTGGTTATTCGGGTGAACCGGACGTATTCAATCCCGATGCTTACAGTCATGGAGATGAAGAACAGTTTAGGGGAACTTGCCCTGAATGCGGTAAATCCTTTATAATTTGCATTGAAGACGAGACAATACGGTATTATGGAACCAAATTAGATCAATAACAAATTAAAGGAGTGGCCATGTTTACAATTAAAAAAACTATGAACAGGGACGGGTATACAGTCTCTACTGGAGACGGGCATCCATGTGAAGGGTTGAGCTGTGATGAGGTAATACAAACAGTACTACATTATTTCAATGACCCTGAAGCTAAAGGTAAACACAATCCTAAAGTTTGTCCCTTCTGTAAACAGATTAAAGAAAGGGCGGCAAACCATGAATTATGATATTAACGGTAATGTGCTCACTGTAAATGACAATGGCGAATACTCGGGAATCCCTGAACGTTGTATTGAATGTAATTGCGCTCAGGGTGAACCGAACTATAAGGATTTTACTTGTAAATCAGTCCATGTATGTGGGCAGTGCGGTACTGAATATTACTTATCATTTTGACAAGCAAGGAGTGAATCATGTCATGGCTATCCACATATGAAAAGTTATCCTGCATTGAAAAACTTAATTATCTGCTTAAGGAATTGAGTAAAGTGCGATCTCAGGCTGGCAACATAAAGCAGTTTGAGTACGAACTTGCGTGGCGGCTGGAAAGGCATAAAAACCAATGGGAAATGGAGGGCAAATCATGACAACGCATACATCGGGAGACTTACTATTCGATAAAGGTCATATTACAGACAAAGACGGAAATCTAATCGCAATCGTACCTTACAATTTAGGCGATGAACAGGACATAGCAAATGGCATTCGACTTGTTAACTGTTGGAATAACTTTGAGAAATTGCTGGATGTAAGCAAAGAAGCATATCGACTTTTGATGCAAATGAACAAAGAGGATTGGGAAACTGCAAAGCGACTTAAACAAGCGATACAAGAGCAAGGAGGTGACTTATGACAATACAAGAAAAACGGGAAGCACTGGCGCGAGCTGTGATTGAGCAGTATGAGGACTCACTTTTGTATGATATTCTCATGGACGGCTGTACTGGATATAATAACATGAGTGATGCGGATATTGACAGGGAATATTCGGACTGCATCGGAGAGGAGTAAATTATGAAAGCAAAACACGCATCGACACCGTGGGAATCGATAACAGAACCTTATAAAGGTTGGAGCTATGAGGGTGGTTTTCTTGGTACAATCGTTGACGCAAAGGGGAAACAAGTCTATGCTGGCCCCGCTTCTTTCCACGCTCTTAAAGGAGTAAAACAAAATCATAAAGCTAATGCCGAACATATTGTCAAATGTGTCAATAGCCATGATGAATTATTGGAAGCGTTGAACAATGCTATCAATGAAATAAATAATGAGCTTGGCGAATGGCAGGCGGTAACTATACTTTACTGCCCTGTAAAATTACGTTCCTTGAAAAAATTGGTTGGTAAACTTGAGCAAGCAATTGCAAAAGCAGAGGAGTAAATTATGGCTAAAAGAACGGGAATAGGAGCATATCTGCCCTTTGCATCCATAGGTGCGCTTAATGGGGGTTTCTCAATAAGGGAATATGATCCCGATGGCGAACCACGAGTGCCTAAAATCGGAGATATAATTAAAATTGATGGTCGGTTTACACGGGTCAATTTTTCTATGAAAACAAAATGGCAAATCTATAAATGATAAGGCATAGGGCAAACCATGAAACCAGCACTATCGCTTAACACCTTGCTGAAGCCGTCTATAATGACGTGTGCTAAATGTGGCGGTAAACTTCATGTTATACCCTACAAGAGATTTGTATCGCCTGGCAAGCTAACAATCGAGGCTGCTATGCTTTGCGGCAAATGTAGCTTTGAGAAGGGACAGGAGCTATGAGATATACAATGATATATAGAGGTTTTGTTATTGACAAACGAGATGGCTTTTACGTTATTTCGGTTTTGCATAGAGCGGCTTTTAGTCTTGTGGATGCTTGTCGAATGATTGATAGGGAATGGAAAGCAGTGGAATGATTATAAATAACATGTGCGATGATTGCAAAAAAACACCGGTTGATGAGTCCGACATAGGTTTTAAAGGGAATGTATTGTTATTATGCAAACAATGTGCTGGGGAATATGCTATTATTCAAGATTATAGTGATGGTGTTATGCAAATGCAGCACATTAAAAAGCTCTAAATCAATTAAAAATAATACTTGACATATCTGTTTTGCAATGTTATGTATAATAAGTAGAAATTAAAACAACACTAACGAGGGGGGCAGGAAGATGGCACGAATTTATGATGTGTCTACATTGAATCCAAACGGCACTCCAGAAGATGAAACAAGATGCGTAAAAGAAGTTTGGGGGCCAGGTTGGCATAGTAATCAATGCCGTAGAAAACGTGGTTTTGGCAAAGATGGATTATATTGTAAACAACATGCAAAAACTCACATATAACCGAAACTCCGGGCAACCGAAAAATAAGGGACAAATCATGAAAGAATCTGAAAAAAGTTTATCTTTAAGCGAAAAAGTTGATAAGGTTTTTAGGAGTTGCTTGTTTCAAGACAATGAGATTATTGAAGGGAAACCAATTGTTAAACCAGTAGAAGTGAGGGGAATCATAAGCAAGTACGGTTTTCATCCAGAAAGAATCTTACAGGCGGAAAAGACCATTATAGATATGTTATCGAACTTTTCTGATGATTTTTATGCTGATGGTGGTGGCGGAATGTCATTCTTGAATTTCTGTATGACGAAAGATGGTCGTCAATGGGCGGAACATCCCACAATGGAAATGTTAGTAGTCTTGGGCATAGCTATAGATAAAGTCAGATATGCGATGCCTCGTGATATGTGGGAAATTCTTCCTGGCGGCATGCCATATATAATAATAGACAGGAAAAGTGAGGTTAATCATAAAACAGTTTGAGATTTATTTCAGCAATTTAAACGAGGATACACAGAAAGAATTGCTTGCTTTTTATGATATGGAAAGCGAGGATGACGGCAATTTTGATAATTTAGCGATTGCGATACTTGATTATGAACCAGACAGTAAAAACAGAGAGGTATGGCAAATATAGTCTCAAGAAAGGAGAATGCTAAAATGTTAAGAATAACTATCGAATCAAGCGATATTGACAGAGCGATTGTCACGGTTATTGGTGTGCTTTTTCTTGGTATGACCTTTTGGTTATCTGTGATTTTACTTTCTCAGTATATTGGTGATTTCTGGGCATTTACATTGATTTTGTCATATTCTTATGCGTTGATATTTATGATAAGAGTGTTGGGAAATTTTACTAAATAAACAGAACAAGAAAGAGGTAAACAAGATGACTAAGGAAGAACTAACAAAATTGATGCTTAGAGGTAAGGGGCTTTCTGCGAGAGCATGGAAGATTAGGACTCTTGCTAAGTATGATGGAGAGTTTGAATATGATGAAGCCAACTGTGGGTTGTGCACAGTACGAGAATGGGTTACTGGTGGATGTAAGTTCTGTCCTCTCTATAGTGATTCCTCACCTGATTGTTGCCTGGAATGGCAAGAGTATTCAGGTGATAATACCACCGCCAATGCCATTTCCCTGTATAAACGTATCCAATCATTAGACATCGCTAAATGGGTAGATATGATAGAAAGCAGGGATCTTGATGATTTTGAAATAACTGGTGCTTATGCATTCGAAGTAGAGTTTAGTGACCTTGAAGTTCGCATCGAATACCAAGAAAGAAAATATGTTAGTTGAACTCCTCTATCCAATAGCAATCATAGTGTTACTCATAGACATAGTGGCAATTATAGCCATTACGTCTTTCTGGTGGACATATTGGATGAGGGAATTACCAGACAGAGCGTTGTTCTGGATCGTGGATAAACTTATGGGATGTAAGGGAGAGCAAGAATAAAAAGAACATTAACTTAAATGATATGATTCAACGCATTTATGCAACCAGCATTGTCTTTCTATCCTTTTCTGCGCTGGTGTTGTTTTTAGAGCTTCTGTACAGTTATTATAAAGCGACCATAGATTGCGAGGTTCAAATTCGGTGTATTCAGGTTCAAGCCATAAGTCGCGTGCTTTTGTTAGCTGTCGTGGTGATAAACATTTGTAACCATACAGTACGCCCAACGTCTCAAAAGCCTGTATGTCTTTCAACTTAATCGCTTGCATCTTCTCGGCATCAGCTACAATTTTGTCAAACTGGTTCTTATACTTCATTATTGCACTTTTGGCAAGTTGAGAAATATCGCCCCATACGTGCATCGTGTGTTTTCTTATTACTTCAATGTTACCGGCAAATACGAGATTATTACATATACTTACATTGCCGCCGACCAGTATGCCAATTGCAATTGTTTTATCATACGAGTTACAAAACCCGATAGACAAATTCAATCCGAGTCCTGATCCCCAACCATTACTATAATTATGCAACCCGAACATGTGCTTGCCATACCGTGCCGTAATATAACTTTCGCTTGTTAGCTTGAAATCTCTTAGTATGTCTTGTCCTATTGTTCTCAACCTGTCAGCCAAGTCTTTATGTGTTACTGTTCTGTAAGTATCGGTTGAATGCGGTACTGTTATAAGATTAAGCTGTTTGTATCTGACATAATGACTGCCCTGGTGGCTGTCTTGATTGATGCCCTGACGACTGCTT
>Ga0307928_10002424_pt1 | contig 14334 bp, 23 predicted proteins | sample AceLakmetagen232_FD_201815 | JGI IMG/M metagenome (GOLD analysis project Ga0307928, IMG submission 201815) | Saline water microbial communities from Ace Lake, Antarctica - #232 | ecosystem: Environmental > Aquatic > Non-marine Saline and Alkaline > Saline | place: Antarctica: Ace Lake... | reverse complement strand
TAGCTGTTCCACCAACCTGATCAACATAGTTGGACAAGACACTGGTGAGAGCATAGTTCGTAAGAACACTCTCCACATAATTTGTCATACTCAGTCCATCGACATAGAGCTTTCCATTCACCCAGGACGGAACCCAATTGGTAACCCAATTCGTTGTAACGGTCATAGCAGCTACGTCAGCAGCCGTAACGTAGTTAGTGATCCATTCGACAGTGTTGGTGGAGATAGAGCTGTAGAGAGGCCCCAGATACGTCGCAGGGGTCTGCTCAGGCCAATCGTACACAAATGGATTCGCGCAACGACCAGTAGCTATACCGTAACCACTGAATATCTTCCAATCACCAGAACTTATGTATCCTCTTACGGTGAAGACTTTATCTGTCGTAATAGCGATAGTACTATCAGGAGCAACGTACAGATTGAAGTTCGTAGCAATAGACATACTGTTAGTGATAGACCATGTGCCACCATCAATCAGCAGTGTGGTAGGATTAGATCCTAGTTTCGCTATGACATTTGTAAGAACATCATATGTCCTGCCACCGTAGTTACGCACAACCACAACAGATGAATCATACTGGCCCAGATCTGCCTTTGCGTCCATAGAATGGATCCATGTTGAAACTGCAACAATGGCAAGCGCGATAGCTATGATGATACGCTTCATTCTTATACTCCGATCGAGATTACGGTTGAAATATACACAATACCGATCATCTCAGCGCAAAGATACAATGCGTCAAGAGCACCAGTATTAGCAACTGTGAGAGTATAAGAACCATCTGCATTCGTAACGACATCAAGTTCAGAAGCACCAGGAGTGCTCGGAGGAGTGAGCGTAGGTACTGCATTCTTACTGTTCGTATCGACAAACCAGAGATGAATTCTTCCACTAACCGCGACATCGGCACTATCTTCATCAATAATCTGCAAAACCACAGCAACGTCATCAGTAGGATTATGAGCAGGGACAGTTATCTTCAATGCATTCGAAGCATCTACATCTGTCGTGTAGAAGTTGACTGTGCTTACTGCCATCGGGCAGTTAGAGTCGCAACAGGTATCAGGCGTTGCCATTAGAATACTCCTAGAAGAAAGGGCAAGACAGACAGTATGCCTATCCTGCCCCGGTTGTTCACATCATTCACTATTCCACGGCATAGAACTTGTTCGACTGAGCGATGTATAGCCACATCATCTCATCCACTTCCAGTTCAACAGCTGCACTCTTGAACACACCTGTCTTCGCAAACCCAATCTTGTTAGTAGCGAGAGACTGATTCACTATCGGACAGGTAAGACCAACCATGTCAGCCGAAACGATAGAGAACGTACAAAGATTCGTAGTTCCAGATGCCCCACCAGTAGGATTCAGGAGTACACCTGAAGCAGACAGCGCGATTACCTGTTCATTCGTAGTAAGAAGAATAGCTTCAGGCGTCAGCACAAGTGCATCACCAATAGTCACATCCTCTGTTACCGTGAGGTCTTCAGTAACGGTTGCTTCTCCGGTCACTGTTGCATCACCTGTTACTGCGAGATCACCGCCTACTGCAACATCATCGCCGAATGTAGCATCATCTTTGACACGCAGATCCTGAATCTGATTCTTGTTGTTCTTGCCCTTTACGATGTCATCGATAACTGGCATTGCAACATAATCAGTCTCAGCAACCGCAATGGTCACTAACGCAAAAAGGACCAGCGCAGAAACGCCGGCCTTACCGAGTGTCTTCTTAAACATATGAATAGCCTCCTTAGTTGTTCAGGGGCCCGTTAGGACCCCATCACAAGTTGATTGAGTTACTGTCCCTGGGCCACATCGAGAACGACCATGAAGTAACCAGCGGTAGCAGCACTACCAGAAACCGTCAGGTTGAACGGGAAGCTGTTCGTAAGCTTCACACTATTTGTAGCCGGGTCGTATGTCGGAATAACATTCAGGATACCAGTACTGTTAAGACCAGTACCAACAGCAAGAATGTCAGCAGAAGTATTGAGCCCAAGCGAGTTCGTACTCGTTGCAGGCGATATAGCCTCCATGACCTCCACATAACCACCGAGCACGATGACGTTATCAGGAACTTTCTTGAATACTTTACCCTTCTCAAGAGAGATAGTACCAACAGCACCACCATCACGAGAGAAGTCATATACACGAACGATCGTACCACGACGCTTGCCAGCGTGAGGATAATCGCTCTGATCCTGAAAAGACTTACTCCACCCTGCTCCAGCAGCCTCTAGCCTTGCAACAGTACCGGTAAGTGCAGCAGCATTTGCATCGCTGGAAACAGAAGGGACTTCCTCCATAGTATAGAGCGTGTAAACACCAAGGCACACCAGGTAAGACAGTCCAACAACCGCGCACACCTTTGAAAACTTCTTAAACATTATCTTGTCCTCCAATAGGAGTTGAGGAGGGGGCTTTCACCCCCTCACTTTGTTAATTTACCACGAGATGATGAACGTTGTACCAGCTATCACTAGCAATGCGTCAGCAGCAGTTTGAGCACAGAAGACGTAATCTGGTGCTCCTGAAGCGTCAGCAATTGCACATGTGTATGATGTACCATCATCAACCTGTATGGACACTGCAACCGGAGGTTCAATCTCCAGTATGGAAGCGGCCGACAGAGTGAACAGAACATCACTTCCGGACACTGCAACAGCAAGACCAGAACCAGCAACCGGTGAAGACACTGCATCCGTACCACCGATGTCACAGTCAGTCACTTCGGACTGAGGGCAACGACGATACAAGAAGATGTGTGCATCCTCATCATGAGCCAACGGTTTCGGGAAGTACTCATAACGCGAGAAGTAGAAACCATTCTCACCAAGCAGATTATGCTCTTCGTTACGAATGTTGATCCACTCGAACTCACCATTCAGTGAAGGAGAAGCACCGAAGTGTGTCCCACCACCAGGAGCAACCGGGCCAGCAGGCGGTACTTCGAACTTGTACACGTCCTTCATGTAGATGATGCCGATACCGTACTCAGCATTCTCGTAGTCAGAACTTACGTCGACACGATTACCAATAGTCGTAGCGACTTCAGCAAGAGGATCAACCCTCTTCAGCGTCATGGTAGTACCGTCATCAGACTTCAGTGTGAAACGAGGAGCAAAACCATCATGCATCAAGGTGTAACCCTTAAAGCTTGTGACCTTACCATAATTCTGAATAAGCACCTTCGGCGAGAAGTACCTGAAATCTTCTCGGAGCTTATCATCCTCCTCGATCATCCTGTCAATGTCCTCAAGGTCCATAACAAGACCGAACAGAGGCTTACCATCATCAGAACCGATTGCAGCCAATGGAGCCTGCATCTCAAGATGACGAGAGAACCGACGCATATAGGACCAGTTGATCGTACTGATCTTGGTATTACTATCAAGAGTAAGCACGTTATCAAGATCGCTATCCGTAGTGAAAGGATCATAACCAAACGCTACAGAAGTAGGCCGGCCTTCGGAAAGGACGTATGAATGGGATCCATCAACGGCGAACTTCATATACTGCTCACGAGAAGCATTTTCCCAGACACTATTCGTAATGTCCGAAAGGAAGTTCATGATCAAACCAAGCTGCTGATTGAACTGCCATACAAACCTGATGTCTCTCAGGCAGATATGCTTTGTCCTACGCTCAGTCTGAAACCCAGTGTAATTGACAGTCTGGAACCCGTAATCAACAAGAGAAGGCTTATACGAACAAGCATCATAACCCTCATCCTGTTCGCCTGCAGCACGGGAGATCTGAATCGCTCGCCATTCCTGCAAACCACGCTGATCACCGACACCGGGATGGAATCGATACGATTTCTTTACAAGACCTTCTCCGAGCTTATACGGAGCACGAGAAACCATTGATCGCCATACACTTGACTTCAAATGGTTCCTGGACTGAATCAGATCGTCTACGAATTCGAGTGCATCGAGAAAACGCTGATTGTAATCAGCAACGCCTTGCTGTGAGATTGAGAAAAGATTTCCCATTGGAAGCCTCCGGTTAAATGTAACTTCTAAAGTGAGAGTTAAACTCTCGTACATCCACCGGAAGCTGAGCGGTAATTACTTCCTAGCTTGTTACAAGCTCGTGGGATGGAACGCTAACCATCCCCATCGTTTTGATGCACGTTACTCCTCTGTGCATCGCGTTGTCAAACTCTTTTTTAGAACTTTAGTTCAACTAACGTCCCTTGCTGCCCCATTGCCGTAATCTCTTTTACCCACTAATGCAGCAATATCTTCACCAGTTTTGATCGCAGGACGCTTACTCTTTGTCGGTTTGCCATTACGATTTGTGGAAGCATTCACCCGTGGAGTAGACTTTCTACGCACAACTTCTTTACCCTGTAGCTTCATTCTGGTCTCACGCTCTTTGAGATACAATGTCTTCATCTCATCGAATGTAATGGCCTTCAGAGACAGTACAGCGCGTTCTTCTGGTGTAGCACTGTCAATTGCAAGGGCAACTGCTTTTGCAGTCTCCATGCGTCCCTGAACCTGTTTGTTCCACTTCTCCTTACCATCTCTCTCAGACAGCAGGAAGTTATTGTCTGACACCAACGTATCTCTTGCGGAGGAAAACGCTGTAGTCATCAACTCTGTTCTGTGTGCAATAGATTCGTCACCGATATCCTTCTGGGTAGCTGCCTGGTCCTTCAGTGCAGTGAATCGATCGAACCGAGCTTTGTCCAGAGGAACGAACATCTGACTGATTTCTGACGCATAATCCGGTACAGCATCATTCAAGAACCGTTTCCGATCAATACCAGTAAGCTTTGCAGCCTTCATGAAAACATCCTTCTCACCACCGGCATCAGTTATTTGCTTCTGGATGTATGCAGCATGTTGCCTGATAGGAGCATCAAATTTCCTCTGGAAGACAGGGCTTTCCTTCAGATCCCTGGAACTCAGCTTGGAAGTAAGGTCAACAACCTTCTGTTCGAGTGCTGTGACAGTCTCACTGTCAGTACCACCACCTTCAGTCAATTGCTTCTTGAGAGCCTTATTCTTCTCCCGTATGGCCTTGAACGCTTCTGCAGCTGACTCAGTTAAGCCTTCTGGCTCATTGTCTTCTTCATCGTCATCGTCGTCGTCATCATTTTCTGACAACTCTGACAAGACATCATCCGTATCGCTAACAAGATCATCATCTGTCTCATCTGTCTCATCAGCGGGATCATCATTTGTTTCTGTTGGCGTATCGTCAACAAGATCCAGGTCATCAGTATCAGTATCGTCCTCGACACCATCATTAGCCTTATCGATCAGGTTAGTCATTGTGTTAACTACGTCATCCTTTGTCGGGATCTCAACTTCTTCAGCATTGTTCATTCTTCAGGAACTCCTCTGTTATTCTGTTCGCGTCAACATCACTGTATCCTTGGTCCTTCAAATTATCTATCATCCCATATTTTGCCTGTATATCAGCAGTCTCAGGCGTTTTTGGGAAAATATCTAGCTTTTCAATACGACGTAATACACGGTCTTCACCTACACCTTGACCGAGTAGATACGATGAAAGCTCCATAGCAGGTATACCGGCCGAATTCACAGGGACTTGTCTTGGTCTGCACTCTTCTCTCAGGCATTCTAGTACAGCCCTTGTGATAGGGTTATCACGCCACTTGTGGTATGCCTCCAGATTGCCTTTAGCTGAGATGAAATCTTGTGCTTTCATTAGTTCCCTTTCGATGCGGCAATAGCTTTGTTCTCAATATCAGCTATCGTTGCCATCATTTTTGCTCTTATGTCTGCTTCTAGTTTCATGAACTGAGCATTAATAGATGTCTCTGTTTTTGCCATACGAGACCTATCAAGACTCTCTGCCTTCGACATCTCAACTCTTTCATTCGATCTGATCTTCTCCATTTCCAGTTCATGTTCACGACTCTCAACCATCGACTTAGCATCCTGAACAATCTGAGCATTCTCTTCTGCTGCCTTCTGCTGTTCAGCCATCAACTGTTCGAGTTGTGCAGCAAGCTGCTGATACACTTGCGCTAACTGCTGTTGCAATTGAGCGAACTGTTCGAGCTTCTGTTTCTGTGTAACATCCATATCCAAGAACTGTAGATGCTCAGAGTTATGCTGTAATACACCACCAAGGAAGCCTACAAGCTGCTGTAGGTTCACATTAGCCGGATCCTCTTGCATAGCCTTAACATCGGTAAATGCAGCAGCAAAGTGAACAGACAAATGGATTGCATGATAGTTATCGGCACCTACGAGACATCGTTGACCTTCTCTAAGATCATTCGTTTCCAGTGCTGCGAGAGAGTGCTGATTGGATGCAGTCTCAGCAAGAGATTCTGTCGGAAGGTATCGTGCAACCTTGTCAGGACCGAGATGTACTTGAACGGCATCCGTAATAGCATTACGTCTTCCCTCTTCGCTTGGAAGCTGCGGAAGAAGGCCGAGCAACCATTGGATCTTCTTCTGTGCGAGGACAGGTGATCCAAGACCAATAGCCTTTGTAGCAGTAAGATTCCATCTTTCGAAGTCCAGCAATTCTTTCGGGACACCTCTTGAGATACATGCTTTCTTGAATTCATCTACTGCTTTCCACCCTTCGTAATCTTTAGGATACTCTTTGTTCAAGATCCTACGGAATGTCTCTTTCAGCCATGATTCCCATTGGGCATAGTACCATGCAGACTGATTACCCTCGAATCGTGCCTCATTGGTTTGTTCTGTCTCTACTTCGTATGCTGTTCTCTCCCTGGACTGCATACCAGATGATCTTGTCTGGAACACACCAGCATTGCTATTCTCTGTACTTGCCATCAACTCAAGGACTTGCAACGCCTTATCTGTCTGTGGCATGAATGAAGACTGGATCATATTCAGTTCTGCTGGAACAGATACGACAGGCCCGATCTTTGTTACAGCTAACTTAGCCGCATCCTGTCCGGACTGTGGCTGTACGACAAGACTGGAACCCATAACACTGCCATCAACCGCGGTATTCAGTGTTCTATTCGCCACATCAGACGTATGGAATATCTCATATCCCAATCCACGGACGCCGGCAAGAGTACCGTTACCGATGTCAAACAGTAGCAGATGGATAGCTTCGCTCATATTGCCATACTGTGTCGGATGATCGTACATGAACTTTCGTTCAACAATCTTGTTTGATCCGGATTCATTCGCCTGTGTAGGATCTGTTTCAGCAAAGATCAAATGAGATATACCGCCACCGATCTCTTCAGTGAACATGTGTACTATACGCAGTCCTTCGAACTCAGCATCATATGTGTATTCATGGTTCTTCAGGCGTGTCTGAGCGTCTTCCCAATTGCTAACAGCATGTGTTTCACCATTATCAGCTTGTCCTCCACCCTTCCCATATGCTTGTATCAGAAGACGTTGACACTCTTTGATGTCCCAGAAACCATCTTCCTTGATGACATCCTCTTCTTCTTTTTCGCCGTTACCGATCATATTGAACAGATCGATAGGATCCATTTCGCTTCTGATACAGAAAGTCTTCTGACTGGTCTTCTTTGATTTCGTCTTTGCAGGGAACAGTAGACTACCTACCTTCACCGGTTCACTGCGCCAATCGATCTCATCAGGCCAATAGACAGCACCGATACCGTGTGATGCTAACTCGTTGAGCCTGAACATAAGAGAGTGATAGAAGTCCTCATCAGACAATAGTGTTCTCGTAAACTCTGAAGCGACAATAGCACCATAATCGGTGCTCGGTTCGTGCTTACCGTCATCATCAGGATTCTTCAACACAAGATTGACCAGACTCATTACCGAAGTAAACATGTTCCAGATACTTGTGGCATTGAGTCGTATCGTAGATCGAGCTTTACCGAAGTTAACATTACTCATCCAGGACAAGCCAAGGCGTTGCCGTTCAGATCTGCTGTATGGAGCATTACCGTCCAGCTGTCCCTGTATCATAGCCCTCTGAGCCGCAAGAGACTCGTTAGACCTCTTCATCTTCATGAAGACGTTGTAGGCCGCTGTAGGCGTCTGTATGCGCCTCTCAACAGGCTTACCGGACTCTGTTACTGTTTCGATTGTCTCTTCGGGAGCAGATCCTTTTGGTCCATTGTCATCAGCCATTATCAGGCTCCTTCATGAGTATGTGTTTGATCCAGCAATTGTCAGGTATATCAGACAATGGAAACTTGCCAAACTGTGTCTTGATCAATACTTCTGAGCTACCACAGAGAGCAAGACCGTAGATTGAGAAGATGTCACAGGCAACAAGAACCCTGTCGTTCTTACGAGCTATGCCAGGAAAGACTGCTGCACACTTGTTGTACGCATCAGTACACTTGAAACATCCCAACCTGTTATTGTTGTAAACGCATGAAGTACAAACAGGTATGCGCTCAATGGTATCTTCACGAGATGCCTTGTTACCGGGGATACTGTATATCTTACGAAGGTGTGCTTGTGTACCCTTATCGAATGTCTTCCTGTCCGGTACTGGAGCTATGGGCCCTTCACCAGTGCAGAAGTTACCGGGGATACGCCGGCATATGTAATCGTTGACCTGTTCTTCCAGATCATCAGGAACCTTGAGATCGTTGACTGAATAGTGCTCTTTCACGAGCGTCATAAGCTTCCAGAAGTTACCTGCTGTGATTGTAAGTGTCGTTTCAGGAATGGTGTATGTCCAACCACCGGGAGGATCTGTTCTTACATTCTTCAGTGTTCTCATCGCTTATCTCTCTGGAAATGGACAAGTAGTGAGAATACAGTAAACGCATCCTTGTGCTTGCCATTTGTAAGGCTATGGTTCATTCGGTCTGCTTCATCTTCTGCATCATCTCGCGTTTCGCGGATAGCAACAACGCACTCTGGGAAGGGGCGTGTCGCTACCGCGAACATACGGACGTGAGGCATATTCTCACTTTCTGGCATTATACAAGCCTTCCAGCTTCCTGTGTCAAGAGCTTCGAAGGATGATGATTCACTCCGATCGTAGGCATAACCTTCATCCGTCCACCCCGACTCTGCCACCAACAGATGAGTTCAAGCAATGACTTGAATGGCATACTCTTCAGACCGCACTTGCAATCCACCATGTATGCTTCACCCTGTCGCAGTTCAACGAAGTGATACCCCTTCTCGGTATCTTTCCCAGCTGCGCAGAAAGGACACTTAGGTTGAGCCTTATCACATTCAGGCAACCCATCCATCTGCATCTCTTCAGGAGTGGTTGTACCGAATACAGCATCAAGTTCTTTCTCTTTGTCGTCTTTTTGCTCACTTGCGATCTCTGCACGAACCTCTGCTTCGATCCTGACTCTTGCTTCTGCTTCGGCCTTCTCTGCGTCCGCGGCTCTCTGTTCTCTTGTCTTACCTGCCATAATTACTTCCTTTTCGTTCTGTTCTCGGTTGTCCTAATGCAGATTCTATTTCGCAACCAGGCTAATTCTTCCTTCTACGAGATTCCTGATGATTCTCGGATTACCGGAATGAACAGCCTTTTTCAACGCTTTTGCCTCATTCATGAGATCGTCAATAGCCTTCAGTGCCTTTACATGATCAAGTGGATGTGCTGCTGCTGGTGCGACTTTCTTCTTTGCTGCCATGATATGTCTCCTTGGATTACCATTCGCCGTAGTCTTTTGACTCGGACTGATTATTCGATTCAGTGTATGAACCTATACCAGATTGAGCGATAACCTCTTTTTGCTGTTTCGTCAAGGATGCATTGCTTTGCGTGTTCTTCGGTCTATCGACAACATCCCGGTTAAGACCGGGAACAAGACCGAGGATCATCTTTGCTTGGCACAGGCACAAACAGGCTGCATCTGCTTCATCCGGAGAATGCTTCAAACGCTTCTTCATATCAAGTTTCGACTCAAGACGAACAGGCGTTGTATGCTCCACTTTCCGCATACTGATCTGTCTTGCGACATCGATAGGCAATCCACGGATATGTCCATATCGGCCGAATTCATTCATCGCAAACCATATTTCTGTTACCAGATTCACGTACTTCTCTGTTCCGAGTTTGTCGGTGTCGACATGAACCTTCTTGTCAGATGGCTTGTTGTTGAAGGCAACGGTATGAACCTTGAGATCAAGTCCGGATTCTTTCTCGATCACTGCACCAGCAGACTGTGAGGCAGATTCATCTACAGTCAGATGATTGAGAGATAGCCCGATTTGAGGTGCTATTTCGAGAACCTTATTGGCAACCTGATATATCGGAGGCTCAGGATCAGACGCTTTGATTACGATATTGTATGCTTTCTGGAATTCGATTATGAGCATGTCATCAATATCCATGCCTATCCTTGCCGGCTGAAGGATACATTTGTCACCACCAGACGAGAATGCTGGATCTAACCCGGCTATCGTGATGAACCCATGCTTCCATACAACGGCGTCACGCATACTGTATCGAGCTATCATGGCCTCACTCATGACATGATCATACTCGTTGTGTGATGGTGGGAAACCACGTACAAAGGTCCAGATACTCGGATGGTCAATATCACCGTATTCCTTGATGTCTTTATCAATCTGCTTCTGATTGATAAGAAATGGATACTTCTCTTCGCCACCTTCCTCAAGTACAGCAGGAGACTTCAGGCCATCGAAATGATAGGTCATACCCCATTTGGTCTTCCATTTGTGGGTATCAGGGGTAATCGATCGCCACCCATCTACGGGCTCAGAGAACTCTCCAGACAGGTCAAATAGGCTATTCGGATTGGCTAGACCGAAGAATTTGAAGTCCAAACAGCCCTTGGATAGATTCGCCCTGGCCTCTACCGCGGCACGTCTTGTGGACTGCATCTCGTCAACAATGAGTCTGACGAACGGTAAATGGACTCCCTGAATGTTTGACCTGGCATCTTCTTCGGATCCCTGACGTACAGCGATACCATGAATTCCAGCCTTTGCATTCTTCTCATCATCGCCGGCATTGATGATACCGGTCTTCGAAGTTACAAGGACACCGGGCGTATTACCGGCATGAAGGGCATAATAATGCTTCACAGAGTACCAGATACGCTTTTCAAGCATGGACTTGGACGTAGAGCATACGAAGATACAAGTCTTCTTCGGTGCAGCAAGGAAGTCGACAACAGAGAACATCCCGAATGAATGACTCTTTGAAGCGGCTGCAGGGCCCCAGATGGTTGCGAAGTCATCATAAACCCAGATATGAGCATGTTCTTCAGTCCATGTGTTCCAGATAAGAGGTCTGTCATCGTATGGTAGGTTCTTGAATGGGATGACATAAAGCTCATCAATGGCCCGAATGAAGTGATCATACTCAGAATCGAGCATTCCACCCTTTTCAGAGTACATTTTATTGAACCGATAACATTGCAGTTCAATATCTGCTGATGATCTATTACCCCAATCTAGGCCGTATTTGATCATTGCTGTTCAGCCTTCTTATCGAGCCTTCTTATCGAGCCTTCTCAACCGCATCTCAGCCTTCAGTATCCTCTTCAGCTTCTTACCATCCCGTTGAGAGAGAACAGCAGTAGCACATGCCTGGTCGATCTTCTTCTTCGATTCTTCATACGCAATCTTGATCTCTTTATCAGTCAATGGGATTACGGTCATCGATTCTCCTTAATGCTGCTTTTGATACAGTATGCTCTTCGCCATTGTCAAATTGAACAACCACTTTCCCATGCGTGTATGCACCTTTTCTTTCATTTACAAGTATAACACACTCCCTACCGCGCAGAGCCCTTCTGCTTGTCGTATTGCCCCAGACGTACTTGTACTTACCTTCGATCACTACTCTTGCCTTTTCGACATACCACTTCATGCTTTTTCCTTAGTTTCCGTATATATCGCGCATCCATTATCCTGCCGCTGATTATCGCAAATGCTACCACGCTGCAAACTATTGCCGCGGACCACCACATAGCCAGAGTGAACCTATGCCATCCGATTGTTTCTGTGAATTCCGCTGTGACTCCGCAGGATATATCTATCATCATTCCACCTCTTTGTATGTTATCGATCGCATCGAGAAGTCTAGCACTTTGGGATCATACGGTATGCAATTACTGTCCCTTCTCTCACGTATCTTCTTTTGCTCTTTGTTGTACTGATAAGTGTCATACTTCAAGATGCAGCAGATCCCTACGAGATACACTGAGCAGAACACAAGCACTGGCATGATGCTGATTATTATGCGCAAAATCATATCAACCTTCTTTCAGCAGTTCGGCCATACGATCAAACACATTGGGTGAGCGATTTCTACGCGCTAGGAGCCTCTGACAGGACACACAGTTAAGCTTATGGTCATCAGGCACATCAACGTGCTCACGCTCTCCTGTGACCTCTGGAGACATGCACAGGACGCCTCCTATGTCTTCGTAATGCTGAGTCTTGAAACCCTTCTCTTTGAACCATCCAGCAGTAATCATCTCAAACCCTCTCAATTGGTACTCCGTACGGGAATTGAACCCGTTTCGCCGGGATGAAAACCCAGTATCCTATCCAGTAGAAGAACGGAGCATTGTTTCATAATGGCGGAAGTGCCGGATGCTTTGCCATCCTGAGCCAGTCTTCGTTGACTCAACCTGAAGCCTCTGTAAGACAGGTGCCCCGACCCCTCCATCTGAAAATTTGGCTGGCAAGGCAGGACTCGAACCTGCAACCTTCAGGGTAACAACCTGACGCTCTACCAATTGAGCTACTTGCCATAAGGTGAATTATATCATTTCTTCTTTTTTGATGGTTGCTGTTTTGTGCCACGATTACCTGTGCCGGCACCACTGCCATCGTTTCTCGGAGTTCCACCACAGGCACCTTTTTTTCTTAGTCCGGTCTTTCTTATTGCCATCATACTCTCCTCGTTGTGCAGGATTGTTCCTGCTGATTAACATCTATCCCATTCGTGGCAAGGATTGTACCACAAATCTTAGCCGCACTTACTTCAGCTGCTTCTGCAATGAATCCGAAACCCATATCATCGAGCATGTCCAATGCTTTCAGAAACTGCTTATTGTACTGTGACCGATCAAGAGCCATCGTTATCCTTTCGCTACTAAATTATCAAGTGTGTACAATCTTTGATATGTCATCTCGAAAATATCCGGCTTACACGGATAGTGCTCACCCTTTACGCCCGTAATGATCCAATCACCGGGACAAACGATCTGGAGCCTTTCAAACCCAGCTGTCCTATCAAGTGGCAAGCAACCATGATCAATTCTTGGCATTCCGCAAGCCGCACAAATACCAGACACGCTTATGTCATTGTCTTCTTGTTTTTCAATACAATCTAACTTCGGTTCTGAGTAGAACCCATTCCACTGCACAGCTTCAACTATCACTGGTCTCTTACGATACTTTGCCATTATTTCTTCTCACACCCTTCGATCAATCTCTTTATCAACTCGTTCTCATCAATATCTTCTTCAAGAAACACATATCGGACAGTACCATCTGCTTCCTTCAATGCTTTGCGACGGTAACGTGTCACCTCTAATCTCGAGATGCCACTAGAGAAACTCTGGTAAATCTGCACGTTAACATCACAATCGAAAACAGGACATGGTATCTTGTGTCCTAAAGCTTCATGCACAGAACGTATCTCACCATCAGCAACTCCACCTATGAATAAACAGTTCATTTCGCAATCTCCACATGGCGCAAACACCACGCGATGATTTCTATGAGCTTCCATAACCCCAGCGGAACGGCCACGATTAGTATTGCCACCATTAGTTTGAACAATTCACTAAGGCCATCGAACATGTCTCCATATGGACTACTCATCTCTTCCTCCCATGCTTCCTTCTCAAATGCGCTCTGAGTCTTGGTTTGTATTTCATCTTGGTCCTGTTCCACGGACGAACCATGATTCGATACATGAATTCCCGCCAATCCTCGCCTGTCGCTTTCTCAGGCGTCTTCAGTTGCATCTGTTACTTCTTCTTCGTCGGATTCTACCAACGACACACTCTTGTGCATGACAGGGCATGTCATATCCTTCCGGCCTTCAGGATTCGATAACTCATAGCAACTATCACTTGGCATAGTGCATTCGCCGTAATGCTCACATCTGTATAGCTTCTCATCAATACCTTCTGGTGGAATACGTCTAGCCATGATGCCGTACACCTTCTCAACAGCAAGGTAGGTCTTATCTTCAGGTCCTTTACCAGGAATCATATGCTCCATATCTTCCTCCCATGCTTCTTTTTTAAATGTCTCATCAATACTGAACTCGTTCTGATCTTGAGCCGCGGCCGAGGTCTGGTGATAGTGATAATGCAATTACCTTCCTTCTCAAGCTGTCTGTGCCATCGCTCACGCCTCTGCGCTTCTTCTAGTGGTGCTTTGTATCCTGTTCCT
>Ga0307928_10002423_pt1 | contig 14335 bp, 23 predicted proteins | sample AceLakmetagen232_FD_201815 | JGI IMG/M metagenome (GOLD analysis project Ga0307928, IMG submission 201815) | Saline water microbial communities from Ace Lake, Antarctica - #232 | ecosystem: Environmental > Aquatic > Non-marine Saline and Alkaline > Saline | place: Antarctica: Ace Lake... | reverse complement strand
CCCGCCTTGATGTGTGGATGATCCTCGCCCGGAAGGGCAAGCTTTCCAACAGTCGGAGGCGTGAAGACCATATAATGCAGTCCCCACATAGTCTGCGGAAGGTCTCCCCAACCGAACCATGCGGTCGAGTTGGTGAGATGATGCCATATCATCACTCCAAAGTCCTTGAAGATATTCGCTCTGTTGAGCGCGTCTTCAGGGGACTGAAGCGATCTGGCAATTTCCAGAGCAGGCTTCCTGTTGTCTACGTGAACAACAATCTTCTGCATAGTAATGGGTGAGATTTGCCCCAACTCATTAGTACGCTTCTGCATGTTGTTGTACATAGCGCTGAGCGTGGTCGAGGACAATGCCGCTCCCGTTTCCACGTTGCTGTAAGTGCCGCCAGCAGGATCTTCGTGCTCATGATCGTTATCGAACAGGAACTGACTGTCCGCGCCCGTCGCAGTTGTGCCGTTGTTAATAGGATCAACAAAGGCATACTCCAACCAACGCTTACCAGCCCGCGGTAGGCCACTGATCATATCAGCGGCGCGACCACCTGACCTGTCGAGCTTGAGCAACGTATCCGTAATCCTTATAGACTGCTGAAGGGTCGGAATCGTGAAGTCCATAACATGTCCCGGAGCAACTGAAGACCTGGGGACTGGCTCGGTGTCATCTGCCTCAATAGGCAGAGCAACCAGTGTACCCGTAGTCGTTACTCTGAAGGATATGTTGTCGGCATCCTCGGTAGTGTAGAACTGTTGTCCTTGAACAGGCAGATTATCTTCGCGCTTCAGATAGAGATCCATCTGCTTATCGTACATATCAGTGTACGCTTCTCTCTGAAGAACACCTGACCGGACATAGGTTAATGCAGCCATGATTATACTCCTTTCTTAGGGTGCTACCTTCTCGGCATCGAGGGCTGTCTCAAGAATCTTAACATACGTCACAGCTAAGGTGTCCGTTGAAGCGTTTTGAAATGCTTCGAGAACCCACTTAGGCTGAACGACCTCAAACACAGCATTTGTGCCTGAACCAACATTCAAAGTACAAAGGTTGGCTGACACATCCATGTCATACCGCTGACTGACAGCCGTACGAGCGACTGTCCCATCGAGTTCGTTAATTTCATATACATCATCTGCATGTACAGTATTAACAACTCGGACATTTGTATCCACCCCAGTGGTCGCAGTGTCAAGGTCAGAGATCGCTACATAGTTAATAGCGTCTTCATCAACACCAAGATTCCCCCCTGTGATGCACTCGTAGAGAAGCGCGTCGTTCTTAGACATCAAGAACTGACCGGCTTTCCAAGTGGCGCTACCATCAGACATCAGTCGATTTTTCGCGGGTGTAGCCCCAGAATAGTTCCAAACCACGCTGGGATTCCTTGCATTTTTTGCAGCCATAATTTCTTCTCCTACACCTTAGAGGCGTTGAGTGAGCGTCCAAGAATTTTCACATATGTCACAGCCAGCGTATCTGCCGCGAGATTTTGAAATGCTTCGAGAACCCACTTAGGCTGAACAACCTCGAATATGGCATGCGAATTGGAACCAACATTCAAAGTACAAAGGTTGGCTGACACGTCCATATCGTACCATTGGCTGACCTGTGCCCGAGTGACCGCCGCGTCGTTTTCGTTGATCTCATACACATCATCTGCATGTATGGTATTAACGACTCGAACGTTCGTGTCTACTCCAGTGGTGGCCGTATCGAGATCAGTGATCGCTACGTAGTTAACGGCATCAGCAGCAACGCCACTAGCCGCACCAGTAGTGCTTTCATACAGAAGACCGCCATTATCCGACCTCAAGAACTGACCGGCCTTCCATGTAGCATCACCATCGGATAGCAGCCGATTTTTCGCGGGTGTAGCCCCAGAATAGTTCCAAACTACACTGGGATTCCTTGCATTTTTTGCAGCCATAATTCCCCCTCAGAATTACCCATCTACCTGTGCTTCTTCTGGTAACAAATCCTCTGAAAGACCTTTCATGGAATCCGTTCCTTTTTCCGTAGCAGCCATAAAACGCTCATGAGATTGCCGACCAGCGGCGCTCTCGTTAGCATTTCTGACAATATCCGAAGCAGCATACAGTTCAACATCTCCGTGCTGAACCTTCTGCCCCTCGTTATCGAAAACAGGAAGTTTGCCCTCTGCGATATTCATATCACGCGCGTCACAACGGCCCCAATAAGGATGATAGCCGTCAACCGTTCTACCGTCTGCCAAGACAATAGAAAACTTCGGGCCTGGAACCTTTGTATGTTTACGCGGTCGTGCAGCGGCCCTCTCTCCTTCGTTGGTACATGTGAAGAACAGAGAAGCCAATTTTGAAAGGTAATCCGGCGTAGCTTTTGCATGAGCAAGAATATCAGGAGCTTCAGCCCGTAACCGAGCATCGGCAGCAGTAGCAGCCTTGAGTTCCTCGGCCTGCTTGGGATTAAGCTTGACGGCAACACCAACTTCAGGCTGCTTTTCTTCAGCAACCGGCGCCGATGCAATATCTTCTCTTCTCGCGTGCTTGTTCATGTGAACTTTTCTCCCAGCAGCCATGGTAGTCACCATCTGTCCGCATATCTCGCATTTTTCTTTTGGGTATGTTGGCATCGTCTTTTCTCCTATCTGACTGTTGCTATTTCCTCTTCAGTGAATCCTTGTGCCCGAAGAGCAACCTTCTGCTCATCAGTAGTGCTACCTTCTCCGTTGCCCTTGGAAGGCTCCACCCTCCTCGAACCCCCACCCATAGCAGGTCCGGGAGCACCGTCTCCACCGTCAGCAACAGGCTCAACAGCTATGAGACCCGCGTCAATCAATTCGATTGCCCCTTGCCTCGTAACCTGTCCAGACTTTACCAATTCCTCGATCTTGTCTTGATTTGCTTGATATGTTTTGCTCGACGTAACACTCAGTGTGTCGAGCTTGGTGTTGATTTCGGCTCGCTGCTCTTTGTCCTGTTTGAACAATTCCTGAATTTCTTGCATGTTCCGATCTGAAGCGCTCATAACAAGATTGTCAAGATGAGTCAGTTGACTTCTTTCCATTCCTGTTTGTTCCTCCAGAGCGGCCCACCGGGCTTCCTCGTCAGCGTGGGACGGCGGAGCTGCGCTAGGTTCACGCGATACGGCGTCCGCGATCTTCCCCAGAACTTCCGTCTGGAGTTGGTCGTTCTTCTTCCGTAACTCTGCGTTGTCCTGTTCCATCTTCGAGTTTTGAGAATGGAGATTTATGTATCCCTCCTCAAGCTTCGGTACTGAATCGAATTGCCCGTCTGCAAGTGACATTTCCTCGCCCGGCTTGGGTTTGGTTTGTCCTTCGACTTTGGGTGTCCCATCGGGATTCGTCCCACCATCGGTTTTGACTTCATCAGCCATTGTGCTTCTCCTCGTTCGGGTGGTCGTGGGCCTCACAAGGTTGCGAGGTTCGTCACTTCTACCCAAAATCGCACCAACGAAAAAGGCGACCAGAAGTACAGGGCTCCTGTATCGCCTCTAAAATTGCTGAACCGCCGTCGCGGTTTTTCGTTGGATTTAGTGTTCTAGCGCAAAACTACATATAAATAACAGAATTTGTCAAGAACTTTCCTTCTGTTCTTTTTCCCGTTTCTCCGCAATGCTCTTGGATACCTCTTCCACATGGTCCTTGAATCCCTTTTTCACTATCTCCGCCCAATGGTTCTGGGCAGCAAGCTGATCCCTCAAAATCGCAGTAGCAGTAGCAGTCAAAGACTGTTTCCCCAAGTCTACCTGCATCTGCCCCAGCCATTTCTCAAGTACTTCCCAGCCCCTTGTGTTCACGGTCCGAAGAAGAGAAGCTACTTCGCGGGGCGTTAATGCGCCATACCCGAGAATATCATGTGTCGCCTTCATCCTTGTGAGGTTACTCCTTCCGCCGCTCCTTGCAAATCATCCAAAGCTTCCCCCTCAGTCCCCGGAGGAGTCGCTCCTCCACCAAGACCGAGAGCGCCCTTGGCTTGTTCTGCTCCTGCCTTCAAAGTTGCTGCTTCCTGTTCCTTCATCTGCTTGTGCATTTCGATATGGGTGTCACCAAGCTTAACGTTCTCAGGCAAAGCGTTCGGCAGCAATTTGTACAACCGAATATGGCTCTCGTGATCCGCAAGATGGATATCATGATCCTCGCCCTGCTTTGGCTCATCCCAAACACCCGGAGTGTCAGGAGGCTGCTTGACCGGCATCATTTTCTCGTTCTCATCCCTGGCCACATGATGAGCATCCGTCTCTTTCACCATCCCGAAAATCTCAACAAGATCAAGGCCGAGTTTTCGCTTCTTGAAAATACCTCGGATCAGGGCAAGGAAACTCTTCTTGCCAAGAAGTTGCGCAGACGGAAGCATGACCTGCAGGAAGCGATCCTGTTCCTGCCTCTGAAGTAAGTCTCTCTCGAATTCTTCCACAGCCTTGACCTTGTACCGAATTCTTCCATGAAGGAACGCAGGCTTGATTTCCCGAACGACATCATCTCTCGTGACGGCTATGGCCAATTCTGACGAGGCGAACTGTTCCCACAGGCCCTCAAATCTTTCAGCTATCCATTTCTCTTCGTCAGATTCATATCGGAGTTTCTCGACGATGGGCTTGAGAGACTGGTCAGAGATTCCTTTGAATTCCGCCGCACTCGTGCGCCCGCCAGAGGCTACGCCGCGAACAGGCTTCTCAGTTCCCATGATCGTGTTCGTGGTATCTTCTAGATATGCCAAGAACTGAATTGAATTCGTTGTATTATCAGTAACCTGTACCTGTTCCAGCTTATCGTATTGTCCTACGTGCATCTCGATAAGTTTGCGGGGAGAACTGAAATCTTTGTCCGTAGTGTAAATCGCTCCATGCTCTGTCTTCCAAGGCGCCGCATTCATTCGATTCTTGTTATAGAACCACTGATCCAGAGTTGTCTTGTATTGATTGTAGACCGCTTCCATGACATCCGCGTAACCCATGTGGTACATGCCCTTGTCGTCCCTGTGGGAATGTCCCATGAAGTACGGAAGCATCTTGTCATTATATGGATTCGGAATTCCGCGAACAGCAATAGTGCCACCGGCCCCTGCCGCAGCCTGTTCCCCGTCCGGCTTCTTCCCCGCAGCCTTTGTGGTCTTTGTGTCCTTTGCGGCCTTGTGGGCCTCTGCGCCGTTCCTGAAATCGCCAACGAAAACGCCGAGTTGCCATGTGGGTTCTGTATCCTTGTCGTCCCACTCGCCCTTGTCGTTGATGGGAGCCAACTGCCAAATTACCCAACCTTCGTACCTGCCTGTCTCGTTGTTGGTGTCCCTAGTCTCCCCAGCATTTGCCTGCCGTTGACTCTTAGCGTAAGAGGGGTCTTCTGATCTGTAGAGTTGACCCTCCCCAATATTTCCGACATTGATATACCTTCCGGCCTTTTGCTCCTTCAAGAGATCGTTTCGGCCAGGGAACCAACGGATCAGCAGAGCTTGCTGTTCTTGTATATCGTCAAGAGAAGCATCCATCCAGACGTGATCGAGACTAAATGTGTTGACAGTCGGGTGAGCCTCGGTGGTAGTTACTGTCTTCTTCTCCACTTTGCTCGGAAGTCCTGTATTATCGTCCATCAAGATTGTTCCGTCTGCGTCCGTTTGAGCTACCCGCATCTGCTCCTCCCGCGTTTCCTCAAACCATTCTGCGCTGATAAGACTATTCCCGTATTTCTGTTTGAAGAAATGGTTGTTCTTCAGTTTGGTCAATAGATCATCTGCCTCACACGAATACTCGAACAGCCTTTCCCTGTCTTCCGTCACACGTTTGGCTTCCCTCTTGTTTACTTCATCAAGGGAATCAAGCGGGATGAACTTGCCAATAGGATCATCGGGGCGAAACAGAACGTCGGCCTCAATGGCGTTCATCAGGCGAATCGTCGTAAAGAAAATATGAGGGACATTATCCGTGCCGTCTTCCGTCTTGTTCTGTCCCTCTTTCGTTTGATCTTGGGCCATACGCATCATCTGGTCGGCTTTGTTGATCCGCTCCAGCATTTTGGAACGTGCGCCTTGTGCGTCAAAGATGATGAAATTATCGTATGCTTGCTGCAGGAATCGTTTTACTGCCTCAGGATTACTGGCCCAATTGAGTTTCCCTGTCTGGGAATCCTTCTCCTGCTCTTTTGGTGCTATCTTCTTCGCGTTCTTGGGAATGTTCGTTCTAGCCATTTGTCTTTCTCCACCGGACAAGAGGGACATGCTCGTCAACTATGAATTCAAAGTCAGAATAGTGCAAATGCTTGATGGTTCTCGGCGCAGAATTGGGACACAGTACAATGTCGCCTTTCCGATATGAAATATTCATGTGTCTGCGCAAAACACCAAAAGAATGAAGAGATGTTCTGTTGCCCCTCCGGGATTTCCCTACATCCTTGCCTACAGCTAACACCTGGAACCAGTTGCAGAGATCGCCCTTTTTCTCGCACTCAAAAATCTCGATAGTTTCTTGTTTCGCAACATTGAACTGTTCTATGTCGGACAAGAATTCTGAGAAACTTGGAAGCTCGTCGCATATCCTTTGAGGTTTGCATTTTCTGACGTAGAGCCAATGGTCCAGCAAAGCTACGGCGTCACCACAAGCGAGTTCGCCGATGTTTTCAGCGACGCAATTCTCTCCAAATCTCTGAAGAAACGCATTCCTGCCATGCATAGAGAAACCTTTATAGAATTCTTTGCTCAAATGTCAAGACAAAATCACCAGCCCGTGTACTTGTTCCGTTTTCTGCGTTCAATGTTCTCTTCCGCTATTTTCCTCTTTTGGCCCATGAAACGAGGGCCAGCAAGAATCATATATTTGAGAGCGGTCATCAAATGATCGTCCTTGTCAACCGGCGTGTCAGAATCAGGCTTGTTGATATAGCCTTCAATCTCTGAGAGAAACATTCGCAGCGTATTGAAAACATAGAGTTTCGGAAACGCCGTTATGACTTCTCCAGAAGCGTCAAGAAAATCCTCTTTCTTCCGTAACTTCATCCTGACAAGAATATGTTCCCGTCCCTCCACTGGCTCGAACCACTCCTTCACAATAGGAATGGCTTGCGCGTTTCTGGTGCCTTCTGCTTGAATACACCGAAGACCCTTGCTGGCATAAACTTGGCTCAGGGTAACTCCCCTATGTTCCGAGGGTTGCGAGAAAGTTCTGCCATCCATAACCGTGAAAGCATACTTCTCTTTGATCGTCTTTTCCTCGTAGCGAACCATGATGTTTCCGTCCATATCCTCGTCTCTGCCCACTTCCACCCGCTCATTTCCGCTCTTCTCGATAATGTTTTTGCAGTTCTTCGCAATGCCAAGACCTGATTCGTAATATTCCTTATCGAGAATCAGATCACCCCAAGGGCTGATTACGCCCCATAAAGTTGCAAACGGCACAACCGAAGCAGGGTCCACGCTTCTCTGCCTCGTCCAGTCGTGCGGAACCCTGAAAGGAGTTATGAACTGAATCTTCTTGTCCCAATTATCGTACACCAAGCCTTCGAGGGATTCCGGTATCCCGTAATACTTCGCGTTACCCTCGCGTATCTCCTTGGCGTTTTTTCTCCGGCGAGGTCCATCCACATATTTTTCGTACTCTTCTTCTTTTCGCTTCTTCGGCACTATAGCGTCCGGGACTTCATCCGTGTCAATGGAGTAGAACTTGGTAGAAAAACCTAGATCCAAGAGACCTTGCTTCAGTTTATGAACCCAAGTCCCCGCCCCTGTCTCCGGCCTGCCCTTCAGCCTGTGCGGGGTTGCCGCCATGCAGGCTTGGAAGTTTTCCTCTGTAATCCCGCGATCATACGCATTCATGAAATGATCTCTCGGGCATTGTTCGTCAAAACCCCAGAGCCTGTAAGAGGTTCCAGTGAAAGCCTCAGAAGGCTGATGATAGGCATAGAAGTCAATCTGGCTTCCGCTCGCAAGCGGTATAATGGGAGCACCATTCCAGTTCGGGTGTTTCCGTTTTGATTTCTTTTCGCGCGGATTCCAGTGCGGGGAGTATTCTTTCAGTTCATCAGTAGGGAGAATCTCTGCCAGCTTCGGCCAGAGGTTCCTGCGGCAATGCACACTCATTTCATAGGAGGCTAACGCAATTCTCTTCGGGCCTTCCCATTCATACCACTTGAGTCCATGTTGAGTGAAACACGGCCAGGTCTTGTCTGCGGGACATGCGATTAGGCCGGCCTTAGCCAGCATCGCATAGCTCTTGCCGCGTTGTACCCCAGACCATAAAACGGCCAGATCGCTTTCCCTGTCGTTAATGAAGTCAATAGCGCCACTGTGAGCCAGAAAGAACGAGAGACGGTTGCGGATATAGATACCCCATAACTCGCGGATGATTTCCGCCTCTTCGGGCTTCATCGCCAACAGTGTTTTGTCGGTCTCGACTATCCACTGGCCGCGCCAAGGCAACATGTATTTCATGGGCTAGCCCTCTCCTAGAAATGCTAAACGTTTCGTTGTTGACTCGTCAACTACAATTAGAATATACTCCAAACATGAATGGCAAAAAATCTCCCGCCAGAATGCGTCATCAATTCCACGAAACGCTCGCCCGCGCCCTCGGAAATCTTGGACTAACTGTTAATGAGGTCATGGTTTGCCCCGTAGATCGTCACACAAAATCAGGCTTAGTCGTTTATCGCAAACGGTTTTTGAATATTGACCGCAATGCCGGAAACCCTGTTCCTTGGAAAGCCATTGCAATAGCCGGAGCACAAGCCCGGAAGAATGCTTTAATCGGATTCCTCTACCCGGACGGCAACATCAGAAACGATTCCGAGATGACCGTGAATGACATCAACAAGCAGATCGAGATTCCAATATTTGTACTCTTCTACGAAGACCACGTTCCAATGAACTCACGGAAGCATCTGGCCTGCGGAAAAGACCATTTCGATCAGCCAATTGTTATCGGACCCAAGTAATCTATCAAGGCTTCGGCCCAGAACCCAACAAATCACTACACCAAGGGATATCAATTGTCCCGTCCTGCACCGTGGTCCTTGCTCCAAGTTTGTACAACGTTCTCGCACCACACGCTTCACACAACACCCGAACAGTCAACCACGCAACAACACGCCAGTAGCTTTGCGCCAACCTCTTGCCCTCCTTGTTAGGATGTGACGCACTGTAGCCTGAGCCGTCATCAACCATAGAGTTTCCGCGAGCCTCTACTATCTCAACATCGAAGCTTTCACAGTTCCCACACGGCAAGTCAGATGAGAGAACTAGCGGAAGTTTCTCCGTGTCGTCATTCTGTTGCAATTGAATAGCCATTATTACCCCTCGTGGATGATGCCAAGAACGTCCGACTCCTGAATTATCTGGTATTGCTTCCCGTCTGATAGTTCAATCTCAAAGCCGGAATGTTTCACAACGAGTATCCGGTCTCCCACTACCGCCTTGAAGGGAACAAGATTGCCGTCCACGTCTCTCCAGCCCGTGCCTAGCGCTATCACGGTTCCCTTTTGCGGTTTCTCCTTGGCGTTATCCGGCAAGAAGATTTTCCCAACCTTGTCCACCGCAGGATCAAGCTCAATAAGAATCCGATCCCCGATTGGTTCAAGGCTGAATCCGTACTTACTCGCCGTCTTCGCTTTTCGCTTGCTTGCTCGTTGCTGTTTTCCCGCCTTTTTTGGCATCCTTTTTCTCCTTCGCTGGTGTGATTTTCTTGGAATCAGGAACCTTGACAATCTGAACTGCTCCATTGTTCATATGCTCAATCCGATACGAGTAACAAACTTGCTTCTTGCCTTGGTCGTATTCGGCCTTCAGGTTCTTCAGGACGCGGAAGAAATCCCCCTTGAAGGAACACCCCTCGACGATGAGATCGTCCGCCCTTTCGTCGTACTGTACATCTAGGTTCTTTGACTTCAGTGTTATCATTTCTTCTTCCTCCTTTTCTTTGCCTTCTTCGGTTTATGAAATTCTCTCCAGGCTTTCTTAACCTTGGGAGTAATGTGGTCGAGAGCATCAGCAACCCTGGTATTTGCTTCCGAAAACTCCTTATGGGACATATAAAACACTCTTTCAGCAGATTGTTGACCCCACCAACCATCTGGTACTAAAGTCAAACCCATGGTTATGTAAGCAAATTCCGATAACTCGTGGATTAGCGATACAAAAGTACATAACCAACTCTTTGCAACACCTATCTCTACAGCAACAGGCTTTCCACTATTGTAAGGACGAATAATCGCCCCGGCATTCCCGTCGTCTGTAACAAAAACCTCAATATAAATATCTGAACCCACAAGCACGCTACCTACTCTTTTTCGCATCCCTCTTCCTCCTCTCGAAATGCACATCAGGAACGATAGGCTCTTCACCTGTCAGCGTTCTGTGCAGCCTCTTCAAATGCCCCTTCCCGCAAGCGATTTCCTGACAATGAAGACCGAAGCCCGTCTGTACGATTCCAAGGCCGTTTATGTGGATAGCCTCTGACATCATGGTTCTCTGAGAAGTGACTTGCCGAAGCCTCTTGTCTCCTGTTGTCGTTCTCCTTGCGCTCATAATACAATCTTCATTCCGTGAACCGGGACAGTCCTCGTTCCGCGAACCGGGACAGTACTGGCATCACAGTCGAAAAGGTGAAGCAACTGCTCTTTGAGAGCTTCGGGAGTCGGTTGTTCTATCAACCAACTGTTCATTATCGACTCTAGCCGCCCATACTTATAGGCATATTTCTGAGACTGCTCAAGCGCCTCAATAAACAGCCGTACCAGTTTTGACATCTCATCGTTCATTTTACGCCTCCATGCCTTTCCAGACCATCGCCTTGAGGTGCTCCAGCACCCCGACGATGGCAGCGGATTTAGTGGGAAATTCGTTGACGTGTTTCGCAATCACGCCAAAGATTTCCTTCTCCAATTCGGGCAGAGTTTCATCATAGAATTTCCGCACTTCTTTGCCGTCCGGTCCCAATATTTCCAACTTTCGGCTCATCTCTTGTTCTCCCATCAGTTGCTTCATCTATGGCTTTGGCAGGCCACCCTTCAGGAGGCTCATATGGCAAGGGCAGAAGCCCCGGTCAAAGCCCCTCCGCACCTCGCGACGCAGAGCGAGTGACCTGCCGCCGCCAACTCTCAGGAACTCACGTCTTTCGGAATCAGGTCTGCTGGACAGCGCCATACAAACGATTTACCGTCTTCCGAAACAATACGGCGCGGGACAATCGCCTTCAGCACCTCGACCTGCTTGACAAGTTCAAGGATGATCTGTTCGCGCGGTGCCCATGCTCGCAGCATTGAGTTAACCATTGCGGATCGCTGGCTTGCTTCCGATAGTATCGCGCTCGTGTCGAGCCGTGGTGCATCTTCTCCGGGTGTTGCCATTTCAACCCTCCTCATTTTGTCGGGACTTGTGGAGATTATCAGCAGAAGATATGTGCCATAATCTTCTCTGCCAGAGCATCCCGCTTTGCCTTGTTTCGGGCGAACCCCTTTGCGTTGTCCATAATAACGCAAGCGATGTTGTCAACGTAGACGCTCCGAAACTCAGAGTCTTCCTTGAACGCACTTATCATCCTCCGTCTTGCTGCCTTAATCGTTATCATGTTCGGTTCCTTTCTGTCGTTTTGTAGAGACTACTCACGCTCTGAGCAGCCTATTGTATGGCACCCCTTGCATGGGTCTGCGCCTGTTGTTTTTGGGAGAGTCTCACAAGACGCTCCGGCTCCGCTCGGCTTCTCTGCTTCTTGGATTCTCCGAAGTGCAGTTTCATGGCGAGTCTCGTTGGGAATCTTGAAGGACACAGCCATGATTAGCTCATAGTATTTGTCCGTCATTTCCTTCAAGTCCTGCTCTCTCAACGCTAGAATACTGTTCGTCATTTCGCACTACTCCTTGTCGAAAAGCGGAGATCGCCGATCAAGGTTTGATTACTGCGAGATAACTTCATTCCGGTATGCGGCGCCATATGATTCTCCTTGAAAACTCTGGTAGCCTATAACAAGGCTGCAATGCTGTCAATACCGTTTTTGATCTATTTTCGGACTGCCAACTGTTTCTCTGCATAGAAGCCGTAAAGGGTGCTCCAAGAAAAAAGGGGGATGCATTATATACTGAGAGTACCAGGGCACCGGGGGCGGGTTAGGGGCGTCTGTGGCTGTGCCCATGCCTGCCATCTGCCATCGGATCACGGCTGCCGCCTGCCTGCCGCGCTCTGCTCTCCTGGTGCCGCAAGCCGCGAGGACGCGCGAGGATCGACGCGCAGGCATACCAGATGTAGTGGTTTGGCTTAGCGTGTTGATCACGGGAGCGGGAAACGGGCGAGTTTGCTAAGGAATACAGCCAACGTCGCATAATAACTGATACGTCTACCCGACCTCACCCGGCCTGTCCGCGAGTAGCTTGTCCATCTTCGCACCCAGCGTGTCCAGCCCTGCCTTGTCCGGCGGCGGCTCATTCGATGCCAAGTGCGTGACCGTGGTTGTCAGGCGAACCAGAACGTCGGCGAGGTAGCGTGCATCCTGAACCGATTGCGCCAGCGGTCCCCGTCGTTTCCTATTAAGGTACTCCCGCAGTTCCTTCAGAGCACCGTAGGCGGCATCCTCGCCCATTGCCGACAGTATGTTACGGCGTTGCTTCACGAGAGCTTCATAGACGTTGCGGTGATCCTGCTTTATCTGCTCTACGCGGCGTCCGCTGATATCGTGGCGTTTGCCGGTCTCCTCACTTGTCAGGTAGACGCTATCGAGTAGTATCTGACCGTTGCGGCCCGACACGTACGACGGTATGCACGAGAGCAGTTGGATGGCTGTCTCCTGTTGCCGCTGTTGTGTGGCGATCTTCCGTGTTTTTGTTTCCGGATTCATGAGCGAGTAGTGTACATATATAGGTACGGTCCTCGCGGCTGTCAAGCACAAAAATGCGAAAATGCAAAAATTGGGGGAAACGTTGGTGTACGAGTTGTGATTCCTGGGTGCCTGTTGGCTGCTTTCGTTGCCCCCTCGTTATCGGTTTAGCGACACAGTATTGCGAAAATTCTCAGCAATCGGTTCGCGTTTTTGACTCTGTGCGTCGGATTCAGGCTGCTTGGTGCTACGCTACTCCCCGCCAACGGGCATATTGTGACATAATGCACCCGATTAGGCATGTTGGCATGGTTGTTGCATTAGATACAGGCGCAATGCAGACAACCCCAAAGGAGGAGAGTGAGAACATGAACGAACTCCATTACAACTACGAGTTGCAAGTGTGGATAGAGAACGGGCGCGTTATTCCCTGCGGTCATGCTGACGGCGCGGATCTATGCTTGGCTTGCACTTGTGCTGGAATGACAGAAGTGGAAGCAGTTGAAGAAACGCGGCAGCACGAATCATAAAGGCGAAGCACTAACACGAGCGCAGAGCGGTATGGCCCTGTCAAATTACCCGGCAATTATCCACGGCTTTACAAGTAAGGGAATTGGCTCGGAAGACATTCAGCCACGTGTCAATGTGTTCACGTTCAACGCATGGAAAGCACTGAACCGGATCGTCAAGAAGGGCGAGCACGGCGTAAAGATCGAAACATGGATCCCTATACGGAAAGATGTAGAGAATAAGACTACCGGCAAAACAGAGAACAAGGTAGTGGCGCGGCGACCGCGGCGGGCCACAGTGTTCCACGTATCACAGACTAAGCTTGTAACGGCGTGATTACGTCCTACCGCCTCCGGGCGGTGGGTTGCAATCAGGCAACACATAACGGAGGGTCGCAAGATGACAACAGAAACATCAGAGGAACAACTGCGAGAAAAAGCCCGATTGACGGATCAAGGCAACTATGATCTGGCGTGTGTCTGTTGTTATGGCCATAACCCACACGCTACTGAAGATATAGGTGCGACACATTTAGTACGACTGAAATCCAGAATGACGAATTGGGGCAATAACCCGCGTCTGCCGATGTGCCAAGCGTGCCTGAATGATGATATGCAGGCGGATCTGGTTGCCTCTGCAATATCCGTCCGCGACAATCTCGGACAGCTTACTATGTCGCTCGATGATATCGCGGAGGAATGCCGGTATATTAGCAGATTGATTGAGGACTACGAGATACCCGCACTGATGCAGCCGGGCGTAGTCCAGCACGGTTGAGGCGATAACAGAATAAGGAGGGCGGCAAGATGACAACAGGATACCATGCACGCACTGAGCAAATCAACAAGCTCCAAAAAAGATATCCGGGCACACGCAGGCAGCGCAGCGCACACGTTGCCGGAGAATACTCCGTGCAATTTTTCGACAAGAAAAGTGGCAAACTGGTGGCAGATATAACACTCTGATTCCGTCCTCGGGCCTACGGGTCCGGGGTTGCAATTAGGCAACCACAAAATGGAGGTGATAAAATGAGGAGCGATTA